>SDBU01001460.1_pt1 | contig 33703 bp, 25 predicted proteins | sample 2277071 | NCBI WGS metagenome assembly SDBU01 (sample SAMN10397929, study PRJNA504765) | marine sediment metagenome | isolation source: marine sediment core GS08_GC12, 126 cmbsf | place: Arctic Ocean: Gakkel Ridge, Loki's castle | collected 2008 | reverse complement strand
TATCTGAGGCTACTGCGAAGGGCCTTAAAGTTACGGATGTCCCTATTTCTGTAACATACACTGAAGATGGCTCAACATTAAATCCGGTAGTACATGGTTTCGGGGTTCTAAATCGGATAATGGTGATGATTTCCGAGAGAAGGCCCCTCCTATTCTTCGGGTTGTTCGGGGGTATATTTGTAGTGCTTGGGCTTGTTGCTGGTATCATGGTAGTCCGGGCTTTTTTATTCAACCCAGGTGTGTTGGCAACCGGCACCGCATTAGTCTCAATACTGCTCATCACTGTCGGCTTGTTAAGCATATTTACCGGGATAATATTGAATGTATTGGTGAAGCGGATAGGCGACCAATTATGACTAGACTGGATAACAGGATAACAGGGTACACTGTATTCATCAACGGGTTAAGTGGTAGTTTCACCGTAGTAACACGAGTGTCCTCACCGTAGGAATAGGCAGGTTGCCCCGAAAGTACTGGCCAAACCACGACTCAGCTCAGCCTCGACATTCCTGATAACGTATCCGTGATAACTATTTGGGAGTCAATATCGTGAGCAATCCGTATAGAATACTAGGGCTAGGGGTCTGCCTGGCCGGCACCATATTTGCACCGATATCATACTTTATTATCAACTCGGTACCGCTGACAGCCATAGGGATATCGGCTATCATGATTGGTTTCACCTGCATCGCCCTAGCCAATACCCGACCCTATATTTCTGCCGAAGCCTGCCAGCTAATTCTCAAAACTGGCATGGAAAATACTGCCGCCCTCTTGGAGGAACTCGGGCTTAGAAACAAGGCAGTATATCTGCCGTCAACTATGAGGGATGGGCACCCACAGGCCCTGATACCACTGGTAGAGGGCGAAGATATCCAATGGGTCAAGGAGAAGATTCCAGGGCGGCTAATAGTCAGATACGGGGTTAATCCGGATGACATGGCAATTGCTGTGACGACGCCTGGAAGTATAAACATTGACATGTTGGAAACTAAGCCGGGACCAACATCCGGTGAAATTGAGGCGGCGGCGACCTATATTCTGACGGGAGTGCTGGATATCGCCAACTCAGTAACTGTGAATCTGGCAGACAACCAGATAGATGTGGTGGTTAGCGGAGCCAGGCTGCACTACGAAGACATCTGGTATTACCGCTGTCTGGGTAGTCCGATAGCATCGATAGTGGCGGCTATATCCAGCGAAGCGTTGGGAAAACCGATTAGAATAAGAGAGGAAAGCTATAACAAAGGAAAAAGCCGGATTACACTCGAGGTATTGTCTTGAGGATATACAACAAATACATCGTGTCTCTCGTCCTAGCCTCTGGCTTAATAAATGTATCACTAGCCTTCCTTGGTCAAAATGACCTTAGAATCTATTTTATCGTAAATGTCCTCGCCTATTTGGTTATTACGTTGCTTTACGTATATCTTAATCCCAGGGCGAGAAGGGTTCTCACTACCGTTGCTGCCGTATTGTTCGCTGGCTTCATGGTGATGGTAGCCCTTAGTACCATAGAACTTCTGGCAAGGTAGATGATGTTGCGCCGAAATCTAAGGAAAATGATAGTCAGCGCGGTTATATGTGTGGCTGTGCTAATACATCCGCTCCAAATCTAAGGAATCCACGCACCAAAAGTTTCGCAAAATCTCTATTTGTATTTCTGCATAATTTTGACAGATAACGCGTCCATAATGTTGGACGGAAATAAAAACGATAATGCGCGCGGCGGCAGAACTGTTCTAATTCTTGTCGGGTGAATTGTCCCAAACCCCGCTCTCTATCCGAATGTACATCCGTTTCGTTAGCTGTTATCAATCCATTTTGATATGCTTTATCCCACAATTCGGAACCGAATGTGTAATTCAAGACGCCGAAGAATGCAGCGTCAAGAGGCAATTTTTGTGCAAATTTGAGTGTGCGCTTTATGTGTTTCAGCGTCTCTATCGGCGCGCCCAGAATGAAATTGCCATGTGTGAAAATCCCATATTTATCCGCTAATTCCACAGCACGCCACGCTTGTTCAAGAGATGTGCCCTTACAGTAGAAATCCAGCACATCTTGATTGCCAGATTCCAGCCCATAAGACAACAATTGCATTCCCGCCGCCTTCATTTTCGCGTATAGTTCCTCCGAACATGGATTCACCCGTCCTTGCGCGAGTATCGCCATCTGGATTCTCCGGGCGATAATGCCGTCCAAAATAGCATGCACACGCTTCTCGTTGACCATAAAATTATCGTCCACGACGTATAAAACTTGATATCCAGCATCAGCCAATTTCTGTATTTCATCAAGAACATGAGAGGCGCTGCGTTCCCGATACATTCCAGTTTTTGGGATACATCTATGCTTGTGAGAATCCCGAGATGTCAAAGGGCTTTGTGCGGCTCTCGTACAAAAACGGCATTTATGAGGGCAACCGCGCGAGGTAATAATCGACGCGGCCACACCGGGCTGTGTCACGCCAAATAGAGTATATGCTGCTCGGTTGGCGAATCGAAAATTGTGAAAGGGAATACTATCCAGGTCGGCTATTTCATGGTATTGCCGCCCTAATCGAATTGCGCCTGTCACCCTATCGCGAAAAATCACACCCGTGCATTTTGACAATTTTTTCCCCCCGCGAAGATAGTGACTTCTCCCAGCACACCGGTCTATCATCAGCGCGTCTACAATGCTGACAATAGTGTGTTCTGCCTCACCTATAACCATCATATCTACGCCATCTGGCATTCGAGGCATAGTGTTACTCATCGCGGCGGCTGATGCAGCAATAGTGCAATCTGGGCCGCCTATCATAATCGGAATGGTAGTATTGAAATGGCGAATATCTCGGATGAGTTGATGGAAATGTCTGCGCGCGTAATTCAAAGCTGTAATACCGACGACATCTGTATGTGTAAGAAATGTACGCAATTTCTCCGGATGATAATGTTCCGCTGAGAAATCACAGATACACACAGAATATCCCGCGTGCGCTAAAGCAGTTGCTAAATACAGGATACCCAATGGCGGGCCATGTGAACGCACTCGCGTTCCAAAAACAACGGTAGGATGGTCTAAATCGGGGAAGAGCAAGAGCACGCGCCCTTTTGTGTTATGGTTTGTGCATGCTGCCATGATAGCGTGAAACGTGATGCGTGTTGCGTGTTGCGTAATGCGTGAAAGATAATTCTCTGGCTTTCCGGCTTTTTGCCCCTTAGCCCTCTTGCCCCTTAGCCCCCTTGCCCCTTAGCCCTCTTGCCCCTTAGCCCCCTTGCCATCTAGCCCTTTACCCCTTAACGCAATTTCTCCTTCGCTGCCTGTCGTAATCGTTCATCAGGGGACTTAAGCAATTGATTCAATACAGCCATGGCGCGGTCTTCATGTGCGTTTTGTAGGTTCTTGACCGCTGCTCGCCGAAGCCACCATGGAGCGCTGTTATCTGTAATAAGATTTAATAATGATTCTTTTGCCCGCGCATCTGGCCACTGGCCCAACGCGGTCACGATAGCGCCGCGAAAATTACCAGGCTCATTTTTATCCTTCATCAATTGAATCAATATAGGTACAGCTTCAGGTGACTCCAATCTGCGCAATGCCTCGACAGCCACGCGCCGGACGTGGATATGTTCTGTTTTATTTCGTGCTAATGCAAGTATATTCATGTCAGCGAAGTCATTCTGCTTTGCGGGGCTAGCATTTTGCGCGTAAATGCGTCCAAGCGCGCTGCATGTCCGTGCTTTAAAGCGTCTGCTTTCGGAATTCAATGCTAATGCCAATGGTTCAAGAGATTTGGCTGTTCCATATCTACTCAGCGCGGATATGGCAGCCGCGCGCAACGGTTCAGACGCATGCGTATTGTGGAATATTTCCAAGAGGTTATCTTCAATCTCCTGCGGTTTCTCTAAGAGCGGGTGTTCTTCAAGAATATGCGCCGCCTCTATACGAAGTTCGTCTGGCACTGAAGTATCTCTCAGTACATTCAAAAGTATAGCGCGCGCTTTGGGGGGAATCCATTTGATAAATGCGTGTAGAGCCGATTTGCGGATGGGTAAGTCTTCGGTGGGATTGTGGATTAATGTTTTCAAGGGGATAATCAATTTTTCATTTGGCAACGCATTACTTATTATAACGGCCTCAGTTGCCGCGCGGCGGACATGCGCTTCGGAATCTCCAAGCGCGTCAATGATGTGCTTTTGTGCATCCGCTGATTTCATCCGGGTTAACTGAAAGGTAGCGAACGCACGCACTTGTGGATGGCCATCGACAGCCGCGCGCATGAGCGCCTCTGATGCAATGGAGTTATGCTGCGTGGCTAAAGTGGCAAGAATGGCTACGCGAAGGGCGGCATCTTCGCGCGCATCTTCAAGAATATGTACAAGCGATAATATCGCGGCGTCATCTAGTTCCGCGCGAGAGAGAAGCCGCGCCGCACGAGCGCGCACCTGTGAACCGTCGTGTTTTTTTATAACTGTTAGTAAGTCGGCTGCCATGGATTCTGAACCTGCCAGTTCTTCCAGCGCCAACATAGCAGTCGCGCATGTTTGTAAGTCTCCACCCAACGCAGCTATTAAGTCCTCAAAAGTGCGCTCGTCATTATTCGTTCTAGTTTGTTCTATTGCATCCAATGATAGGGCATTGTCCTGCCACCGAATAATTTGCCATTGATGCGATTTTTTAATCAAGTGAAAAATGTTTTTACCGAGCGTGTACCATGTCCAATTGCCGGGGTCGAATGTTTCTCCAACTATTGTATATTCCGCCACTGCGCGGGCAGTATCGCCATCAACAGTTATTTTCAAATTGGATAATAAATCGATTTGCATCGCGTAAAACTGTTCGAATACACGCAACGCAGATTCACGCTCCAACTCTTTGGTGATGCCCGTAATATCATCGCTGGGGTCATCGGGTGTTCCCATATCTGACTGATATTCAAAGCGTTCATGGAAAACGCTCATATATCCCTCGATATCACGATTTGCATACGCATATTCCATCTGCTGCAACAGTTGATGAATCTGTTCGCATTCAGTCGTATTGGTAACGCTATCGTTTGAATCGACGGGAAACGAACGACTGGAAACAAATAATAGTATTCCAACTGTAATGCAGAATATAACCGCAGAGCATTGCAACATCCTATATAGAGAACGCCGCCATCTATCTTGGGCATTGTAGATTCGCTTAATCTGGAATATCATGCCAACTTCTCCTTGGCCATGTACGCGTTGCTTCATCCCCTGAGTAATGCAGTACGCGCGAACTGAGAGGTCGCAGTATCGGCGGATTTTCGCCCCATTGTTGGTCGCTGTCACCTCTATTGGGAACTTCCATCAGCCCTGCCTTTTTGACCCTCGCCCAGATAATATAACGCTCTCCGGATTGCTGTTCGGAGGTAACATCGGAGTGTGATGCACTATCCGATACAGGTGCTTGCGGAGAAGAACTGTGACCCGTCCAAAACGTTAGTTTTATCAGAAACAACCCTAGCATGAGATAGCAAAACAATGCCGCATAATTAACATAAGCGGGACGCGGACCCAACTTCAGCGCAACCATTAATTTGGAATATATCAGCGAAATAACATCCCAGGGCACTGTTCTGACGTCGTCTGGAGATTCCATTATCTGTTGTGCGGCAATACGTCGACGAATTCTATGGATTAAATCAGTAGGTGGCATGGGTTCTGGTAGGTCTTGCAGCAACCCGATAGTATTATTTAATTGCTCATATTCAGCTTGACATGCGGCACATCCCGCTAGATGACGCTCCAAAGTGGAATGTTCCGCCGGATGCAATTCGCCATTAAGATAATGAATAATCCGGTTATGTATTTTTTGACAATTGAGAGCCATGTTTACCTCATAATCAGACGAGTGACGAGTGTCAAGTGTCGAGTGGTGAGCCTTCACGTTTCACGCATCACGCATCACGTTTCACGTTTAACATTAATTTTTACTGCTTTAAAAGTCAAAAATTAAATTATCCCGGTACTGATAATATCTAAATATCCTGAAGTTTCGGTTTGAGATTTTTTAAGGCTGTATTCAACCGCGAGGCGACTGTACCTTCGGGACATCCGAGAATCTCAGAGATTTCACGGTACTTGAGGTCATGCATATAAAACAAGACGATAACCTGCCGTTGCTTCTCGGGCAGTTTTTCAATAGCCGCTTGTATCAATTGAGCGCTCTCATTTTTTACCGTGATACTATCCGGTGTATCAACACGGCTTTCGGCGCGCGCATACTTGATATCCTCCGCAAAGGTAGTAAGCGTCCGCCTACGAGATTCTGCTTTCCGAATTTGTTGTTGGCAGGTCCAAAGGGCAACCTTATACAACCATGTCGAAAACTTCGACCTATATTCAAAACTAGGGAGCGATTTCAATGCTTCGATAAAGGTTTCCTGAGTGGCATCATCAGCATCATCAGCATTGCCTAACATCCGATAGGCAAGTTTATAAATTTTTGCATAATGGCGTTTGACTAACTCATCGAAGGCATTCACGTCACCCTCCACAGTTTTTTTTACCCACAGTTCGTCTGGAATCATGCGTAATATGCCTCGCTAATACATTGGAGCTTTCAGTTGCATGTGACCGCATTGTATGTGACCGTACGCGACTATGTCGCCCAAACGCCCTTGACGAAGAAAACGTTTACGAAATTTGTTGCGCAATATTCCTAAATCCTTCAGAAAAATCTATAAGTAGATTTTCCTCTTTCCTTTCCATGCAGTTTTATGTTACACTTTAATAGAAAATTATCTCTTGAATAATATGCGAAACTACGCTATACTAAGTATATGCTAAGAGCAAAACACTACGTTGCGTGCTGTCGGACGCGACAAGGAGGTTCGAATACAATGTATAAAAGTTTATCAAAACGTTTGATTATATCATCACTGATGCTTTCGCTCAGTTTGTACCTGATGGCGTGTACGGGAGGTACAGGTATAAGAAACCTACCTCCAATCTTCCCACCTACACCCGATGAAGAGCTTGCGCCTGATGTTACAGTATACAATCTCGACCCGGAAACAGTGATTGATTTGAAACCCAAGGACGACCCCAAACACGGGATGATTACGATATCGAAAGAAGATGTTGTCGTTACGGCTCAATACTGGCGGGGATATGATTTGGATTCTCAATTCAATCGAGGTAATATGAAGTCGCCCTTCTACTACGAAGGAGCTTGGCACCAAAGCGAGAAGGTTGACGTGTTTTGGGTGACTATAACGAATAACCGTGAGAATCCCATTGTCTTTAACGTAAAAAAATGCGAGATTATCGACAATAGGGAGGATGAATATCAAGCTCTGAGTTATGACGAAAATGTAAAACGGCTGTTATATAAAAAGGGGCGGACAAAAGATACTGATATCGGATTAAAGAAATCGAAGGAAATTCTGCTCGAAATGCAGGCGCCAACCGGTGAAATCCAGCCGGGGAAGAAAATTGAAGGGTATATTCCTTTCTACCAACTTAAACGGCTCGCAGAAGGTTTGACGGTCACAATTCCAATTGAACTAGCGCCCCCGAAAGGAACTATTGAGCGATACAAAACGGTCAAGTTTAATTTGGCCTTCGCCCATAGCCCCACTATTCGGGATGCACAACCGGCCACGATAAGGTTCTAACTAAGCAAACGATAGTTTGTTACAGACATTTTGGCATGTGGCGTAAAAATGTAAGAACAAGTTGTGTTGCGTGTTGCGTGTTGCGTGTTGCGTGTTAAAACACCAATACACAAAACACGCAACACGGAACACGTTTTCCTTCTTTCTCTCGCTTTGCTTCACCTTTTCCAAATTGAGTGGAATCTTGTTGTAGTACTAATAAGGAGAATGAAAATATGCCAACATTTTCTGCGGACTATTTACAAAAGGTAGGTCGAGAAATATTTACAGCGGCAGATGTGCCTGACGATGAAGCTGAAACAGTTATACAATTTTTAGTCACCGCGAATGTCGTTGGTCATGACTCACACGGAGTAATTCGCATTCCGCAATATGTTACGGCGATTCATCGCGGTATGATAAAGCCGGGCACTCCCATAGAAATAACCAAGGAAACGCCGTCTACTGCGGTGATAAATGGTAATTGGGGGTTTGGGCAGGTTATCACATCCAAAGCCATGCGCATTGCTATCGAAAAAGCGCGCGCACATTCTGTGAGCGTTGTCGGCGCGCACCATTGCAATCATATTGGACGATTGGCGGATTATACAATCATGGCAACTGAGCAGAATATGATGGGCATAGCGATGGTTAACAATCACGGCGCCGGGTCACTTGTCGCTCCCCATGGCGGGCGAGAGCGACGGCTATCTACCAATCCCATCTGTTTTGCTGTACCCACAGGAAGCCCTCAATCCCAAACTGAACCTTTAGTTGTGGATATCACCACCAGCGTTGTCGCAGAAGGCAAAGTTCGCGTGATGCGCAATCGCGGTGAACCCATACCCGAAGGATGGATTTTAGATGCACAGGGTAATCCCAGCACAAATCCCGCCGATTTATATGAGCCGCCGGGCGCAATGTTGCCTTTCGGCGATATAGTTGCACACAAAGGTTTTGCTTTGTCGATGATGGTGGATATTCTTTCAGGAGTCATCTCCAACGCGGGATTTAGTCGTGAAGACGCGTCGCGCATTGGCAATGGCGTTTTTCTCACAGTTATCAATATTAGTACTTTTATGCCCATTGAGGAATTTGCTGCGCAGATAAAAACTCTCATTGAATTTATCAAATCATCCGAACTAGCGCCAGGATTTGATGAAATTCTCATCCCCGGCGAACCTGAAGCGCGCACGCGCAAAAAACGATTGGCAGAAGGTATCTTTATTGATGATGAGACGTGGAAACAAATTATCGAAGCTGGAAAATCAGTAGGTATAACGGTGTAAAGGGCAAAGGGGCAAGGGGGCAAGAGGGTTAATACCGAGTTAGGTTTGTGATTTCCCATTCCTAACGAAGGGGCGTTGGGGCATTGGGGCATTGGGGAAAAAGCCCCAGCGCTCCAACGCCCGCTTATCCACCAGCTTTCGACAAAAACGATGGGAAGCGTCAATCCTAAACCAGTATAAGGTGTGCTTTACATTTCACGTTTTACGCTTTACGTTTATGGAATCACGAATCTCTTTTGCCTGCCTCAATACTACTTCAAGTTCCAATTCATTTTTCTCCGCAAGTAATCGTTTGACCCTCTCCAAATTTTCTATCAATTGTTCAATAATAGGAACCAACATATCGTTATTGTTCAACAAGATTCCCTTCCACAAATCCGGCGAACCTGAAGCAACGCGAGTTGTATCGCGAAATCCCGTCGCGGTGAAGTCCAACGCAGCACCTGCGCTGTTGTGAATTGCACCGACTGTCTGAGCCAATATGCAGGCGGTGAGATGAGGGAGATGACTGGCAGCGGCGATGAGGAAATCATGTTCATCGGGTGACATTACGGTGATGCGCGCGCCAACAGATTCCCATAGCGCGCGCACCATCTCAAGCGCGTGGGGCGCGGTTTTTTCCGTGGGTGTCAAAATGCACGTCGCGTTGTCAAATAGGTCTGCGCGAGCAGCAGCTACGCCAGGCTGTTCTGAGCCAGCCATCGGATGCCCGCCGACGAAATGTAGACTATCCGGCAGCAGATTCTCGACCATCGCAACCGGCATCCGCTTGACACTGCCCACATCCGTGATGACACAGCCGTCCCTAGTATACTGCGCAACCCGCTGAACCATCGAAGCAATTAATTCAACAGGTGTTGAGACGACTACTATATCCGCCTGTTCAATTGCTTCAGCAAAATCCAGCGTGATTGCATCGACTGCGCCTCTTTCTAATGCGACCTCCAGGGTGTTGAGGCGACGCCCTAATCCGATAATAGTGCCAGAAAAATTATTTTGTTTGAGTGCAAGCCCTAAAGAACCGCCGATTAAGCCAACGCCTAATATTGTTATATTTTCAATATCTTGGAAATTTATCATATCTCTTATATTCCGCACCCATTGTTTCGATTGTTGAATTTTTAAAACGTGAAACGTGATGCGCCTGCCTGTGCCGAAGGCAGACAGGTGAAACCTCTTTACCCTCTTGCCTCCTTGCCCTCTTGCCCTCTTACCCTTTGCCCTACAACACCGTTCTTAGAGCTTCGATAAATCGTTGATTCTGCTCAGATGTGCCTATTGTCACGCGAATCGAATTCGGAAATTTATAGCCCGTCATGGGACGTACAATAACGCCGAGTTTTAATAGTTCATCTGTAACTTCTTGACCCGACCTACCCAGATGAATTAGAACGAAGTTTGCCTCCGTAGGCGCATATTCCAAACCCATCTCCTCCAGTTTGTTATACAGATACGCTTTGCCTACGCTATTGTTTTGACTGCTCTTTTCAACATGCGTTGTATCCTGCAAACTCGCGCGCGCCGCTTCTTGCGCAATGAGATTGGCGTTAAAGGGTTGTCGGACTTTGTTCATGATTTCAGTAATATGCTCATTCGAGATGCCGTATCCAATGCGCAAACCCGCTAAACCATAAATCTTTGAAAATGTTCGCAATACGATGACATTCCGTCCCTCACGGACATATTTCAATATCTGCGGATAATCTTCGCGCTCGACATATTCGTAATACGCTTCATCAAACACGACCAATACACCTTCTGGCACACGCTGCATGAAAGCTTCGACCTCTTCCGCGGTGACCATCGTGCCTGTCGGATTATTCGGATTAGCAATAAAAATTACTTTGGTTTTGCCCGTGACGCAATCCGCCATTGCGACTAAATCATGGATGTAATTTTTAAGAGGCGTCGTGACAGATTTCGCTCCGCAAATATTTGCCACAAGCATATACACGACAAACGCTTGCTCTGAATAAATAACTTCATCGCCCGGCGATACGAAGGTATCTCCAATGATAGTCAACACTTCATTGGAACCATTTCCCAAAATGAGGTTTTCGGGTTTGACATTGAGGTGTTTAGCTAAATCATTTTTTAAGTAATAACTGTTCCCATCAGGATAAAGATTTACCTTCTCTGCGGCTGCTTTGATAACCTCAACAGCCAATGGCGAGGGGCCAAGCGAATTCTCATTGGATGCTAATTTGATGATGTTCGTAACGCCGAGTTCGCGCTCTACTTCTTCAATAGGTTTGCCTCCTTGATAAGGCTGAATGAATTCAATACCTGGTCTTGCTTTCATGTTTAAACCCCGGTTCCTTTTTTTATAATCCGTTAACTTGCCAATGTCACATTTCCGCGTAGCCCAAGGCATGTCCAGAGCGCAGCGAAGGGTCTCTTGGTTTCCGACATCGAATTTCCAAATTGCCAAATTAGAAATCCGAAGGTTGTGAGGAGTTGCGAGCGCAGTGAAGCAAACTAATCAGGCTACGACTGGATCTGATTTTTAATGTGAACTGCCGCTTCGCCGATGCGCGGAGCCATCCCGTGCAACGGGGTTCACTGCGTTCATCGCGGTAGAACTCAATTTCTTTTTCAAACAAGACCTAGAGTTGCTCCACGGCTGTTTTTTTCGTTAAGTCAGTGCCATTGTATTAAGTCCAAAATTGATGCAGCATAACAGTAGCGGCATCCGCCATTCGGCGTCCAGCGTCAGTGCAGAGCCATCGCGAGAGGATAGGCTTCGCACCGTAAGCGCCGCGTTCAGCCTGGTCAGTCGTTGGGACGTAGGTAGATGCCCGGGCGTTCGCCAGTTCCGCGACGAACGTGAAGGGCGTTGGCGAGAAATGCTTAATCTCAAGCCCGATACGCACGAATATTTCAGCAGGAAGTCCTATCAATCCGATGTCGCCTATCCGCATCGCTTGCACAAGCACATCGGCATTTTTACCGTCGTAGGGCCAGGATTCTGTTCGTTGGATGAGATACTTTTCAAAAGGTCCCTGTTCTTTTGCCTTTAACGCTTCGATTTCAGCCATGAGAGTTGCATCGCGAGTGTAGTAAGGAATTGACAGCACATTAATCTCGCCGGCAAGTTGCACATTTCCCATCGGTTCGGCTTTTTCCGTCGCGTACATAGCGGAGCCCGCAAGCGCTCGTCCGAGTTGCACTGCCTTCTTCGGCCCACCTCTTGGTAGATTAGTAGGAGTGTGCTGGGCGTGGTTGATGTCACCGCAAGTCCCCTGTAGTAGAAGTGTGACGACATCCTCGCCGTAAACTGCGGCGATGTTCTTAGCTATCTCCCCAGGCCAATCGGCGGAGATGAAGTCAGCCGAACCGCCGCCGATGACGTCCGTGTGCAGGGCGAAGTTGATTGCCAGTGCGCGGAGATTACCCTCTTCATCCACAACACCAAGCGTCTGAAGTTCCGGGTCAATTGGACCTGCCTCTTTTATAACCTCGTCGTCTCGTCCCCGTTTTCCGAACTGCTCGTAACCGTCTTTGAGGCGAAACAGACGGTTGAAGGAGTATCCATGTGCCTCTGTGCGTCCGGGCCGGAGCGTCGCAGTAAACATCGAATCTGCCGCCATCTTGACAGCATCAGCGATGAGACGTGGCAGATTCGCGACCCACTCTTCTGAGCAACTGACAACAGCATTTGGCCGAATCTCAGGGCCAGTATGCGTGTGCGTAGCACAGATGAGTACGTTCTCCGGCGGAATGCCCACTTCCTTCTCAATGAAAGCTTTCGCCGGGGTTGTTATACCCTCGTCGACGCTAATTAGGTCTAATGAAACCAACGCCAGACATACACCTTCGCTCTCAAGCACAATCGCCCTGGCATATAAGTCATCGCGGACATACTTGCTAATCCGGTCGTGAAAATATCCCGCAAGTGAAACTCCCACAGGCGGCGTAATGATTTGTTGAGCGCATCCAGCGTTGCAGATGGACGGCTCCGGAAGTATATTTATCATAGTTTTAATCCTTTCAAAATATGGAGCCTTTGTGTGTGCAGAATGCAATACTCCATTTATATTTCATAATTGTTCGATGATTTCATCAACTGCATCATTCACTACCTGTTGCTTTCCCTCTGGACAAAACGCGAAAAACTTTTCCACATACTTCTGTGGAGCCCCTGTAATCGGTGAAATTTCATCAAATGGTATAATTTCTCCCGATTTTAACTTGATTAAAATAGGAGTTTCTTGTGACCTCAAATATTTGTCAGGGTCACTGTAAACGGGATTTGTTATTCTCATTGGGTAGATAATAATAAAATCAGAATCAACGCCTACTTTTTCTCCTATACTTTTTTCCATCTCCGCTAATTCTTGTTTTTCCATCCTGCTAATCTTTTGGCGTTTCCGATAATCCCGAATTTCGTTTATGTCTTTTTCGTATCCCCTTTTGAGAAGCTTTCTCCTTTGAAGCATCTCGACAAGTATTTTGGCACTTCCCGATGACAGGGTGGCAATCTCATGGAGAAACAGAAAATCATCATAGGTAAGGAAATTAGATAGAAAATCCCCGCTTTTGGAATATACGAACTTGCTTTTCTCTAAACTGCCTTCCTTAAAAGCAAGCTCCGCTGCTCGAGTCAACATCGCATCGGAAATAGCGCGTACATGATGCTGATAGACTTGAATATGCATTAGATATCGTGCTAGCCGGAAACTTTCTAGGGCATCTTTTCCCTTTTCTTTGACCACTAGGTGAGTGTTTTTGTCATCCACATCTAACATATAGATAATCCGCTCGAAATCGTAAATCCCATACGCAACACCTGTGTGATGCGAATCCCTCCTCAAGTAATCCAACTTATCAGCATCCAGAGAACTTGAAATTATATCCTTTATGACAGGTTCGTTTTCTTCATCTACGAAAATATCAAGAACATTTTTCTCTATATCGCCAAGAACCGCACATATTTCCTGACTTTCTATGATGGATACAGTAATTTGCTCATGGGCGATATTCTCCTGATTGGCAATTTTTAGAATGTTCTCGAAAACGTGAGAGAAAGGGCCATGCCCAACATCGTGGAGAAGAACCGCTGCCCGAACGATTTCGCGTTCTTTGTCTCCGAAACCGAGCCGTTGGGCTATCTGATCGGCTACGTAAAGAGTCCCCAGAGTATGCTCGAATCGGGAATGAATCGCTCCCGGATAGACCAATTCCGTCATGGCTAACTGTTTGATTCCTCTAAGCCTTTGTAAAGGCAAAGTGTCAATTAAAGCGACTTCCCTTTCAGACAGTCCAATATATCCATACAAAGCATCTCTTATGATTTTATGTTCCCAATCCATTGGTTAAAAATTTACTCCTTTGTTTCTGCAAGCTCGAGCTGTTGGAGAAGCTCAACTGCTTTTTCCATCTGTTCTGTTGTAAGACGCCAGCCGAGTTTTTGGGCTTCAGACTGAATCTGAAAAGCCGCTTCGCCCCTCCGCTTCGCTACGGGCTTCGAATTCATTGCTTCTCTCCGTCTTTTCAGGATGTAATGAACCTTCGCAGCACACGACATAATCAGAATCGAAAGCCCAGCCACATCCTTTGAAGTTTCAACAATTGTCTTCAACTCCTGGTATTCAGAAGAATATTCAGCCTCAATCAATTTGAGCAAACCTACCCCTTCTTCCGTTAGAGAATAGGTATACCGCCTAAAATTGTAGGGCCAATCGGAAGCAGAAAAAAGTGCTTCCTTGACAAAGTTTAGAGATAGCAAACTCATGATTGCTCTGGATACCTCTTCGCTATAAGGCCCATAATAATGTGGGATAAAATGTCCTTCCACAATCCCCTTTTGGGAAGCAAAATAAATCAACTTTTGTATTGCTGTTCGCCCCATAATCCCACCATCTACTTGACCTGTAATCGTTAAAACTGCATCAGAATAGTCCATTACGCACCTCCTTGGGGTAATTCCTAACTGGCTGTTTTAGTCACTATTTTTCATTACAGATAAAACGTTTGGTAGTTATTCCAATATTCCTATAGCGGAGCGACCTTTTCACTAAGCCACTGCTATGAATAAAGCCCAAAGAACGCTGGATCATCTTCCAAATCGGGATAATCCTTGCTGTAATATGAGCGTAACTCTTTTGGTTCGGGGCGGAAAACAATGTTTTCGTCCGGCTGATTCAAAGCAAAATAAATTGCGTCAATGACGATTTGGTGTTCCGACTTTTTGAGCCTTTGCTTTAAAATCTCTTTATAATTTTCTGGCTTGGCTCTTGAAATAATCATAGCGATATTTTTTAATAGATATGGACAAATATTGCTCTCCCAAAGGCGAAGGATAGTTTCCATCGGAATGTGTTTCCATGAATCTATTTTGACCAGAGCTTCTGAAGCCATTAGGCGTTCTAATGGCGTAGCATCACTGTCTAATATGTTCCCCAACTCTACTACCGATGTTGGGGATTTCATCTCGCCAAGCGCCCAAGCGCATTTTGCTCTGACAAAGGCATGGCTGTGACTTAAACCTTCCAGAAGAATTTCTCCGGCTTCATAGTTCGCTAAAGCCCTCGTTAAAAGATGCAGATTTACCAACCAAGGTTTATCTAGGAGAATCCCTCTAAAAGTAGAAAGCGCGGCGTCATTTCGCAAGATACCAAGTCTGAAAACAGTAAATCTCACGCGTTTTAGATATTTTTTCTTTTCATCCTGGGAGATTGAATTTTCAAGAGCATTTAGTGAATCACATAACAAAGACAGAAGCTGCCCGGTTAAATCCGACTTGAGTTGTATCCACTCAACATTTTGGCTTTCAAATTCCGAGCCCCATGCTTCTATCTCCGGAAAGTCGGACGCGATTAGGAAAGGTGGGAAATCAATGGAAACGAACGATTTACTCACAGTAGATTTGAACCATTTGATAAATGGATTCAACCCCATGATATTTACCCACCTTTGCCTCCAACCTAATTCCTGTTGAAGTCTTCTGTCAAGCCACCTAGTGCTGGAATGAAAACCAATTCCTTTCAAAAGCAACTGGTAAAGTCTCAAAAATGATTGCCAGTCTGCTTGGTAGGCATTGTAATATTCCGTATCCAAATAGTAAAAAGGTTTTATTAGCTTCCCAAATTCTTTGGACAGGATGCTAAGTTCTTGGTCAACTTCAAAAAACGTCTGAAAGTCATCCTTTGTTCCATGACGCGTCTTTTGCGGATTTATTTCCAAGTCAAGCTTACCCAGTTCAACTCTTAAATTCTCTTTAACCTCTTCGGCTGTGATATTTTGATTATACAAAAGAGAAATATCATCCACATATCTGTGATAATTCGTATGTTTCTCGTCCGCAAACTTGTCCAATAGATTTTGGTCAAACGAATGGAGATACACATTCGCCAAAAATCCAGAAGTGACTGCCCCTTGCGGAAGCCCAAAGCTGGACTTATCGCTTCCGTGACAGGCGCGTTTTAACAACGCCTCACAAAAGTTTTCAAGCTTCGATTCGGATTTCAAAAGGTTATCTCTGAGTTTATCAATTAGTTTGTTTTGGTTGATGTTCGGATAGAATGATTTTATATCGGAACTGCACAGCCCCATCCCTTCATTTAACCGTTGTCGTACATCGTTCATATATTCACGATGCTTCGTCAGCCAATATTTATAGAAATATTCATTTTGCTCAAGGCAGAGTCGATTTCCATAACTTACTTTGAGATTTTTAAACTTCTCTTCCCAATATTCACCGATAACTTGCGACAAAGCAACAAGCGCTATCTGGTCTTCGAGACGGCATAGCATCATCGGTCTATTTGTCGAAGGGCTTTTGGGAGCATCGTAGTTCATATCAAAGTCCAAATTATAGTCTAAAACTACATTTTGAGCCATTAAACTCCTCAAATGAGCAAGCTTCTGTTCATATTGAGATTCGAATAGTTTGCTTTCTATCAAGTCCTCAACAAACTCTAAGCGTAACGTATGCAGAGCCTTGACCCAGGATGATTTGAGTTTATCAAGTTCAACCAACGCTGCAAATGTTTTTTGCGCTTTTGTGGATGGTTTAATGTGGGAAAGGTATCCGAAATGAAAATGATTTCTGTACCTGTTATTTTCTTTCTCCGGACGATAAAAATATGAGCCTTCAGGATTATCGTATTCAACTTCGATTTTTAATACCTCACTCCCCTCAATGGAAGGTAATATACCTTTTAATCCATTCAAAACTTGCTTAATCTTATCTTCAGGTGGTAAAACTGTCCCCGTACGCTTCTTTTCTCTGGGTTCAGTGCATAAAACACCTATACTATCATATTCTGTATTCTCGATGATTTGCTTAAAATATTGAGGTTGTGGTGAAAGCCAAGTTAAGAGATTTGACATGGAAATTAAGAGTGTTGAGCCACAAACATCAGCAGACAAAATCTCATTAATACAAGCCTCATCAGGAAAGCGGCGCCAAATAACCTTTTTGTTGATATCTATTAGGTGAGAATCCACCAAGTATTCATATTTATTCAACAAGTCATCCAGTACCTGATATTTTAATTGCTTCGGTTCAACCAAAATTAAATTCAAGTTGATAACGAAAGGCGTATATCCAAGTTCAACTTTCGCTTTCTGATAGTACCCCAAAAGGTCAATTATTGCTAATGGAACCGTTCCAACTCCTGTTCCAATGTCGAGTACCGTCAGGTGGGATTTATCAAAAAGGGCAGGTGTAAAGGGGTAGGTGCTGTCAATTTCCTTCTCTCTTGACAGAATAGCCTGCTGAAATTTGAAAAAATGTGCATGGAAATAAATATACATTTCCGCCGCTACCTCTACTGGTGTTCTAATATTACCAAGATCAAGGTCACGAAGTGTATAGTTGGCATATCCTTTCGTCTTTGGATTCTGCCGAAAGGATTCCATCATCTGGCTATAGACGAGATTCATTTCATTTGAAAATCGCAAATCATCTGTATCTGGATTTCTACTTAGTTTTTGTATCCGTTCATAGATTTTCTCTTCCATCATTCATCTCCAACGCTAACATCTTGCTATTCCGCTGACATTCCGGGATTAAAACAACTGTAATTGCAAGGATTTTAAACGATTGCCTTTGGATCGTTTATTTATCGAAGATGACCCAACGGGAATCAATAACGATTCACTGTCAGAACAATGTTCGTCGTATCTTTTCAACGCAACGGACTTATTTGTATTCGCATAACAGTAGAGGCACCCATGCAGACAGGTGTCATAAGCTCCGATGTCGATGCTTTTGATACATGCACACTGGGGACGTGTAGGGGCAATTTTGATGGGAATCGGATGTGGCGTAATCTTTTGAAGGATTTTCGCATCAATACAACTTGCTTTCTGCACCTTGCCTCCCACCAGAAGATTGTTGCTACAGGCATACAAAGTCATGCCATGTTTTTCTGCTTCTTCAGCTAGAGAAGCCGCGAAAAGAGCTTTTTGTTCATCCGGTAAATTATCAACAGAAATACCCGCTTGCTTGAAATTTTTGAGTGCTTTGCCATAGGGGTTCATAAAACTTGTGTAACAACGATAGGTTGAATCCGCTAACGCGCTTGCAATATGCTCAAAAGTTTCTCTATGAAAATTTAAACCCGTTGTCTCCGTAATTACAATTGGGTCAAATCGCCATTGTACATGCTCTGGGCTTAACCTTTGGGCTATCTCTTTGAATTGTGCAATCGCCATGTTAGTTGGGATAACATTAGTCTCAATGCTTTTCGGCAATCCCGTGATTGTAAAATGACAGTAGAAGTGATAGCCTCGGCGTATCAGTTCATCAAAGTGGAGCAAAAGTGGAGCGTAATTTTTTGACCAAAAAACAAAAGCAGCTACATCCTCTGGGACTAACGAGACCGGGATTTCCTTTTTTGTATAGGGATGGAATACTGTCAAATGCCCAATCCGCACTCGATTCATAAACCATTTTGAATAAAAGGCGGGAATATCCGTTCGTCTTGAAATTGAAACGATATTCATTTCAGCACCCTTTTGTAGCGAAAAATCTAAACTAAATTGTGTTGTCAATTTTCTTTCAATAGGCGGCTTCTACCGCTTATGTCGAAAGACTTAGTAGTTCTTCCAATTTCCTATAAGGGAAACCTTTTACGGCAAGTCACGAGACGGCAGTCCCAGGTAATCAGGCAATGAATGTGAAACAGGCTGAACGTCTATGTGTCCATCGGTATTCTTGAAGATGAGGTCTGGTTCTGGAACTTCATCGTAGCCGTACCGATAAGCCCGATAGATTCCAGAATCGACAACCTGTGTTCCTCGTCCCCACGCAAAGGGGCTGATATATTCCCACACGATTTCGCAGGAAGGCGTCACTTCAAAGAGGAGACCTTTGTGGCAGTCCAGAGAAAACGTGTTGCCGTTCGGCAGACGTTGAACTGAGCCCCAAGAACTGCTGAAAAACTTCGAAGTCGGCTTGAATGTGTAAGACTCATGCGCGTACTGCCAGACGATTTCGCCGGAAACTGGATTAATCTCTATCAGCCGAGTGTAGAAGCGAACTCTGGGCGGATAGCCGCCCTGTCCACCGTTATCGTAAATGAGAATATTCCCATTGTGCAACATCTCGGGATGGTGTGGTCCGACGAGTTGACCTTTGCCAGAACCCCAGGTCCACACTACTTTTTTGCTTTTCCTATCAATAATATAAATTACGTTCGTATTGCGTTGGCACGAGAGGATGTTCCCTTTGGCAAAACGTTCGTCTGTTTTTTCTAATTCGTTGCCGGGTAGAAGTGATAGAGTGTTGGCGTGGAAGATATCTCCCCCTCGCTGATGCATCAACCGCCTGGCTTCTTCGGAATAGCCGAATTCATCGAAGTGTTCAGTCGTATTCCATTCCCAGACAATCTTTCCGCTGAAATCAACTTCGATGATAAAATTCTCAGCAATCTTTTTTTCGGAGATAGCTTCTGCCTTCGCCTGTTTTTCCATAAGGATGAGCGTGTTGCCATTTTGAAGGCGCGCCATGTCATGGTGGATGACCCAATCTTTGGGAGCGCAGTAACGCCAAACAACCCTTCCCTCCCAGTCGAACTCCACAACTTCCTTGTCAAAATCGAAGGTGGAGAAGCTGTCCGGCGCGCGGTCGGGAGAAGAGGCGTCGTGGAAATGGGGTGTGCGGAAAATCAGGCTCATCCAGTTTCCATTGGATAGCCTCCGCACGAACCAGGCTTCGGCGTTCCTTTCAGGGTCGGCCTGCCACGCGTGGACTACCCGGCCCATCATATCAATGAGAAAGATAAGATGAGACCGATACGGAGTCACAACTGTATAACCATTGTAACATTTCTCCGGTTTGAAAACCGTCGTGCCAGTCGGCCAGTCTAAGACAGAGCGGTTAGCAAGCATAAATTCCTCCTAAGATTCTGTTTTACCACGAAAATAATCTGATAATGGCTTTTCACTCCCGGAATAGAAATAAGAAACTCTTCGACTTGACATGGATAGAAATTGACGCCCTTGACAATGAGCATTTTGGTTTAATATTATAACATAATATTAGGGCGTGTTGACGAATTATTTAACCTATCCAATCGTTCCTGGTGATTAGTGATTGGTGATTGGTGATTGGTAACATACAGAATCACTGGTTACATCGTTTTTTCCTTCCTTTTTGCGAACTTATAAGGTATAATAAAAATGAGAGCCGAATCACGAAGTACGGATTAATGAGATAAAGCACGTGTCGTATGAACGCTTTAATTCGTAATTCGTAATTCGTAACTCGTAATTCGAGACCGTCATGAGGTCAGAGTATGTATCCTGAGATATTGAATTATGGACCAATACATGTATACAGTTACGGTTTGATGATGGCGCTTGCTTTCATCGTCACAAGTTTATTACTAAGGCGAGAATTTGAACGCACAGGAATAAATCCAGATTTAGCCCATTCTATTACATTAGCCGCTATTGTTTGTGGAATCATTGGAGCGAAAGCTTATTCAACCATAGAAAGTTGGAACTGGAACCCCTTTGTCACAGGAATCCTAAGCTTGTTTGGCTATGGATTGCTAGTGACATTGGGGTTTTTTATTGTTCGTTTCGTGTTTCGTAAAATAATCAGTCCGCGGATAGAGTCACCAGAACTCACAAATTCTATCACCTTTACCCTCGCGGTTGGTGGTTCGGTAGGTGTGATTGCGTATGCAATGTTATCAACATGGGGCGATTTTATCACGGCGCCTTTTGGATTTCTGAGAAATATGATGGGCAGTGGTTTGGCTTGGTATGGTGGTCTAATCTATGGCAGTTTTGCTGTATTGGAGGTTATCCTCCGTAGCAAAAATCCTGTACTAAAGACTATAGATTTCATCGGCCCATTGATGATATTGGGTTACGCGTTTGGGCGGATGGGATGTTTCCTTTCAGGAGATGGTGATTACGGTCCGCCATCGAACTTGCCATGGGCTATGGCATTTCCCAATGGGACAATCTCTACCGCTGCGATATACGGTCCAAATGTACGGGTACACCCGACACCGCTGTATGAAGTCATCTTGTGTGTTGCTATCTTCGCTTTTCTGTGGATAATTCGTAAACGCAAAGAATATACCCCAGGATTCATATTCGGTTTGTCCCTAATTTTAATTGGCATAGAGCGAATCATCACTGAATTTTGGCGCAGGACATTGGTTCTTGTGTTTTATGGGATGAAAGAAGGCACCCCAAAATATTTCTTTATTCAAGACCGCTACGATACAGAATTTGCGTTCTATTTCGGCTTAAGCATAGCGCAGATAATCAGCATAGTCATGATTGGTATGGGGATATGGTTGATATGGCGGGGCAAAAGGGTAAGAGGGATAGAGGGCAAAGGAGCAAAGGGGTAAGGAGGCTGCTGGGGAGTGCAAAAATCAACGAAGTGTATTTTTGCAAAATCGACATTGTGTTTTATCATATTGATTCATTTGTTATGTACAACAGCATCACAGGCATCTTTTGAAAATGTCGGCATCGGCGCGAAACCGATGGGAATGGGTGGCGCCTATACCGCGTTGGCTAAGGATACATACGCGATTGTGTGGAATCCTGCGGGTTTAGCTGATATTTCTCAACGCGAAATTGGAGTGAGCTATCTGGAACTATATGGTTTGGTGGGATACAGTTTCATTGCGGCTGCGCAGTCTCTTACCGATATTGGTGTTGTAGCAGTCAGTTTATCTGGTTCCAACGACCCGGCTGGCAATTATCAGGAATTTGTGTTGAATGTCTCCGCTGCTCGACAAGTTTTCTTAAACTTGAATTTAGGCTTGAATTTGAAATATCTGTCATCGCAGGCAGGTATGGGAGAAATAACCGTCGGCTCGAGTCGTGGATTAGCTCTCGACCTGGGCATGCAGTATAATATATGGAATGAACGGGTGCATTGTGGTATCTCCCTGCCTAATGTGCTATCCTCCCTGTCGTATAATCGTGAAGAATTAAAGCACGCGCCAGCGCAGCAATATAACGAAGCTCTGCTCCGGGAATATCGATTGGGGCTCGCCATAGAGTTGGATGAACTGCACAAGAGCTTGTCCCAAACTCAATTTTCCTGTGAATTGGCAAATGGCAATGTATTATTAGGGATAGAAAAGCAGATTCAAAACGCTGCTATCCGGGCGGGATACCGATTTAGTGAAGGATTGTCGAACGGCATCACCTTTGGGCTGGGATATAGAATATATGGATTTCAAATTGACTACGCTTATGTCCAGGGCAGATATAACTCTCCAACCTCGCAGTTTTCGGTGACGTTATATTACTAATCGAGTTTCGCCTGTTAATTCTACAGGTATCTTGACATTGTCGCGCAAGCACGCAAAGAGCAAAAGAGCTAAGGGGTGAAAGGGCAAAAAGCGAAGCATATTTCGTGGTTCGTTTTCTGTGGTTCGAATAACGAAACACGAAACACGAAACACGTTTTACATTTTCCCCTCTCCTAATGAAAAAGTCGTAAAAAAACGCTCTGATTAGCAGAGGAAAAATCTATGTCTGAAAAAGCAACAGCGATGGTTTTACATCGTTTCAATGAACCTTTGGAACAACGTGAGTTCCCGATGCCGGAGTTGAATCCTGGTGAAATGTTGGTCGAAATATTAGCCTCAGGCGTCTGTGGGTCAGATGTTCACATGTGGTTAGGTAAAGACCCGCGGCTGCAATTGCCTATGATTTTGGGGCATGAGGGTGTCGGACGCATTGCGAAATTGCGTGAGGAACGGCAGAGCATACATAGCGCGCCGCTTCATGAGGGAGATTTGATAGTCTGGAATCGCGGCGTGACGTGCGGAAGGTGTTATTTTTGTGTCGTGAAACATACTCCAGCGCTGTGTGTGAATCGCTGGGTATATGGAATCACGACAAACTGTATTGACCCACCGTATCTGCGCGGGTGCTATGCGGAATACATTGCGCTCACAGCGAATACTGATATATTGAAAATCGAATCGGAAATCAACCCAGCGATTTTAGTTTCAGCAGCCTGTTCTGGAGCAACAATGGCACATGCCTTCGATTTATGTTCGCCAGACGTGGGTGATACAGTGGTCGTGCAGGGGCCTGGTCCACTGGGGATTTTTGGAGTTGCCTTCGCCCACGCTCGCGGCGCATCGCAAATTATTGTCATCGGCGGAACACCAAGTCGGCTCGAACTCTGCCGTCAATTTGGTGCGACGCAAACACTTAATCGCAATGAGACAACTATAGAGGAAAGACGAGAAATTATCAGAGATGCTACTCATGGACGCGGCGCGGATATTGTCATTGAAGCGACGGGTTCATCAAAGGCTGTGACGGAAGGAGTCGGGCTTGTCCGCAATGGCGGATGTTATTTAGTGACGGGATTTGGCAATCCTGAAGGCACTGTCGAATTGGATTGTTTTGCTGACATTTCACGCAAGAACATCTGGTTGCAGGGCGTTTGGGTAAGCGATACTAAACACCTGCTGGAAGCGGTGCGACTTGTCATCGACAACTCAGATACATTCGCAACGCTGGCAGTGGACAAGTTCTCACTGCTACAGGCGACCAATGCGCTAACGGCAATGAGAGACCGAAAAACGCTTAAGGCGATTATTGTTCCGAAATATTAGATCTCACCGCAAAGACGCCCGCAGCGAAGCGGAGGGGCGAAGCGATCTTTTCAGAGGGCGCAAAGGAATAAATAATTATTCTTTGCGTTCTTTATTCTTCCCCCAGTACCCTACTCCCCAGCTATCTTGCCCTTTTGCCCCCTTGCCCCCTTACCCTTTTGCCCTCTTGCCACTCACCCGCGCGTTTGCCAAAAATCCGTCGCCAATGTGCGAGGAGTTCTGAGCCGCTTTTGAAGCGTGTACGAATATCATCGCTATATTCACTCATGATAAACAAGCGCATGAATTCCTGATATTCCTCATCGTATGGATACCACCAAGCCTTGGTATGTCGTTTGCCGCGGTCAAAACTGATATGCTTAACATTGCATACATCGCGCAAACCTTGAACAGCGTGAGTGCGTCCGATGCCGCTTTCTTTGGTTCCGCCCCATGCGCATTCCATTGCCCCGAAAGTGAATAACAGGTCATTTACGGTAACGGTTCCAGCCTCCATTTCGTGCGCGACATCCATCGCCATATTTACATCCATCGTCCACACGCTAGCGGATAATCCATATCGTGAATCATTTGCCAATTGAATCGCTTCATTGACGTTAGAGACAACCATAATGGGCATCACTGGTCCAAACGTCTCCTCCTGCATAATCAGCATGGAATGGTTGACATCAGTCAGCACAGTCGGCTGGAAAAAATATCCTGCCATATCTTCTGGTCTTGTTCCGCCAATTAAGATTCGCGCGCCCTTGTTGACAGCATCAGCGATATGTGTTGCTACATTGCTCCTTTGCTCTTCATCAACAAGGGGGCCAATTTCCGTGTCTGGTTGCATCGGGTCGCCAACGGTTAAGGTTCTCACCTGCTCAACAACACCTTCGATAAAACGCTCGGCGACATCTCGCATAACATACACGCGCTCCACGGCGCAACAGGATTGTCCAGCATTAATGAATGCTCCATAGACGGCTCCGCGAATCGCGCGCTCAATATTCGCGCCGGTGAGAACAATCATTGGGTCTTTGCCCCCTAACTCCAAGGTTACAGGACGAATTTTTCCCGCTGTAATGTTCGAAACTTTCCTTCCTGTCTCAGTGTGACCTGTGAAAATAATTTTATCAACATCTGATTCAACTAATAATTGTCCCGTCTGCGCATCCCCAGTCAGGACAGATATACACCCCTCGGGAAAGTTGGCTTCCCTAAAAAATTCCGCTAACTTTAAACCAACAAAAGGCGTCAATTCCGACGTTTTTAAAATTACAGTATTTCCTGCTATGAGAGCCGTTGCGATTTGTGTGATAGGGATGGCGATAGGATAATTGTAGGGCGCAATGATACCGATAACACCCAGTGGTTCATACATTGTGTAGCCGCGTTTATTCAACAGTAGGCGGCTATAATAGTCAACGCGTTCATCTGCTAAGAGTTTTTCTGCATGTAATGCTAAATAGGTAAGTGCTTCTAACGCAGGGAAAATATCCGTCGGCAAGACTTCTGCAATAGGTTTTCCCATCTCGCGTGTCACTAGCAGAACAATCTCATCGAAGCGATTTAAAATAACATCCTTCAGGCGGAGTAGGTATTCCGCGCGCTCTTCATACGAAAGTTGTTTCCATGAGCGATAGGCCTTTCGCGCATGCTGAATAGCGTTGTCAACCTCTTTCTTTTTAACAACAGCAACTTCTCCGATAATGCTGAGGTCTGTGGGGTTAATTGAGCTTATCATCGTTTTATCTGTGTGTTTTATAGAATCGTTCATCTGTATTGCCTCCTTAAAACCGGAAAGCCGGAAAGCCAGAAAGCCGGCGAAAGAAAGTGAGTGGGTGAGTGAATGGATTGACGATTGACGATTGACGATTGACTCCACGCCCCGCATAGCGGGATGGCTGCGCGCACATAAATGCGGGAGTTTCCCACGATTCTCGGGATTGTGCAGTTTATCACGACATAGACATAGACGGAGCGCACTTGACGTTCAGGAGCTATACGCCCCTGAATACTACCTAAAAATGATAGGGGAAATTCAAATCTTTGATTTAATCTTTTTGTTTAGGCATTTTTCAATATTAAACTTTACATTTTGGGTTCTGCAAATCCACATGCCTGTGACGACCTGTCTGCCGTTGGCACAGGCAGAAGGCAGACAGGGAGGACATGCGTTTTTCCCAATTTGTAATTCGTAACTCGTAATTCACATAAATCCCCTTCCAATTTTTCCGTTTTCCGTTCTCCGTTTTCCGTTTAATTATAGCACTTCCACCATAGCATGTCAAAGAAAAATTGGACTGAACAATTTTTCATATTCTCAGTCTAACTAATAAATATCCTAAATCGCTTCTGCGAAAGTATAGATAAGTATATTCTATTTGCAACAGTCTCTTTTGGGGCAAGTTTTTTCTTGCTCAATGTCTCTAAAATATTGATGGGTTTTCAGGGTTAAGTGCTAGTTTTGTAGGTAGATTCTAAAGGATTGATAATATTTACTGAAGTTTGTATAAGATATCTCCTGGAGTCGCGGATACCGTGTTTCGGTAAAAAAATCCGAACATTTTTTTATAAGATATGTCTAATAGACTATACTTTTGCAGAAAATTCAAACCGCGATTCACTGCGTTCATCGCGGTTAAAAGAAAGGGAAAAATGCAAAACTATAATAATAGAAACAAAACATCTAAATAAAAGAGGAAAATACAATGAAAAAGTTAATCACAGTCGGAATTCTCGTGGTTGTTCTTATTGTCGTAGGGTGTGATAAAGCCAAAACGATATTCTCCAAAAAGGATAATACTGCTGAAAGCGGTGGTGAGTCACCCCAAACGGAGACTGCTACCGTAGAGTACGGAGACATCAGCGAGGTAATCACCGCTTCAGGCACCATTGAGCCGCTCATGATTGTAGCGGTCAGTTCAAAAGCCAGCGGTAAAATTATCAAGATGCCCGTTGATAAAGGGGATTATCTGAACGCTGGAGATGCAATTGCTGAGATAGAAAAAATTTACGCTCAGAGCGATGTTGACCAGGCGGAAGCAGACCTGCGTTCTGCTCAAGCGCGTCTTGAGCAAGCGGAAATCAACATTGAACTTGAAAAGAAGCAGAGAAACATACAATTGTCGCAGGCAGAGGAAAATCTAAAGGAAGCTCAGACGCGTTCAACACAACTTGAGGAACAACTGAAGTTGGAAAAGGAAACGAATGAGCGAAAACTAAAAGAAGCTGAAAATAACCTGAAAATTTCCGAATTGCAACTGAGGCTTCTATCGCCTGAGGTAGTGCGTTCAGAGGAAGTAAAGCGGGCGGAAGCATCTGTAACCCAGGCGGAAGCTAATTTAGACCTTGCACAAAAAGAGTTTGACCGCAGAGAGACTTTATATGAAAAGGGCTATATCTCGAAATCAGAATTAGATACCGCGCAAACACAATTGGATGCAGCAAGGGCACAACATGACTCCGCACAACAACAATTGGAAATGGTCAAAATCCGCGCCATAAAAGAGGAACTGGAATTAGCTCAAGCAAATGTTGAAAAAGCAACGTTTGCTATTCAAGCCGCGCAGGAAGATATAGAAGCCCAAGAATACCGTGATAGAGAGATGGAGATGCAAAAGAATAGAGTCGCGCTGATGGAAGCCGCTCTGGCATTGGCAAAATCGAATCTTGACCAGATTAAAGTAAGGAAAAAAGACCTCCTGACAGCACAAGCGTCGGTGAGTCGGAGCGAGAGTCAATTAGAGAACGCCAAAGACCTATTGAACGATACTGACGTAATAGCGCCTATTTCAGGGACAATTCTGGAGAAAAATGTCGAAGAGGGACAAATCATCTCTTCCAGATTCTCCTCTACAGCCGGCGAAGGAACGCCGCTGATTACAATGGCGGACTTGACGAAAATATATGTGAACACAGATGTCGATGAAACAGACATCGGCAAAGTGCAACCCGGACAATCCGTGACGATTAAAGTAGATGCCTTTCCAAACCAGGTTTTTGATGGTGAAGTTCTCAAGATAGCCCCACGGGGTAAAGTCACCCAAAACGTGACGACATTTGAAGTGACCACCGAACTAATAGGTGAAATTGATGTTTTCGAAATCCTCAAGCCAGGAATGAATGCCGCAGTTGAGATTACGGCCGCCAGTGCAAACAACGCTCTACTTGTTCCTAACGAAGCTATCATGGATTTTCGAGGACGCAAGATGGTGCGAGTCGTTGGAGAGGAGAGGCCCCGTCGTGTTGAAACAGGCGCCAGCAATTGGGAGAAAACGGCGATTATCTCTGGGCTTGATGATCGAGAAGGGTTCATTTTTTACCGATGAAGATGTTTTATTCCGGCGGAGGGTATGCACACTGGGGCCGACAGTGGTCGAGAATCTCTCAGGTGATGCATCAAATGACAGTATAATTGGAGAGAATATTCGCATCAAAAACGTCATATTCCGAGTCATCGGTATCATGAAAACAAAAGGAGATACGGGATGGCGCAATCCTGACGACCAAATTTATATCCCTATCACTACAGCGCAAAAGCGGCTCTTTGGCGTTGAGCATATTGATAGCATTAATATTCAGGCAACAAACCAAGAAATAATGAATGAAGGGGAGAAGGGAATCGAAAAGATTCTCAGAAGGCAGCATTGGATGCCATCCAACAAGGAGTCAGATTTTAGCATCCGCAATCAAGCAGATTGGATAGAAGCTATGGAGGAAACGAACAAAACCTTCAACTGGTTGTTAGGTGGCACGGCATTTATATCGCTGCTAGTAGGTGGAATAGGTATCATGAATATCATGCTGGTGTCCGTCACAGAACGCACCAGAGAAATTGGCTTGCGCAAAGCAATGGGTGCCAAACGGCGCGATATTCTCTTGCAATTTCTGATAGAATCTGTTATGCTTAGTTTAGTCGGAGGCGCTATCGGAATTACATTAGGAATCATCGGGTCACGAGTTATTTCAGCCTCGGCTGGTTGGAAGACCCTAGTCTCACCAGAGTCCATAGCGCTAGCCTTCCTGTTCGCTGCGGCAATAGGTGTATCTTTCGGTGTTTTCCCCGCGCGAAAAGCCGCAAAGTTGAATCCGATTGAGGCATTAAGATATGAATAAAAGTAACAAGAGGGCAAGGGGGCTAGAGGGCTAGAGGGCAAGGGGGCTAGATGGCAATTGCTCCTTAGCCCCACAACTGTTTTTTAACTTTTTTTCGCAGAAGTCCCCCCTGACTTCAATGGGGGAAGGACAGGAAATGAGGGAAGGACACCTTCCCCCAAGCCCCCATCCGAAAGGAATTCCCCCAAACCCCCATCCGAAACGGATTTTGAGGGGAGGTTTCAGGAGGGGATGAATGCGTAATTCGTACTTCGTAAATTCGGAATTCTAAAATTGGTGGGGCTCCCCTCTTGGGAGGGGCCGGGGGTGGGTTAATCCCCTTCCAATTCAATTCGTAACTCGTAATTCGTAATTCGTAATTCGATTTAAGGAGAGTGATATGATAAAAATTAGAGGTTGGTTTATGGTCATTACGTTTTGTGTTGTCACGTCTAACTGGTTGAATGCGCAAGAAATTGACTTGTCGCAACCATTAAATTTAGAACAATGTATCAATGTTGCGTTGGAAAAATCAACGGGTATCAAAAACGCTAAATTGGATTTAGCTATTGATGAACTACAAATTAAAGATGCACGGTCAAATTATTTTCCAAAAGTCACTGTAAATGGGAGTTATAATTTTTCTGATAGAACTGATTTCGGATTTGAAAAGGAAAATTATAGCGCTACGATTACAGGCAAATACCTTATTTGGGACTATGGACAAAGGAAAGTAAATTATGAGCGGGCAGTAATAGACAAAGAGACTACGCAGAGCCGTTATGAACAAACCCAACAGAGACTCCTCTTCGACATCATCCAAGCATACTACAACCTGCTCAAAGTTCAAAAACTTTTGGAAGTGGATAAGAAACTTTTGGAACAGTCAAGGGGAAATACGGAAATGATTAGAGCTTTCAAAGATGCAGAAAAATTAATAGAGGCTGATGTCGCCACCGCCGAAGTAAGAGAAGCAAATGATGAATTAAATCTGATAAACGACCAGAATGCTCTCGAAATTGCTATGGCAGACCTACCCACCTTGATGGGATTAGATACAGGCACAGTGATTAACATCGTCGATGACCCGGATTATGAAAGGTACATCCAAACAGCCTGGATAGAACTTGAAAAGATGAGTGTTGACAAGGCAATAGAAAATGCCTTAGAATATCGCCCTGAACTGAAAGAACTTGACGCGACCATCAAAGGTTTGGAATGGGGATTAAATTTAGCGAAATGGCAACGTTGGCCTCAACTTACAGCAGAATATGATTACAATGTCCGTCTGGATGAATATCTGCGTGAGCGAGAAAATTTTAAGAGCTTCCGTAGCTGGAATGCTATTGCAAATTTGACATTTCCGATTTTTGATGGTGGGGTAATCAAACGCCAAGTGCAAAAAGTGGAGATGCAACTGGAACAAATACGCGAGGACGCCAGTGAATTAGATCGGAATATAGCTCTTGAAGCGCGTCAATCCTACCTGAATCTCAAACGCGCAGAGAAAGCCCTGGAAATTTCCGACAAACAGGTCCGAAATGCACAACTCTCCTTGGAGGTCACCAATGGACGGTTTGAACAAGGACTGAGCATTTTGCTGGAACTATTGGACGTGCAAACCATTTATGCTCAAGCACTGACAAATCAAGTGCGCGTGTTCTATGATTATAAAATTACTAAAAGCGCATTACAACGAGCAATGGGAGAGCTAACAAATTAAAAACGGAAAACGGAAAATGGAAAAAATGCCACGAAAGTTTATTGGAAGGGGATTGAACCCAGAAAGCCAGACAACCAGACAACCGGCAAAAAACTAAAAACAAAGAAAAAACTAATAGTTTTTATCTTTAGATTGCTTCGTTCCTCGCAACGGTGTCTTTTGCCGGCTTTCCGGTTGTCTGGTCGGAAGGGGACTTCTGCGACGAAAAGAGTTAAATTTTCAATGAAAAGAGGTTTCATTGTGATGTTAATTGACGTACAAAATATTAACAAAATTTATAAACTAGGAAGTGTGGAAGTTCACGCTTTGAGAGGTGTAACTTTCGATGTAGAGGCAGGCGCATTTGTCGCGATTATGGGACCATCTGGTTCAGGAAAATCGACTTTGATGGATATTTTAGGATGTCTTTCTAAACCTACCAGTGGCACATATAAGCTCGAAAATGAGGATGTTGGATATTTATCTGATAACAACCTGGCTGAAATCAGAAACCAAAAAGTTGGTTTTGTATTTCAATCATTTAATCTCCTGTCACGCACTACAGCACTTCATAATGTCGAATTACCCTTAATCTACAGCGGTGTTTCGCGAAGGGAACGCAAAAAACGCGCATTAGCTTCGCTCGAATCTGTAGGCTTGGGCGACCGAGTAAACCACAAATCTAATGAATTATCAGGCGGTCAAATCCAACGAGTTGCCATAGCGCGCGCCCTTGTGAATAATCCTTCAATCATTTTCGCAGATGAACCAACGGGTAATCTGGACACTAAATCAGGAGAAGAAATTATGAGTATTTTCGATAGACTGAATGAAGAAGGAAATACCATAATCATGGTAACTCACGAACAACACATCGCAGAACATGCTGGTCGAATCATTCGTCTGAGAGATGGGTTGATTGAGCAAGATGAAAAAGTAGCTTAAAAAAGATAGAAAACGAGAAAACAGGAAAACGGGAAAACAAGACAGGAATTGTAATTTGTTTCGCACGCTTTTGTTTTCATCGCCAAAGCGGAATTGCGTGCAAAACTAAGAGTGGAATTATGATAAAAACTTAAAGAGGTTTGGCGCGTGTTTAGAGAGTTAGAATAGTCTTCTGCTTCTCTCACAACGGCGTCTGTCGTTTGTACACCGGCCTGCCAGCGCGCCTGCCTTCTTTCCGCCCACTTACCCACCTGCTTTTTCGATGAAAGGAGTTTTTAATGGATAAAAAATTCAGATATATTTTCTGCCTTTTGATTTCATCTCTGTTTTGCATAACACTTTTTTCTTATGCACAAGAATCTGAGAAGCAAGTAAATCTCTCACTTCAAGAGTGCATTTCCCTTGCCTTAGAATCTAACCTGAATATTCGCATACAACGCGTAAGCCCACAAATTCAAGACGCTCTTCTGACAATGGCAAAAGGACGTTTCGACCCATCCGCTAGGTTTGCTCCTAATGCCAGCCGGTCCGAAGAACCGTCATCAACCAGCCTTGCTGGAGCAGACGTCCAAAGCAGCAGCAGCCAATCGGTCACTCTTGGCATAGCTGACCCAATTATCACCGGTGGGAGTTATGGTTTATCCTTTAACAGCAACCGTTCCAAAAGTAACTCAACATTTCGTACCCTAAATCCCTTCTACCGTTCCGGTTTGAGCTTCAACGTCACCCAGCCTTTGCTAGAAGGCTTCGGAATCTCAGTTAACAAAGCATCTATTACAATTGCAAAAAACAACAAAGACATCTCCCTTTTGCGCCTCAAAGCACAATTAATCAGAACCCTGTCGGAAGTACAGAACGCCTATTGGGAACTGGTGTTTTCTATAGAAAATCTCAAGGTGCAACAACTTGCTTCAAAACGAGCGCAGGATTTACTCAAAAAGAATCAACGGTTTAAAGAAGTTGGAAAAGCTACTGTGAGCGATATTTTACAGGCTCAAGCGGCCGTCGCTTCGCGCGAGGCGGATGTGATAGCGGCTGAAGATGCTGTCAAAGATGCAGAAGACAGACTAAAGCGCGTTACCAACATGATTCAAGATGAAGCCCAGTGGGAGGTAATAATTTTGCCTGTGGACGCGCCTTCCTTTGAAGAGATAGATGTGGATTTAGAAGAAAGCATTGTTGCGGCGCTGAAAAATCGCCCAGAATATGCCCAAGCAAAAATAGATTTGGAAAACAGCGATATATCCATCAAAGTGGCTAAAAATCAACGGCTTCCCCGTTTAGATTTAGAAGGAAGCTTGGGTCTCAACGGCCTGGGCGGCGAATTGGACGAACCACTTTCCCAGGTTGGAAAAGCTAAATACGGGGAATGGTACGTTGGATTTGCTTTGCGTATGCCGTTAAGCGGGCGGGGGCCGAAAGCTGAATTAAGGAAAAGCCAGCTTGAAAAAAAACAAGCATTGATGGGTTTGAAGGATTTAGAGCAACAGATTATCACTGAAGTGCGTGGCGCTGTGAGGCAACTAAAAACGGACAAGAAACGCATCGAAGCGACAAAAGCGGCAGAAGAATTCGCAAGACAGGCGCTTTCGGCGGAAGAGAAAAAACATGGGTTGGGACTTTCCACGAGTTATGAACTTTTGCAGCTTCAAGCCAATTTAGCAACTGTCACCAAGAACCATCTTAGAGTGGTCATCGACTACCGTAAATCTATAGTTGCTCTATATCAAGCTTTGGGTATTACGTTGGAGAGGTTGAATATTGGATTAGAGTAATAAAAGGCAAGAGGGCAAGGGGGCAAGAGGGCAAGGGGGCAAGGGGGTAAGAGGGCAAGAAGGCAAGGGGGTAAGAGGGCAAGAAGGCAAGGGGGCAAGATGGCTAGATGGTAATGCTACTAAGTTTTCGGCTTGATAGCCTTGAATTGAAATTCAGGCTAAAAAGCTGAAGTCCACTCAAGTGGACTAAAACCCAGTTCCAGTCGGCTTTGAGCCGACTTTCGCTTCTCAACCTT
>SDBU01001459.1_pt1 | contig 33705 bp, 33 predicted proteins | sample 2277071 | NCBI WGS metagenome assembly SDBU01 (sample SAMN10397929, study PRJNA504765) | marine sediment metagenome | isolation source: marine sediment core GS08_GC12, 126 cmbsf | place: Arctic Ocean: Gakkel Ridge, Loki's castle | collected 2008 | reverse complement strand
TACCGGCCCTGTGCAAGAGTATTTAATAGTCTTCCCAATCGATGGTGTAGGAGTAGCCTATGAATGTGCCGAAAGATTTGGGAACGTACTGCTCCACTTCCCCGGTGGCCCCCGGGAGCAGAGATGAGTCGGAAGTAATCCCCGATTCGAAAGTGTGGAAGGACCCTTTGACGAAGGAAGTCAGGGTCTTGGTATTACCGCTCCAGTCTTGGCGGAACACGAAGTTGAGCTTGACGAAGTCGGCCCGGCGGCCACCGATGTTTTTTACCTGGCCGGTCATCTTAAGGTTGCCGGTGCGGTCCTTGCTCTCAGTGATGGTGCCCACCAGCACCACATTGGGGGCGAAGGAGGATTTAGCCGCACCGGGCGTGGAGATTGGCAGCCGTCTGGCGGAAACGGTCGGTTCCACCACCCGGTTAGCCGGTTGGGGCGCTGTTGTCCCCGGTCCGCCGGTGGACCACAGGGCCGTGGTACCGGAAAGCGATTCTTCCGCAATGTTCTCTACGATGCGCACTACGGTAGACCGCTCTATGATCAGGTACCCGATTAGAGTCTCCACCTTCAGGATCTTCTCATCCTGGTAGACGATTTTCCCAAAAACGGTGCTGCCGTTTTCCAGAATGATTTCTTTGTTATAGATGGTTAACGGGTTGGCCCACATGGCACTCTTGGCCTGCAGTTCCCGCAACTCGGCGGCCTGATGCTTCACCTCAGCGCCCAACTTTTTGATCTCGAAGTTGAGCTCGTTCAGGACGTAGCTTTCACCACCGGCGGCGGCTGGGACCGGGGGCGGTGCGGCCTCTTTGGCGTCGGTTACGGCTTCACCACCTTCAGCGGCCTCCTCCACCTCAGCTATCTGCTCGACAACATCGCCCGTTTCGGCTTTATCCTTCTTGCCCTTGCCTCGGAAAATGGAGCAGCCGTCCAATAACAGGGAGATTATCAGAACCGCGATTATATTCGCATAAACCTTCTTCATACCAATTCCTATAATTTCCTCATGAATTACAAATGAAATTAATGCCGTTTCATTTGATTGCAAAAATGTAGTTGCACACCACTGGAATGTCAAGGTTTTTCAGCATATTCCCGCATCCGCCTTGAAGTAATACTTTCAGCCCACATTTGAGCCTTCAAATTTGCTTTTACCTGTCACTTGCATATCGCTTCCCAAGTGCTCATCCGCACCCTGCTCAATAGCTCTCACCTACTGCCCGCAGATACCGTGCCACTGGCCACCGAAATGGGTTTACCCGACGAGAAAACGTAAACCCTGCGCTGCACCGAACCGGCCGCCAGTCCCTGGCCGAGGAATTATTTTCCCACTGTTGCCGGTGGATGATCGACCAGGTCCATCAGCCCCGACGAGCGACCGGTTCAATCGGACGCAGCGACGAATTTCAGGATTTCCCGGGCTACTTTATCTTTGCCGGCCAGCGGAATTTCGTACTCGGCGCCTTTAGCGCTCACAATCCAAACATGGTTCGTGTTACCCTCGAAAGCGGCCCCCGGCTCACCGAAGGAATTCACCACGATATAGTCTGCGTTTTTATCCTGCAGCTTCTCGCGGGCGGCCGCCAGATCGTAATCGGGTTGCAGGCTGAAAGCCACCGTTATCCCCTGAAAGTCATTGCTCAGCGCCTTCAGGACGTCCGGGGCTGGTTCCAGTGCCAGCGATGCGGGCTTGGCGCCCCGCCGGATCTTTTCAGTTTTGGGATTTGTCGGCCGGAAATCCGCCACCGCCGCTGCCATGAACAGGTAGTCGCTAGCGGGCGCTTCCAGCTGCAGGGCCGACAGCATCTCCTCAGCCGTGGTCACAGACACCTTCCGGCAACCGGGCACCGGCTCCAGCTCCACCGGCCCGCTCACCAGGGTTACCTCCGCCCCCATGTCCCGGGCGGCCGCCGCCAGCGCGTAACCCATCCGGCCGCTGCTGCGATTGCTGATATAGCGCACCGGGTCGATCGGCTCCCGGGTCGGTCCGGCGCTGACCAGTACCTGCTTGCCCGCATACAGTTGCGGGATATCCAGTAAGGCCCGTAGCTCCTGTAGAATGCGTTCAATCTCCGGGAAGCGCCCCACCCCGGTGTGCAGCGTGGCCAGCTCCCCTTCGTCCGGATCGAGCACCACCCGGTCCCACTCCCGCAACCGGGCCACCGCCGCCTGGGTGGCCGGATTGCGCCACATGCGAAAGTTCATGGCCGGCACGAAAAGCACCGGACACTCAACTATATTCAGTAAAGTCGATACCAGATCGTCGGCGATGGCGTGGGCGGCCTTACCCAGGATGTCCGCCGTGGCAGGCGCCACTACCACCGCCTCAAAGCCTTCGGCCACATCAACGTGTGGTACTCCGGCGGCCGGGTCCTCCGGGAACTGGTGCAGGAGCACCGGGCGGGTAGTGAAGGCCGCGAAAGTTGTTGGTCCCACAAACCGGGTGGCAGCCTCGGTCATGGCCACGGTCACGTCGGCGCCCTCCTTGCGCAGCCGCCGAACCAGCTCGCAGGTCTTGAAAGCGGCGATGGAGCCACATACCGCCACCAGGATTCGACGCTGCTGCAGACCGGCATTCATGCTTCAGTTCCTTCAGGTAATACCAGGCTGAATTTACCACTGCAGGGATGTCCTTCCAGGTGCCAAATGCGCGACAGCTCGGTCCCGGCACGGGAGAGTAGTAGCTTATGGCTACAGCGCGTGCCGTAACCCGGGCCGTGCTTACACACCAGGGGATGGCGCCGCAAACGAGGGGCCATCCGCTCCAGCCAGGCCACGTTTTCACCCGGCACCTGCGATTTGGTAGTCTTCCCGGCGAAGGGTCGATTACGCACTTCGTAGGCTCCCGGCTCAATTGTGAAGCGCTTCAACCTGCCCCGGCGCCATACCAGCATCCAGGCGGTTTCCCGATCCGCCACCAACAAGTTGAACTGGCTGTATCGCGCAGTCGGTACCTCCCGCTCCACAGTTTTGGCGGCCTCCGCGGCCTTGCCAAAACCCAGCAAGTCCGTTACCAATGCCCCCCGGGAGCGAAACTCGCCGCCTCTGGCGGAGGGCAGGATATTGGTCAACGCCACCACCACCCCGCTGCGACCCAGGCCGATCCAACTGCCACCCGCTTCCTGGTCCAGAGGCGCAAAAAACTCCCTATCCACGCCGCGCCAGGCCCACCCGGCGGACGGTCGGTCGTAAGCCTCATCCCGGTTAGCCAGCAACGCCAGTGGATATTCATCCCCGGGCCGGTACCGGAACAGGAGGGTGCACATCTAGCCTCCGGCCCCTGGTGAACCATGTTTCTGCCAAGCTGCTCCCAGTGCCGTGGCAACCGACTCCAGGTATAGCCGGTCGTCCTCCTTGAAGGCACCGAATGTGTCGCTGTCCAGGTCCAGCACGCCAACCAGCTTATCACCCGCCAGGATCGGCACCACGATCTCCGACTGCACCGTCAGGCTACAGGTGATGTAGCGCTCGTCGCGACGAACGTCATCAACGATGATGGTCTCCCGGGCAGAGGCGGCCGCCCCGCAAATGCCCTGGTCCAAGGTGATGCGCGTCTCGCTGGTGGGTTTTCCCTGGTAGTGCCCGGTTTGCAGGGTCAGCGCCTGACCGTCGAACAGGTAGATCCCTACCCAATCATACTCTGCCCGGTGGGCCTTCACCCCGGCCACGGCAATCCTGATAGCGTCGTCGAAGCCGGGGGCGGTGAGGATATCGTCGGTAAGGGGCATGGGCGTTCCTGCTATTCGCCGGGGAATTTAGGAGGAATGGATGATTTTAGAAAGGGCCGGTTAGTGCGATCACCCCAGCCGCAACCGGTAATGAACCCACACCCCCAGGAAGGCTACGAATACCACCAGGAACAACCCGGCCACCGGCGGGCCGCCCTTGAGCAGTCCCAGGCCGAGGCCGAAGGTGGCGCTGGCCGCCCAGATGATCTTCAGGTTCAGTATAGCCCGCAAGGCCTCGGCCCCGGCGTTGCGCCCCAGCAGCGACTCCACGCCAATGCCCATCAGGGCCGCGCCCACCAGCCGGCTGGTGATGGGATCCACGAAGAGCCAGCCCACCCGGGGCAGCAGCCACTCCGGCGCCAGCAGCAACGGCACTGCGATAACCACATCGATGGCGAAGTGTACCACGAACCAGCGGCGCAGGGATAGAGGGACCGTACTGTCGGAAATCATGGCTGCTTCCTAATCCGAGGGTTTATGATCCGGCTGGCTTTCAATGTTACCGGCGGCAATTTAAGCAGCCGGCTGCAATAGCACCAGCTAAGAGCGGCAGGCACCGTTCCGGTACTATTAACATGTCTCGCGGGCTTTTGTCTGGAAAGGTAGAAGTTTATCGCAACCCTCAAAGTACGGATCTTCATTATCACGCAGGATAGAGCATAAAGTAGTTGCTTGATACCAAAACCGGTGCTACTTTTGGCATTCAGGGGGACAAGCAGGAAGACAAAAGAAGTATCATTGCTTGCATAATATCCTGTAATTATAGAAGTTAACATGACCACTTGCTGGGACAAACATGCGGACATATGAAGAGACACATCCTTGGTTGACTTTCCAGTTTGATTTCCGTCCGGCCAGTTATCGGCTATGGATACGATTGGGAGAAGTCCAATCCAAATGTGAACAAATCGCGAGTATTCTATTGCAGCCGGCTACGGCATCGGAACTTCACAAAGTGTTTCTTGCTAAGGGCGCACTCGCTACTACGGCAATTGAAGGGAATACCTTATCTGAAGAGGAAGCCCAGCAAATCGTTGATGGGACATTAGAGCTTCCACCGTCTAAACAATACCTCGAGCAAGAGATTAAAAATATCGTTATTGCTTTTAATGATCTTCTCAAAAAGCTATCTGATGGGGAAATGCCGGGCATCGATATCGAGAGAATCAGGAAATTCAACCGGCAAGCCCTGGATGGTTTGGAGTTTGAGGAGCATGTGATACCTGGTGAGATAACGAAGATCCAAGTGGGTGTACTCGGATATCGAGGAGCGCCACCTGAGGATTGTGAGTACCTGCTACAGCGGTATTGTGATTGGCTTGAGCAGCAGGAAAAAGAATTTGACACTGTCCCGGCAATCGCGAGTGGACTCATAAAGGCTATCCTGGCACATATATACCTGGTTTGGATTCACCCGTTTGGTGACGGGAACGGCCGGACCGCTCGCCTAATTGAATCACAAATACTTTTGAAGGCGGGCGCACCCTCTTCGACAGCGCTCTTATTGAGCAATCATTACAATCAAACCCGTAGCGAGTACTATCGCCAGCTAAATAAGGCCAGAGAACGCAAGCATGGACTACTTGGTTTCATAGAGTACGCGTTAGATGGCTTCATAGATGGACTGAGAGCTCAACTGGCACTAATTGAAGCGCAACAGATCAATATTGCCTGGCGGGATTATATTCGCGATCAGTTTATTGATAAAAAGGGTCGCGGAGACCTCCGGCGGAGAGAGCTGATTTACGAGCTCAGCAGACAAGCAGAGGGGGTACCCATTAATAAGGTGGCACACGTTACCCCACAGGTTGCGGAAGCTTATGCAAAATTGAGCAAAAGGACTCTATTGCGAGATCTCGCCAGACTTCAGGAAATGAAGCTGATCAAATTTGATAACCAGGGTATCGTTGCGAATAAGGAAATGATGCGAACCTTTCTTCCCTTGCGAATGGATACAGATTCACAGGAATGAAAAGTTTCAATTGCGTATTGCCTACTCAGTTTAAGTCTTCGCCTGGTACGCCGGCATTTCTGCGTTTGAATTGTTCTCCAGGCGTCCCACGTGATTAGTCTTGGCTTCTTGGCCGCCGTTAAAAAACCGTTAAAATTCCCACCACCCATTCGTAGATTTCGCCTTGGAAGGTATATGCAGACCAGACCGGTACAATCCCTTATTGCGCAAGCCAGATAATGAACAAACACAGCCGCATGCAAGAGCCGCGAGATGACGGCCAAAGCTAAAGCCGCCCAATCCTCGCCGCTGCAGCGCACCCTGGATAAGTACGCCCGGCCAGGTGAGCTGGTCGCGAAGGAGAAAGATGGCGCCCTGCGCTGCTTGGCCTGCGCCCATCGTTGCCTGTTGAAGTCCGGACGGCGGGGCATCTGCCGGGTGCGATTCAACCGCGACGGGGAGCTATTTGTACCCTACGGCTACATGGCCGGCCTACACAACGATCCCATTGAGAAGAAGCCCTTCTACCACTTCCTGCCGGGAGCCATGGCCCTTACTTTCGGTATGCTGGGGTGCTCACTGCACTGCCGCTATTGCCAGAACTGGCTCACTTCCCAGGTGCTGCGGGACGAGGCGGCCGGGACGCTGCCCGAGGCGGTGACACCCGAAAAAGTGGCCCAGCTGGCCCTTGACAGCCACGCCCGGGTGGTGGTGAGCTCGTACAACGAGCCGCTGATCTCGGCCGAGTGGGCGGCGGCGGTGTTTAAGGCAGCGCGGGAGTTGGGCTTGAGAACGGCCCTGGTGTCCAACGGCTATGCCACGGCGGAAGTACTTGAGTACTTGCGACCAATCACCGACGGCCTCAAGGTGGACCTGAAGTCGATGGCCGACCACACCTACCGTACCCTGGGCGGGGTGCTGCAGCCGGTGCTGGATAGCATTCGGCGGGCCCGGCAGCTGGGTTACTGGTTGGAGATCGTCACCCTAGTGGTGCCCGGGCTGAACGACAGCGACGACGAGCTGCGTGAGCTGGCGGTCTTTATCGCCGATGTTTCGCCGGACATCCCCTGGCACGTGAGCGCCTTTCACCCGGATTACCGGATGACCGACACCTCGGCCACTCCGCCCAGGACCCTCAAACGGGCGTGGGAGATCGGTCGGGAGGCGGGCCTGAAGTTCATCTACGGTGGCAACTTGCCTGGACTGGCCCCGGAAATGGAGAACACCCACTGCCCCGGCTGTAGTGTCCCGCTGATCAGGCGAGTGGGCTACTATGTCTTGGACGATCACCTAGATGGCAGCGCCGCCTGTCCTGAGTGCCAGGCGCCGGTTGCGGGAATGTGGGCTTGAGGTTGATCGAGCCGTATCTGGACATGCTCTTCATCCACACTTAATTTGATATCACTCAACCAAATATAAAGCAGGAGTAATCGCGATCATGTCATACCAGGAACCATACGAACAATTACCGGAAGACGTCCGCGCTCAACATCGGGCCATGAAAAGCCTGGTGGAGGAAATCGAGGCCGTGGACTGGTACAATCAGCGGGTCGCCACCACCAAGGATGAGGAGCTCAAAGCCATCCTGGCCCACAACCGCGACGAGGAAATGGAACACGCCGCCATGCTGCTGGAATGGATCCGCCGCAACATGCCCGCCTGGGACCACGAGCTGCGCGACTACCTGTTCACCGATAAGCCTATCGCCCATCGCTGAGGCAGCCGGTCCATCGTGTAGCCTAACCGGCCTAGCGTAGTGCGGTAAGCCGGGCGTCAAACAGGAACGGCTGAGGGGGTAGCGCTTTCACTTTCTTGAACTCGGGATGATTGGGATTGATCAGTATGTTGCTTTCATGTTCCACATTTACAGAGGGCACTTTCAGCAAAAGGGAGTTTTCTGCTTGTAACCAATCGCTACCAATCTTCATGGTAGCATCCAACGGGGGGGAGGTTTTCCAGTCAAGCGGCAAGGTAGTGACCGGCACATCCTGAATTGACACGTTCTCAGGCAGTTCGAGTTCGCGCAAACTTAAGCCCGGTGGGGCCAATCCCGGTGGCAAATGAATCAGATATTCCATGGCGGCCAGAGCTCGGCTTTCGGAGGTGTAAAGAACCGCGGCGCCTTTCCGGTTCCAGCGCCCCCCATATAGTCGGGCGCCCTCGCCAGTGAGATCGTCGATATAGACTGTCAGGGCGATTCGGAACAGACGGATCAAGCCGGGATGCCGTGAGCGATTCGGCCGAGTTCGTCCAGCACCAGCTCAATACCAAACCGGGATCGAAGTAGGTCAATCGGTTTCTCTCCTCCCAAAGGCACGGACGATAGTGCTAACCAGGCCAGGAATTTTTCCCGATCCTCAAATAAGGCCGACCCGGTTGCCGCCACTTGGGCAATCTGCAGGGCCTGCTCCGACACAGCCGTACTCAGATATTTTTGGGCACTATAGCGCTGGAGGGTTCGCACGTTTACCGGAAGCAACTCAGCCATCTCCTTCATCGACAACGAGAGTGATTTTGCCAGGTGTACAACCGACAATTTTGTAAGACCGCGGTCACCCAGTTCCACAAAATCCATTCCACTTCTGATCGAGTGCCCCAGCGTCTTTTCACCGCCCAGGGTTTCAATAATCTGGCTGAATTCCATGCTTTTCCTCTTGTATTGTAACGGACATATATCGCTATATTAACGCCATATGTCCGTTTTGTCAAGGAAAAATCCTTTCTCCGGGCGCGGCATTAAATTCCGGCCACAACAACGAGGCCCCCATGTACAACCGCCCCCTATCCGGTTCCGTTGAGTTTCTGACCCATGACAGCACCGTCCTAAAGGGCAATCCCCTGGGCGACCCCCACGTCCGCCGCTTCCCGGTCTACCTGCCGCCGGGCTATGAAGACGGCCACGAGCCCTACCCGGTGATCTACGCCCTGGCGGGATTCACCGGCACGGGCCTGAACATGCCCAACTTCGCCGTGTGGGATGAGAGCCTGCCCGAGCAGATCGACGAACTGGTCGTTAGCGGCAGCTGCCCGCCGGTGATCGTGGTGATGCCCGACTGCTTCACCCGCCTGGGAGGTAGCCAGTACCTGGATTCGCCGCTTACGGGGGCCTACCAGACCTATTTGACAGGCGAGCTACTGCCTTTCATCGATAGCGAGTTGCGCACTATCCCGCAGGCCTCGGCCAGAGGCGTGATCGGTAAGTCCAGCGGCGGCTTCGGCGCCCTGACCCTGGGTATGCGCCACCCGGATCTGTTCGCGGCGCTGGCCTGCCACAGCGGTGATATGTACTTCGAGTACTGCTACCTGCACGATTTCCCCAAAGCGGTGGACGCCCTCAACCAGGCCGGCGGGATCGAGGCCTTCCGGGCCCAATTCGACGAGGCTAATGCCAAAGGCCCCCTGATTCCTACCCTGAACATCATCGCCATGGCCGCCGCCTACGCCCGCGAGAACGCCACTGCCATCGAGCTGCCCTTCACCCTGCCGACGGGGGAGCTGCAACCCGAGGTCTGGGCGCGCTGGCAGGAGTTCGACCCGGTCCGGCTGGTTGCCAGTCATGCCGAGGCCTTGAAGGGGCTGAAACTGCTCTACCTTGACGTGGGCCAGCGGGACGAATACGCCCTGCATCACGGGGCGCGCATCCTGGCACGAAGGCTGGAAACATCAGGGGTGCCTTTTACCTTTGAGGAACACACTGGTGGCCATTTCGGGATTAATCACCGTTACAAGGTCAGCCTACAGGCGGTGGCAAGTGCCCTGTCAGGATCGGACACCGGCCGCTAGGCGTATGCCAACATCCCAGGCCCTCCTGGTTCTTGACGCCGGCACCTCCGCCGTACGGGCAGTGGCGTACGACCGGGCTGGCCGGATGGTGTCTTATCACACCCGCAGCGTCAAGACCACGCGCCCGCAACCCGGTCATGCCGAGATCGACCCGCCGGCGCTGCTGCGGGCAGTGGACCAGGTGCTGGAGCGGACCCTGAGGGACCTGGAGCGCGAGGGACTACGGCCCCAGGCCATGGGACTGGCGGTGCAGCGCTCCAGCTTCTTGGCGTACGATCCCCGGCGAAAAGCCGCCCTGACTCCGGTGCTCACCTGGCAGGACACCCGGGCAGAGGAAGTCATGGGGCGCTACCGGGACCAGGCTGCCGTCATAACCGGGAAGACCGGTCTGCCGCCGGCGCCCTACTACGGCGGACCCAAGCTGGCCTGGCTGCTGGCCCATCGGCCGCTGTTGCGCGCTGCCTTCGCGGCCGAGAAGGCCCACTTTGTGCCCCTGCAGTCGCTGATCATCCATCATCTCACCGGCCGGCTGCTGATCGATGAGACCATTGCCGGACGCACCCTGCTGTTCGATATAGCCCGTCGCCGCTGGGACCCGCAGCTACTGGAGTTGTTCGGCCTGCAGGGATCGTTATCCCGCTGCCTCCCGGAATTGGTGCCCTCCCAACACGATTTCGGCCGGGTCAACTGGCGCGGTCGCCGGTGGCCCTTGCTGGTATGTATGGGGGACCAACAGGCGGCCATGACCGGGCTGGGAGCCGATTCACCGGGGACGGCGGCTGTCAATTACGGCACTTCCGGCTCGGTGGCCGTGCCCTCCGGTGACCACCCGGCCCCGGCGCCTGGTCTGCTGGCCAACCCGGCGTTCACCACAGCGGATAAGGCCCAATACCTGCTGGAAGGTACGGTCAACGCCGTGGGGGCTCTGTTTCGGTGGTTCGAGGAGGATCTGGAGTCTCCCGGCCTGGCCCGCAACTGGCCGGCACAATTGGCCCGGTCAACCGGCCTGGTGCTGGTGCCGGGACTGAACGGCCTGGCGGCGCCCTACTGGCGGGCGGACGTGAACACCACTTTTCTGCCCTCTAGACGCGGTTACAGCGTTGGGCAGCAGTTGCGGGCGGGTATGGAATCCATTGCTCACCTGGTGGCGGATATCGCGGCGGCACTACCCGAAAACATCCGTCCGTCCGTGAACGCTACCATCCACTGCGGCGGCGGTATGGCCCGGCCACCCCTGCTCCAGTTCCAGGCCGACCTGCTCGATCGGCCGTTGTTGTTGCACCGCCGGCGGGAAGCCACCGCCCGGGGGGTGGCCCTCAGGTTGGCCCAGGCGCTGGGGTGGGATGATTTCGGTTTGATTGCAGCGGCAGGGGAGCGCCGCTATCAGCCTGAGATGTCAAGTAAAAAGCGGGATGAGCACCGAGCCCGCTGGCGGCGGGCGGTAAAGAAGGTATTGGAGAGCCATTCCTAGTTTCGAGCCTTCGACAAGCCTGTGCTGAGCCCTTCGCTTTGCTCAGGATAAACTCTGGCGAAGTGCTCAGGCCAAGGTTACGAGTTTCGAGTTACGAGTTACGAGTTTCTTGTTTCGTTCTTCCTTGGCGTCCCCTCGGCAAGCTCGGGACAGGCCTTTGCGCCTTTGCGGTTTTCTCCTTCCACTTTCCCCCAGCCCCCCGCCTCACACCCCATGCAGCAGGCCGGTGATGTAACTCTCCAGCTGCTTGATCTCGATTTTTTGGTTTGAGATGATCTCCTTCACCACGTCGCCGATCGATATCAGTCCCAGCAGCCGTTTGCCTTCCATCACCGGCAGGTGGCGAAAGTGCTTTTCGGTCATCAGGGCCATGCACTCTTCCAGGGTGTTGTGCGGCCCCACGTAGGCCACTTTCTCGGTCATGATCTCACTAACCAGCGTGTCGGCGGAGGATTTACCTTTCAGGATTATCTTGCGGGCGTAGTCCCGTTCGGAGAAAATGCCCTGCAGCTCCTGGCCGACCAGCACCATGACCGCGCCAATGTTCTTTTCCGCCATCAGTTGCAAGGCCGCCAGGACGGTGCTGTCGGGCGCCACCGACCAGACTTCGTGGCCCTTGGTGTTCAGGATATCGTTAACGGATCTCATGCTTTCCCCCCTCAATCGTTTACCGGTGGATCAGGCGTCACTAGGATTGGCGGCCTGCCCCCGGATGTAACCCAATCTAGGGCTGTCGCGGGTATAATTGCAAATTGTTGTGGTGGGCGGGGCCGCATTGTCGGCGGTCTTGATCACACCCTCCCGGTCGGTGTAGGCTACGAAGATAGGTGCCGCCCCGATGGGATCGATCAGGGTGAACAGGGAGGAGAAGGCGAAGAGGAAGAAGGCGTAGTCGAACACGACTACATCCGCTCCGGCGCAGTAATCCCCAGTATCCCCAACCCATTTGCCAGGGTCTGGCGGCAGGCGGCGGTCAGCACCAACCGGGCCTGGGACAACGGCTCATCGTCGGTCAGTACCCGCACATGGGCATAGTAGTGGTGAAAGGCGGTGGCGATTTCCTGGAGATAATAGGCCATGGTCATGGGCTCCAGCGAGCGATGGACCTGGATAACCACCTGGGGAAACCACCATAGCAGGTACATAAGCTCCCGCTCTTCGGGTAGTGCCAGCTTGGCCACCGAAGCCTCCTCCGGGGTGAAGGTGTAGCCGAACGATTCCACCCGGCCGGCGATGTTGAACATCCGGGCGTGGGCGTATTGCAGGTAGTATACCGGGTTCTCATCGGATTGCTGGCGGGCCAGGTCCAGGTCGAAGTTCAGGTGCGAGTCCATGCTACGCATCAGGAAAAAGTAACGCACTACGTCCCGGCCCACTTCGCCTATCAGTTCATCTAAGGTTACGTACTCGGCCTTGCGGGTGGACATTTTCACCTGCTTGCCGCCCCGGGTGAAAGTGACGAACTGGTGGATCAACACCCGGATATGGTCGGTCCTGCGGCCCAGTCCCTGCAAACCGGCCAATACATCCGGGTAGGTGGCCTTGTGATCGGCGCCGAAGATGTCCACCAGCAGGTCGTAACCGCGGTCCAGCTTGTCGGCATGGTAGGCGATATCGGGTAGGCGGTAGGTAGGCTCACCGCTGTTTTTGATCAGCACCCGGTCGTCGGGGCGGCCCAGCTGGGTGGCCTTCAGCCAGGTGGCTCCGTCGTGACGATAGACGAAGCCCTGCTCTTCCAGGGTAGTTATCACCGTATCCAGTGCACCGCTGTCGTACAGTTTGCGCTCATTGAAGTAATTATTGAAAATCACCCCCAGGTTTTGGAGTGACCCATTGATGTCTTCGAAGATAGCCTTTTCGGCGGCGGCGGCGAAAGGTGCGGGATCGGTTTCATCCACCAGGCTTTCCTGCTGCCGCTCAATCAGCCCGGCGGCAATCTCCCGGATGTAATCACCCTGGTAGCCCTCCTCGGGGAACGGGGCGGCCTTACCCAACGCTTCCAGGTAGCGGGCCCGCACCGACTCCCCCAGCAACCGCATCTGGCGGCCGGCGTCGTTGTAATAGTACTCACGCTCCACCTGGTAGCCGTTCCACTCCAGGATATTGCTGATAGTATCGCCCAGGATCGCTCCCCGGCCGTGGCCCACTGTCAGGGGACCGGTGGGATTGGCGCTGACGAACTCTACCAGCGCCCGTTGATCCTTACCGAGTTCCGAGCGGCCATAGTCTCCGCCTCTAGCCAGAATCTGCCCGGTGTGCTCCTGGAGATATTCGTCGGTTAGGGTGAAATTCAGGAAGCCCGGCGGGGCCACTTTTGCCTCCGCCAGTATGGCGGGGTCCAGCGCCAGCCGCTCCTTCAATTGCTGGGCTAGTTCCAGCGGCGCCTGCTTGATCTGCTTGGCATAAATCAGGGGGGCGTTGGTACTCAAGTCGCCGAATCGGATGTCCTTGGGCCGGTCCAGCTGTACGCGACCGGGTTCCAGCCCCAACTGCTCCAGGGCGGCGAGGATGCCCGCTCGCAGCTGCTCGATCATGAATCTGTATTGTCAGCCGTAGCCGTTTCGGCGTCGGCCCAGAGCCGCTCCAGGCCGTAATACTCCCGGGTGCCCCGCATGAATACGTGCGCCACCACGTTTACGTAATCCAGGATGACCCACAGCCGCTGGTCGATCCCCTCGATATGTAGCGGTCGCACCCCCTCCTGGCGCAGGGTATCGTCCAGATGATCCGCCACGGCTTTAACCTGTACGTCGGAATCACAAGAACACAGGACAAAATAATCGGTCACCGAAGTCAAGGGACGCAGGTCCATGATCAGTACGTCATGGCCGTGCTTATCCATCATCAGGTCGGCCAGTTGGGCGGCCAGCTGCTTAGGTGTGCTCTCGGCCCGGGCGTTTACCATGCTGCCGCCGGGTTCGACCGGTGGGGGGTGGTGCTCAAGGACGTATCAGCGTCTACGGGCCATTATGGTGCGGTAAGAAGTCAGGGTAGAGTAATCCTGGCCCAGAACCACCGTCACGTCCAATTGCAGCGAAGGATCGGGCATGTTTTCCACAGCCCCAGCCTCCAGTCCCAGGGACTGGGCCACCAGCCGGGCCTGTTCGAAGTCGGCGCCACGGTTGATCACCAGGGTTCGGGGATAATCGAACCGATGGGCGTTGGTGAAGCGAACCACGTCGTAGCCCTGGTCCCGCAGGTAACCAGTGAACTGGTCGGCCAGCCCGGTCTTACCGATGCCGTTAAGCACTTCCAGCACAATCCGGTTATCGCTGAGCTCTTCGCCGGACTCATACCCATCAGTGGCCAGGGGGACGGCCAGCATCCGGGAACGGTCGGTCAATTCCTCACTGGTAAATGTCAATTGAATGCCGGACCGGGTAGTGATGGCGGAGATGATAAAACCAACTACCAACACGGTCAGGGCGGCGATGCTCAAGTCAAACAGCCACTGCTGAAAACTACGTTTACGCTTGCTCCTAGTGGCGCGGGCGCGGGGGGACTTGTAGCTGTAGGTTGGAGAGGTCTGTTTGCGTCTCTTGGATAGGACCAACGCCTAGCGTTCCAATAATTCCAGTTGGTCCGGCGCTGCCATCCCGGCGTAGGGCGAATAGTAGTGACCCCAATTGGGATAGTACCGGGCGACGGGCAGGTTAGACAGCCCGAGGCTAAAATGTATGCTGTTGGATAGCCGCCAGTTGACGGCGGTCTGGAAATAGGCCCGTAAATTGGGTTCCCCGGGCACTCCGGCGTCTGCGAATCCGGGTTGAAGGAGATACAGGTTATTGGTGATCACCACGTTATCGGTGAGCAGGTAGCGAATCTGGTTGCTGTAAACGCTCAGGCTGGCAGGTCCGCCGTATAGGTCGGAACCGGACGAAAAGGACATGGAGAAGCCGTGGCTCATAGTGAACCGGTTGGGGTCCAGCAGGGACCGCCCGGCCACCGAGCGCAATTGCTGCGTAGCACTTGGTGGTAACGCCTGGTTCTGGAGCTGGGCTGTGAGAGTACCGGCCAGGAGCAGAACGACAATTATTGGCAATAATCGAATTTTAACTGAAAAGCTCTGCATGAATGCGCCTCAACTCCTCCTGGGTGTTTACACCGAGAATTTCTTTGGGATTGTCCGCTGTTTCAACTGTCACGATGTGCTTTTGTTCCCCTAGAATATACAACACATCCGGTAAGTAATACTCGTTTTGTTTGTTATGGTTCCGCACCAGCGGCAGGGCCTGGAACAAGGCGTCGGCCTGGAACAGGTAAATGCCGGCGTTGATCTCCTTAATGGTCCGTTCCTCCTCAGTGGCGTCCTTTTCCTCGACCACCTTCAGCAGGTGGCCGTCTTCATCCTTCACCACCCGGCCGTAGCCGGTGGGATCATCCACCACCCCGGTGAGCATGGTGGCTTTGGCCCCGGTCTCCCAATGGCGGCAGCACAATCGCCTGAGGGAGGCCACCGAGATGCCTGGCACGTCCCCCGATAAAACTGCCACGTCGCCGGAGAAAACCTCCAGCCAGGGGCGGGTTTGCTCCACGGCGTGGGCGGTACCCAGTTGATCGGTCTGGAGCGCGAACCGCACTCCGCTACCTTCCAGTACCGACCGAACATGTTCATGGCGATAACCCACCACCACCACGATCGGCTTCGCTCCCAATTCGATGGCGGTAGCAACCACCCACTCAATCAACGTCTTGTCGCCTAGCCTATGAAGCACTTTGGGTCGCTGGTCGTCCATCCGCATACCCTTGCCGGCCGCCAGGATAACGGCTGCCAGCGGTCTGTCTGCGACACTCACGGCGCCACTTCTCCCTGGATCACGCCGCCGCCCAGGACCACCTGGCCATCGTAGAAAACGGCCGACTGACCGGCAGTGATGGCCAGCTGGGGCTGGTCGAACTCCAGCCGCACCGTTTCGCCGTCCGGGACCAGCCGCGCCGGCGATCCAGCGGAATTGTAGCGCAGTCGCGCCGTCACCTGAATGGCGCTGGCGGGTGGCTGATCCACCAACCAGTTGAGGTCGCCCACCAGGCAGGCCCGGCCAAAGAGGGCCGGTTTGGGGGCTACCACGATCCGGTTCGATCCCGGATCGATTTCCTTGACATACAACGGTTCGGAGTGGGCGATTCCCAATCCCCGGCGCTGCCCCACGGTGAAATGGGTATAGCCGGGGTGCCGGCCAAGGTGTTCGCCCCCCTCGTCGACTATTTCACCGGCGCCGACGGCTGCCAGCCGCTCTCCGGCCACCTCTTCCAGGAACCGGGGGTAATCGTTGTCGGTCACAAAGCAAATGTCCTGGCTTTCGGCTACCTGGGCGGTGGGCAGGTTGTGCCGGGCGGCCTCCCGGCGGACCTGCTGTTTGGTCAGGTTTCCCAGCGGCAGCAGGGTGCGGGCCAGCGACTGCCGGGGAATGCCCCACAGCACGTAGGACTGATCCTTGGCCTGATCGATGCCTGGCAGCAGCCGGAAACTGCCCGTGGCGTACTGATCGATAATGGCATAATGACCGGTGGCGATCCTGGCGGCCCCCAGGCGGTCGGCCTCCCGCAGGAAGGTGTTCCACTTGATATGGCTGTTGCAGCGCACACAGGGATTGGGGGTGCGGCCGGCCAGGTACTCGGCCACAAAGTCGTCGATCACCCGGGTCTTGAAGGCTTCCTGGAAATCGAGGGTATAATGGGGCACCCCCAGGATTACGCACACTTCCCGGGCGTTATTGATAGCCTCCACAGGGCAGCAGCCGCTCTCGGCTATCAGCCGGCCGCCCACATCGCGATATTCCCACAGCTTCATGGTGACCCCGATGGCCTCGTAGCCGGCCTCCAGGACTTTCAGCAGGGCCACGGAGCTGTCCACCCCGCCGGACATGGCGACCAACACCCGTTCAGACATGGTCGGCTGATGCTTCCTGTGTTTTGTCGCTGGGCTGGAAAGGGGTACCGATCATGCGGGTGAGTACTGCTATCATGATCCCAGCCGCTGCTTCCACATCCGCCGCCGATGTATCGTAGCCGAATGAGACCCGCACCGACTCCTCGGCTGCCTGGGGCGACAGTCCCATGGCGGTCAGCACATGGCTGGCTTGAGTGGACCCGGAGGCGCAGGAGGAACCATACGAAATAGCCAGGCCGGCAGTATCTAAGTTAATCACCAGCGCCTGGCCCGGGACGCCCGGGAAACGGATGTTAAGTATCCCCGGGTAAGGATTGGCGCCATTTACCTGGTGCTCGAGGCCGGCCTTGGTGAGTCGCTCCAGGAATCGATCCCGGAAAGTGGTCAAGCGCCCGGCCAGCTCCGGCTGCTCGGCCAGGGCCAGATTGGATGCTTCCGCAAACCCTACCGCCCCGGCCAGGTTTTCAGTGCCGCCCCGCTGGCCGTGTTCCTGGCTGCCGCCCGATATCAGAGGGGCCGAACGGGTACCCTGACGGATGTAAAGCAGTCCGACCCCCTTGGGTCCGCCGATCTTATGGGCCGAGGCCGCCAGAAAATGGACCCCCCAGGCGTTAACGTCCAGGGGCAGCTTGCCGAAGGCCTGCACCGCATCGCTGTGCAACAGCAGGCCGCGCTCCGCCGCCAGAGCACCAAGGGCCGCCAGGTCGTTGACCACACCGGTCTCGTTGTTGACCGCCATTACCGATATCAGCCGGGTGTGGGGGCGGCAGGCTGACGCCACGGCCTCTACCGGGACCTCGCCGCTAGCAGCCGGGGCTACGGTAGTCACCTCCACTCCCTGCCTGGCTAGTGTTTCCAACGGTTTACTGACGGAAGGGTGCTCGATTTGGGTGGTAACCACGTGATCGCCGGGGCGCAACAGGCCCATCAGGACGGTGTTGTTTGCCTCGGTACCCCCGGAAGTAAAGACCACTTCACCGGGCTGGGCGGCAATAACCCGGGCTACGTTCCGGCGGGCGCGCTCCAGGGCCACCCGGGCCATCTGGCCCGGCCGGTGAATACTGGAGGGATTGCCCGGCAAGCGGGCGGCTTCGTCCATGGCCGCCAGCACCTGCGGCCGGATCGGGCCGCTGGCAGCATGATCGCAGTAGATGGTCTGTATGGGCTCTGATCTGTGAGATATGTTCATGGGAACAACCGGCCGATGACTGCTATTTCATTAACAAAGTTAGACTGAAAATCCCGTCGGCCCTAACGGAGGAAAATTCTACTTGATCGGGATCTCTAATGCCATCCCCTGGCGGGCGGCGGTGGTGTGGGGGAAAACGGCTTGGGCTCTCCTCTCCATGTCCAGGACGTCATAGTCGGTATAGTTGGGGTCGAAGTGGAACAGGAACAGCTCTTTCACCCCGGCCTCCTGGGCTACCCGGGTGCACTCTTCCCAGGAGCTATGGCCCCAACTGCGATGGGCCGGGAGATCATCCTTATGGAACTGGCAATCGTGGATCAGGACGTCGGCCTCCCGGCTCAGTTCGATCACCGACTTTACCAGCCGGTCCTTGGTGTGCTCAATATCGGTGACGTAGGTGATCACCCGCCCGTTGACCTCCAATCGGTATGAGAGGGCGCCGTTGGGATGGGGATGGGGCGCATACTTGACCTTGAAACCGTGGCCGAAGACTACCTCACCTTCCGATAACTCTTTGAAGGTCAAAAGGGCTTTCAGTTTGCTGAAATGCAATGGGAAATACGGGGACTTGAACAGGGCCAGGATCGCCTGATCCAAAGGCTCGTTGGCTCGTTCCGGGCCATATACGTGAATTTTGGCGAAAGGCTGATGCAGGGGCGCAAAGAAAGGAATCCCTATGATGTGGTCCCAGTGTGTATGGGATAGAAACAAATGGATATCATAAGGTTCATTGTGCAGGCGGGCGATGTGATTGCCTAAGCCCCGGATGCCGGTGCCGCTGTCAAATATGATGTGGGAACCGTCAGCGGTAGTCAGTTCCACACAGGAAGTATTGCCCCCAATCAGTAATTGTTCTTGATCCGCGGTGGGGATGGATCCGCGGACCCCCCAGAACCGTAATAGATGTGCTGCGTTCTTCACTGATTTGCTCATTGTTCCCCTGCTATGCCAGGCTGATCAGAAATTAGTGGAGTTCCAAGAGGCCCGGCCGGATATTGTCCCAAAGTATCACATTAATTAAGGCCTGTAAACCACTTTGTCGGTAATCGAATTTTCACCTAACACAGATTTTGCCTGGAGGAGTAACTTCGGTCCGTTCTGCACCCGTCGCCGGATTTTCCGGCGATCGTGCTGGTAACCTCCCCAGCTCCCGGGTCCAATTTCAGTAGGCGGTCAATAATTGAGAATAAATTCCCACAAACATTTGCACAATTAAATGCGAAGTTACCCCCAAAGACGAGTTAGAAATGTGACGCAGGCCATATTTCCACTGCTCTGGGTGTGGATAGGGTGGCAGCCCTTGCTGGCCCAGTTGCCACTGCGGGTGGAAGATATCACTGATTCACTGGGGCTGAGCACCGTCTGGCTGCCCCCGTCAGGAGAATTCCGTCCCTGGGAAGCTTTCCATGGGCGGGCGTTGCCCTTTGATTTCGACCGCGACGGCGACCTGGACCTGTTACTGACCGCCGGACCCCGTCGGGCTGATTCCCTCTCTCTTGGCAGTAACCGCTTCTACCGCCAGGACGATTCAGGGTGGGTGGATATCACCGTCTCAAGCGGATTGGACTCCCTGCCACCGGCCGGCATGGGGACGGTAGGGGATATCGACGGCGATGGGTTCCTCGATCTTTACCTGTGCATGCTGGGGCGGGATTACCTGCTTCGGAATGACAGCGGTCGTACCTTTAGCGATATCACCGACACCGCCGGCGTCTACAATCCGTACTGGTCCACCGCAGCCGTTTTTCTGGATGCGGACCACGATGGAGATCTGGATATTTATGTAGCCAATTTTATCCGGATTAACAGCCTCGACACCCTGGAATGTTACACCGCCGCCCGCCCGCAACGAACTTTTTGCAGTCCGGAGCTGTACCCCGCAGCCCCCAATCGGCTATTTATCAACAACGGCACCGGACGGTTCCTGGATGCCACGGCCGGTATGGGCGCCGCGGATACCACCAGCCGCTCGCTGGCGGTGAGTCTCCTGGACGCCGATGCCGATGGTGACCTGGACCTGTTCGTACTGTCGTATCGCTCCCCTAACTTGCTGTACCTTACCGGTCCCGGGTCATCCTGGCGGGAAGCAGGCCTGGCCTCCGGTCTGGCATTGTCTCCGGAGGGCACCGAGCCGGTCTGGGCCCGGGCAATTCCCTTAGATGTCGATCAGAATGGTGCCGTGGATGTCCTATTCTTGCAACCGGGCGGCGGGATGCGACTACTGCTTAACGATGGGTTCGGCCATTTTTTCCCCGGACACTACCAGAGCGGTCTGTTTCATCCCCTGAAGACTTTATATGCCACCGGCGGCACAGCGGTGGACTTGGATTTCAACGGGACCCTGGATCTATTACTGACCGATCGGGTGGCTTCGGAACAGGATGCTGCCGGCCGGCCTGAAGGCCATTTTTCCCGCCTGTTACTGTCAACCGCCGGAGGTCGTTTTAAGGCCCCGGAAAGGGCGTACTACTTCCGGCTGGATACCACCCTCTTGGCTCCCCGAAAGCCGCGGCAGGATACTCTCAGGTCCTCTGCCTGGTTGTTCGGCGATTCGCTGGGGGCACTGCAGTGGCCACCAGCTGCAGGCTATGAAGCTGTTGATTCCGGGCTGGTGGAACCGTCACGGCTGGAAGGGTATTTCCCGGCCGCGGTGCGCTCCAACCGGTTACCAGACTTCGATGGCAGCATTGCAATCGAGGAGCAGGGCAACGATACTATCACTGTGCACCAGGAGCCGGGCGATTTTGTGGTCGCCGATCTCACGGGCGATGGCATTCCTGAGATAGTGGCATCTTATCCCGTGGGACTGATGCGGGTATGGCGGCTGGTACCGGATGAATTTCCAACCTATCTGGGACTATTCCCCCGTTCCGACCAGCCCGGCGCCACTGTTGTCGGGGCGCAAATAACGGTTACCTTTGGAGGACGGCTCATGCGTCGCCCGGTTGTGGACCACAACCCGCTGCTGTTTTACTTCCCCGCCGGAACCGGGAACGTAAACGTGGAGGTTCGCTGGCCGGATGGATTGGTGAACCATTACGCCGCTGCCAGGCTCAACGGCTACTTTACCCTTGATCGCCGGGACTCGGGGCAATGATCAGGCCGCATCGATTGAGAAAAACTCTGCCGGCATTTCTGCTTGGGCTGGTGGCGCTGTTGTCAGGCCAGATCAGCGATCCTTATGCGGAAGCCACGCGCTACTTTGAGATGGGTCGCTACCGGCGGGCGGCCGAGCGCCTGGAGCAGGTGCTGCGTAGCGACCCGCGGTGCGTGGAGTGCTATGATCTCCTGGCGCGGATAGCATCGGCCCAAGAGCAGGATAGCCTGGCGGTGGAATGGTACCGGGCGGCGTTGCGGGTGGAACCGGAGAATGCCGGACTGTATCAGAAACTGGGATTGGCCGAGCATCGCGCCGGACTACTGGATTCCGCCCAGGTGGACCTGGAACGCAGCCTGGAGTTGAATCCCACCGATAGTGAAGGCTATTTTGCTCTGGGTAATGTATGGTTCGACCAGGATTCCCTGGCCCTGGCCCGGCGCGATTTTTCTTTAGCCATTGCTTTAGACAGCACCGTGGCCAAGTATCATTTTCAGCTGGCCAGTGTCTTCCACCGTTCAGATCAGCCCGACTCAGCCCTACGGGAGTTCAAAGCGGCCTATCGTTGGTATCCCAAGTATACCCAGGCGTACGAGCTGGCCGCCACCATCCTGATAAGTGCCGGGCGTTGGGAGGAAGTAGTAGAGGTGCTGGGTATGGGTTTGGCTTCGGCGCCGGAAACCCGTAATACACGCTACTGGTTGGGAGGGGCACTGGCGGAGATCGGCCAGTATGAGCGGGCGGCAGAGATCCTGGGAGGCTACGTGGTTCGCAATCAGGGGCATGTGGGAGCCCGTTACCGTTATGGCCGCGCTCTTTTCGAGATCGGTGAATATGAGAGCGCTGCGGAGCACCTCAAAGAGGTGGTGAAGCTGCGTCCCGATCTGATAAAAGCCCAGCTCTATCTGGGCCGGGCGCTGAGCTTTCTTGAGCAGGATTCGTTGGCCTTCGTCGTATTCGATTCTCTGCTGATACAGGAGCCTGAGCATTACGAGGCCTGGATCGAACGGGGCGACATCAACCTGCGGCAAAGCAGGTACCGGGAGGCCCGAACCTGCTACCTGAGGGCTAATGCCATCGACCCGAGCCGTTGGGAAGCCTATCATCGGCAGGCTCTGGCACTGTTCTATCAGCAAGAGTACTATTCCGCGGAATTGATGCTTTTCAACGCGCTCAATAGGGCCGACAGCGTGGCAGTGATCTACGAGCTGCAGGGAGAAGTGGCTGCTGCCGCTAACGAGGATGATTTCGCTGTCTACTATTTTAGCCGGGTGTTGTTCCTCGAGCCGCAAACCGACGATGTACGCCGCAAGCTCGTCGATGCATTGATCAGGTTGCGGCTCTGGCGGACCGCCGAGGATGAACTGCTCTGGTTCCTCAAGCAGGACCCTGAAAATGAATCGGTTCTCTACCAGTTGGGATTAGTAGCGCAGGCCGGCGGTGATTTCCGGTCCGCCGCAAACTATTTTCAGCGCTTCGGGCTGATCCACCAGCCTCGCCGCACCCGGGAACGATTGGAATTACGCATTGCTCTGGATAATCGCAATCCCCGCCGTTATAAGCAGCTGGGATTATTCCATCGGGCGGCGGGGAATGATGCTCGAGCCAGGGACTATTTCCGCAGAGCTGTGTTCCTGGGAGATACCACCCTTTCAGCCAGCGATTATCTCGTAGAGGGGGAAGAACCTTAGTGACGAGACACTACCCTTAACTGAATCCTGTCTGATAAATATGTAACCTGCCAAACCAAACAAGCTCCGCGCTCTGGGCGGCAGCGTGAGACGGTTGGTCTTTCAGCGAAGCGACGAAACGTTGTCCGTTCGGGTTTACTCGAGGGACTCGGACTGTTCATCCATGACGACGGTGCTTTCCTGTTCACCGAAACGATAACGCCCTGGCTCAGCCACAGCCAGCACGCGCAGTAATTCCTCGCGGGCGCTGCGATATTGGGAGGAGAGGCGGTCGAATTCCTCGGAAAGCTGCTTGAAACGGATCAGCAGCTCCTCCACCTTATGCATATTCCCTTCGCCGGTGACCAGCCAGGAGATATTGAAGCCCAGCCGGTCAAGACCGCCCATTACTCTGGAGGGCAGATCGGTACGTCCCCGCTCATAATTAGCGATATCGTGGCGTTGGAGGCCGAACCGTCCAGCGAAAGTAATTTGGGTTTCACCGAAATATTTCCGGATCGTCCGAAGACGAGTTCCCATGGGCCCATGCTTGGCGTCGTAGTTACTCAATTATCGCTTGATTGTGTAATTATTACACATTACTTTAAGTAGCAGATTGAACGATGCATCTGTATCGATTGATCCGGTTTTACAATGGATTTTACGCTGCTGAAGGCCAACCGGATTAAAATAGTAGTGATGGTCCCTGGAAGGGTGGTCGAAAATTGACACGCCAATCGTAATTGGTTTAAAGCAAGGCGGATATGGGACACACAGCATAAGTTGCTGGCTGGCCTCCAAGGAAGTGTCTAAGCACTGCAATATTAGCTGTAAAGGTAGCAACTAGAAGCAGGCGCTTCAACACAAAATAGACATGCATTGGAGGAAAAATGACCAGGGAAACAATGGTAAGCGGCCGGAAGGGGACCGATAAAGTGCAAAAAACCTATAATCGTCTGGTCGACGAGAGAGGCAATTGGATCGACGCCCAGGGCAGGCCGGTGCCGCCCAGGTATATAGAAAAAGAAGTGAAGGATAGGGACCGTATGGTGAGACGGAATTTTATAAAGGCCATGAAACTGAAACAGCACGTTGTGAAGGTGAAAACTGAGGTGGTGCTGTCGCTGGACGAATACTTGGATGGGCTAGCCGCTGAGCATGACACCAGCTGGAAGGGCAATGCGGAACTGATCACCTTTGATGGCCGATTGAAAGTCGAAGTAAAGGTGAATGAGGCCCTGGAATTTGACGAGCGGTTGCAGTTGGCTAAACAAAAAATCGATGATTGCCTGCGGCGCTGGACCGGGAGCGCCAGGACTGAGATTCGGGCCATTATTTCCCAGGCATTTCAGATGGACCGCAAGGGACGCATTAACGTACGCTCCATCCTGACACTCAGGCAGTTCCGTTTTGAAGATCCCCAATGGCGGGAAGCCATGACCCTGATCTCCGACAGTCTACGTATTCGGTCCACCAGGCGGTACGTCAATTTCTACCTCAAGGACGATACCACCGGCCGGTTTGTGCTGATACCCCTTAATTGGAGCGCCCTGGCCCCGGGCTCTGGCCCTGGGCGGACCCACGGGGAGCCCCGTTCCGTGCCCCGGCGTAGCGCCTTCGGCGAGCCCCACAGTGAGCCGCGGAAACGCTGATGGATCGGGGCTTGCTCCCCCTCATTGCCGCCTCGGCCCCACGCCAACTGTGACCGGGGCTGTTTATCAGACTGGGGGTGAGAGTTTTTTCTGCCTGTTTCGCAGGCCGTGGTCAGCAACAGTGCTCAACTTACCTCAGCCACCAGGCCACAGAGCGGGAGCTGGGCATGGGTAACATCGATAGCTTTGAACAATTGCTTCATAAAATCGATCAGGATCAGCTCTATCGTACCCGGGAGGTGGCGGCACTCTTGCAGTGTTCGGTGCGCTATGTGCAACTGTTGGTGGAGCTGGGACGATTGGAAGCTTTAAGAGTAGGGCGAATGATCCGGATTCCAGGTCAGGAGTTGGTAATGTTTATTCAGAAATACAAAGATTGGGAAAGCCGGAATTGAAATTCACCGCACTCATGATCAAAGCCTATCTTACCACCGCCCAAGGCCGGCTTCACCCCGGCTTGTTGCCTACCGGTGGGTCTAAAAGGTCAGGTTGACAATCCACCGTAATTAACCTACATTATCGCCGTGTGAGACCTCTATATTTGATTAAGTGGCTCTCGGCCAAAAAATGGTGTTGGGGATGCGTCAGAAGAAGACGGAACACAACCGTGGCAAGCAACCGGTTATCACGGTGACCGGTACACTGGAGACCCGGGTAACGATAGATTCTCCGGATACCATCCAAGATAAATTAAGCCCTGAGGCCCGGGCTCACTTGGCCGCCAGGGAAAAAACCACAGCTGAAGTGTTGAAGTTTGCCCGGGATGATCCCGAAGCCGCCAGCAAGCTTTTGCGTTTCTGGCTGACCGGCCAGCCCGAAAAGAGCAGTAAGTAACCTGGAGCAACAGTTTCCCCTCAGGCGCTCAACATTCGGGTAGCAAGGCTCTCCGCGAGCCTGGTTGACCGGCGCCGGTCTGGGCTGCGGGCGACGGTCCGCGGCAGCCCGCTGAGCTGGTGATTGCTTTCGGGTCACTAAATGTCTAGCTTTAGCATTATCAACCATCTATACGGAAGTACTACTCATAAAGGAGAGGTTACATGAACGCCAAGAAAATGTTGCAGGCCTGGCTGGCCGGTTTCGTTGTGATGTACGTGATCAGCTTTATCTGGTATTTGTTTATCATCGCCGGCTATAATGAAGCCCAATTTGCCGCTGTGGCCCGTGAGGAGATGTCCATGACCCTCATCACACTGGGCTACCTGGTGCTCGCCTTCCTGATGGCATACATCTATCCCATCGGGTTCAAGGGCGGTGCGCCGTTGCAGGAGGGCCTACGCTTCGGTGTGCTGCTGGGACTGACCGTCAGCATACCCACGTCCCTGGTCTTATCCGGCGCCTATAATATGCCTTTGGCCGCCAGCCTGATAGATGCCATCTACAAAACAGTGGAGATCACCATTGGCGCTACGGTGATGGCCCTGATCTACGGCGGCGAGGCTGCCGGCTAGCAGCTAGATACGAACTGTACTAGTGCCTCAACTTCAGGGGCGGCCAGTTGGTCGCCCCTTTCTCGTGGCTGGGGGGCGCAATAAGCGCTACTCCGCCGGCGGTTCCACCCGTTTGAGCTGGTAGTTCTCGAAGTAATATTGCCCCGGGGAGTTCCCGCCCTTGTATTCCCACAGTTGGTGGTTGACGCCGAATCGGTCGTTGTGCTGGGTGCGGTGATCGGGCGCACCCAGGATGTCCTCCACCTGGGCCACCAGCATGCCGATCCGCGGCTTGGTGGGTGGCATACGGCCCCGCTCTTCACGGGCCATCCGCATCTGATCCTCCATAGCCTTACTGATTTCAGCCTGGGTAATGCCGGACAGGCGCTGCTCCAGCAACACCACTAACGAGTCCATTTCAGCCTTGCGGTCGGGGTCCAGCTCCCGCCCGAGCTTGAGCGATTGCAGCGCCAGCGCCAGGGCGGAGTGATCGGCGGCATAGTAAGCCCGTTGCAGCAGGTCTTCAGCGATGCGCACCTTATAGCCATCGATTTCCACTTTTCGGGAGGGGTCGGCGGAAATGGCCCGGTCATAGTATTTAAGGGCGGTGGTGAAATCGCTTTGGGTCCTCAGGGCGTGGCCCTGGCGGATCAACACCTCAGCCGAGAAACGCACCACCAGGTCTTCGTTCTCCGGTACTAAGTCCATGGCGATCTGCAACAGCTTACCCGTATTTTCCAACCGGCCCTGCTGTAATTGCTGGTCGGCGCGCTGCAGGTAGACGTAGCCGATTTCAGCCTTACCGGTGTCGATGGTGGCTGCCAGGGCGGTGTCCCCTCGCTGCTCGGCCTGATGGTACCATTCCAGGGCTTCCTCCAGGCGGCCTTCGTCCTGCAGAGCCCGAGCCAGATCCACCTGTTGGTAAGGCACCAGGCGTCCCGCCAGCGCCAGCAGGCGCTCCGCCCGCTTGCGGTGAACATGTCGGGGATAGTCCCCGATAAATACCCGTAAATCTTCCTCAGCCGCCATATAATCGCCGCTGTATAGGGCTCGCTTGGCCCGGTCGGCGCCGGTGGCCCGCCCACCAAACACCGGGCCGTAAGTGAATATCAGTCCCAATGATCGCTGCTGGAGCCCATCAATGGGTGAGAGCCGGTCCGGGTCATCCAACTGGGGGACATCCAACCGGCTGTAGCGCACCTCCAGGCCGATAGCGTACCGCGGGTCGTCAGCGCTGCGGCGAAAGAACTTGTAGCCCAGGGCATAATCTCTCGAAGTGCCATTCCCTTTCAGATAATTGCCGGTGATGCCGGCGCGGTAGACACTGCCGGTGGCCATCCCCCGGCTGAGCTGAAAATAGGCATACCCGCGCGCCGACCGCTGATAGTTGATCGTCAGCGTTGCCAGGCCGTGGTGGAAGATGGGGGCTACCTTGTAATTCTGACGGCCCGGGGGCCAATTGGCGGGCAAAGTATTGGCCAACGGCATCTGGTTGGTGCGCAGCGCCAGGCCCGCCATCATATCCACCACGGTGATGGGCAGAAACCGGTTGCGCAAGTTGATCTGCACCAGGTTTAGGTCATACACAAAGGCCAGCCGGGACATGATCGTACGAATGGAAGCCACCTCGGACTCGGTGCTGTCGAGGAGGAAAACGGTTTGATCCTCTTTAAAGAAGGAGGCCGGCAGGCCGGAGAACATACCGGGTCCGCCGTAAGGTACCAGACCGCCCTTAAGCTCGAATGGAATGAACCTGACCGGGGCGCGGAATTCCAGCGGGTTGATCCACCGGTCCCAGAAGCTGACCAGACGGCCCGGATGCCAGGGAAGTTCCTGCCCTCCAACCGTGGCCGGCAAAAAGGCCGCTCCCACCAAAACCCCAAGTAGAAGATTTCGGGTGGCGCGTCTCACCGTAGCTGGGTACCAATTCAACCAACCGGTCATAAGTTCAACTTTACTGCCGAAAATTGGTCTTTTCAATGACTGGTAAACATTAGTATAATAACTATGCTGGCAATTGAGCCGACAATTTCCCTTGATACCGCGAGATGGATTGTAACTTTCAGCGAGAACGATCCAAAAACAATAAGGTTTTTTATATACCATGGTTGATTCTGAACTATCCTTGCCCCCCTCTGGTGATGCCCAGAACCTCTCGATACTGATCTTTGACCCCGACGACGGTTATACGGAGGTGATTCATGGGATGCTTAAGCAGGAGCACGAAATCACATTCGACATACGTAAGACCGGCGCTGGTGATTTCGATAAGAATCTGAAAAATGCCGCACCGGATGTAGTGGTGCTGGGCCTGGATCTGCAAAAATCTGAGTCCATGGATTGGCTACGGAAAATCCGGGAAAAGGATGTGGCCCCGGTGGTGATACTGGCCTCCGGAGGCGATGAGCAGAGCGCCGTGACGGCCATGAAGAGGGGGGCCTACGATTACATCCCCAAAGCTTACCTGACACGGGACCAGCTCACCAAGTCGTTGATCAACGCCCGGGAAAAATGGCGGCTTTTAAAGGAAACCGAACGCTTGCAGGCCCGCCTGCAATACATGGCCATGTACGATGCCTTAACTGAAACGCTATCGCGGCGGGCACTGATCCAGCAGCTGGAAGCGGAAATCCAACGGGCCAGACGGCATTCCCGGCAATTCTCAATCCTGATGCTGGACATAGATCACTTCAAAAATGTGAATGACACTTACGGTCATATCGCCGGTGACGCCGTGCTACGGGAATTGGCCCTAACCTTGAATGCCACCACCCGGCGCAGCGATTACGTGGGGCGTTATGGTGGGGAGGAGTTTATGGTGCTGCTGCCGGAAACCCCGCTGGAAAAAGCCGCTCTGCTGGCGGAAAAGCTCCGTAAGGCAGTCAGTCTGTTGGTGGTCCAGGCCGAGGGCCACACCATAGAAAATACAACCATCAGTCTGGGTGCCGCCGGCTTTGAAGACGACCCTTCGGTGGAATCGTTCATCAATCGTAGTGATAAGGGGCTGTACAAAGCCAAGAAGAACGGGCGCAACCAGGTGCAGTATGGCCCCTCCAGAAAGGACTGATTTCCGAACTCCGCCCGCCCCTTTTGGACTTTTCCTTTAAACGTCAGGCGGATAATCAGGCATTACGGCAATCGGTGAGTAGTAACACCAGCCCTGCAACGGCCGCCAGCTATCAGCGTGTTCTATGGGTGGCCTTCGGCCTGAATGCCGCTTTCCTGCTGGTGGAGGCGGTTGGGGGCCTGCTCACCGGGTCCATAGCCTTACTGTCGGACGCCGGGCATATGCTGACCGATGTAGGCGCCATCGGCCTGGCGCTGTTCGCCGGCTGGCTGGCCCGTAAACCCAAAGATACCCAGCGCACATACGGCTACCTGCGGGCGGAAATTCTGGGGGCCCTGATAAACAGCGTGATGCTGATCCTGATCTGTGCATATATCCTGGTGGAAGCCTATCAGCGCGTCGGCCATCCCCAGGCTGTACCGGGTTTGCCGGTGCTGGTGATTGGCGCTCTGGGATTGTTGGTGAACCTGGGCAGCGCCTATTTTTTGCGTCACGGCCACCGGACCAACCTTAACCTGGAAGGTGCCTACCTGCACATGCTGGCTGATGCCTTGGGGTCCGTCGGCGCTATGGTGGCCGGAGCCGTGATACTGCTCACTGGCTGGACCCAGGCGGATACCCTGGCCAGTGTGCTGATCGCCGGACTGATACTCTATGGCGGTTGGCGCTTGCTGCTGAAATCGATCGATATTCTGATGGAAGGGACCCCGCCTGAAATCGATTTCACCGAAATCGAGACCGCCCTCAAAACCCGGGAACATATCACCGATATCCACGATTTACATATTTGGACCATTTCCTCAGGCGTATTAGCCTTGAGCGCCCATATTGAGGTCACCGACGAATGCGCGATCTCCGGGCACTGGTCTGACTGCCTGAAAGCTACTCAACAATATCTGCGGGACCAGTGGGGCATTGAACATACGACTTTGCAGACGGAACCACCGGCCTTTCGTCGACAGAATGCCTGACGCCCCGGTCCGGCTCAGGCCGGCGTCATGGGTGCTGCTGTTGGCGCTGTCGGCGGTTGGGGCCCAGGTTCCACCGGGGGCACTGGTGATCACCCGCCTGCAATATGGCGGCGGTGGCGACTGGTACGCCGACCCCAGCTCACTGCCCAATCTGATCGCATTCACCAAGCAGGCCACGGGCATCACCATCGCCGCCGCTGAGGCGCGGGCCAAAATCGGTGACGATACCTTCCAGGAAAGCACTTACCTGTACCTGACCGGCCACGGCAACGTACAATTCAGCGCTGAGGAAGTCGTCCAACTGCGGGCCCATCTCCAGGCCGGAGCCTTTCTGCACGCCGATGACAACTATGGAATGGACCAGTCGTTCCGCCGGGAAATGAAAAAGGTATTTCCCGACAAGGACTGGGTGGAGTTGCCTCCCGACCACCCGATTTTCAACCTGGTTTTCCCTTTCCCCGATGGTCTGCCGAAGATCCACGAGCACGATAATCAGCGCCCCCAGGGTTTGGGCTTGTTTCACGAAGGCCGGCTGATGGTATTTTATACCTTCGAGTGCGATCTTGGTGATGGCTGGGAGGACCCCCAGGTCCACGATCTGCCGCCTGAGCTGCGCCAGGCCGCCCTCCGGATGGGGGCTAACATCATCGCCTATACCCTGAGCCGGTGATGGAAGCGCGCTTTATCCGGCAGACCTTGCGGCGGGTGCGGACGCAACTGGCGCGCATGACGCTGCTGTACGACCTGTGGCTGGCGGGTCTGATGTTTGTCACCCTGGGAACCACCGCAGTCTGGTACGAGAAAACCCTGTATCTGCCCGCCAAGATTCGCACCCTGGTAATGCTCGGGCTGATGTATCTGACTCTGGTGCTATCGCTGGTGATGATCCTGCGGTGGCTGGGCCTCTGGCGGGGCTGGTGGCCCTGGGTGAGCATCCGGGCTCTGGCCGCCCGGGTGGGTCGCCGGTTGGGAGAGGAGACCGACCGGTTGCTCAACGCACTGCAGCTGGAGGACGGCCTGGTGTTGAAGCCTGACGCGCCTAATGCGGATTTAGTGTCAAGATCGGTGGGTCTGGTCGCGGATCAGCTGCGGCGGCTCGACCTGGGTAGTCTCACCCCACGGCGCTATCGGCCACCGGTATGGCTGGTTCGGGTGCTGCTACTGGCAGTGGTACTGGCCTGGGTGTCCGCGCCGCGGGGCATGTATCAGGCCACCAAAAGGCTCAGGCACCCGGGAAAGGAGTCTCCCACGCCCACCCCCTTCATCCTGCTGTCGGTCAGTGGCGACCGGGAAGTGCTGGGAGGCGACACGGTGGAAGTAGTCTTTACCGCTTTTGAGGCCTCGCCACCGGAGATCGAAGTGGTGTGGTTTAACCAGCAAGGCCGGGGCCGTACCGTCCTGGTCGGTTTGCATCAGGGCCGCTTCGTGCACCGATTCATGGAAATCCGCGATGATGTGACTTACTATGCCCGTTTCCGCAACCCAAACTGGTTTTCCCATTGGGAAGAGGTCCGCTCCGAAGCCCACCATATTTCCCTCACCGACCGGCCAGTCATTCAAAGCCTCAGCTTTTTGATCACGCCCCCGGCCCATACGGGCGAGGCTACTTATAAGCTCGGAGGCAATGTGGCCGACATATCCGCCCTGGGTGGAAGCCGGGTGGCCTTCACAGCCGCCACCAACTTGCCGCTGACCGAGGCCCTGTTGCACCTTGGGGAGGAGGAGTTGCCCCTGGAGATTGACGAGACCAGGGTCCAGGGAGAATTTGTCCTGGAAGAATCCACCACCATGTTCATTACCGTCCGTGACCGCCGGGACGTAACCAATGCTGATCCCATCCAGTACCGGTTCACCAGCCTGGTGGATTATCCCCCGACCCTCACGGTGATCATGCCTCTGGTGGACGTGGAGCTGGATGAGGCCATGCTGTTACCCATCCAATTCGATGTTTCCGACGACTATGGCTTCAGCCAGGCCCAGATCACTTATGAGATTCGCAAACCGCAGTATCTCTCCCAGGATTACCAGATTTATACCCGCGATATACCGGAACTTGCGGCCGACCGCCGCAGTCAGCGCATCACCCACCTGTGGGATCTGGGTCCCGTCGGACTGATGCCCGGTGACGAAGTTCATTTCCACCTGGAGGTTTACGATAACAACGTGGTATCGGGACCGGGTAAAGCGGTTTCCGCCACCCTGGTAGCCCGGGTACCCACCCTGACCGACCTGTTCGCCCAGGTGGCTGATCGTTCCGCTCAATCCGTCACCGCCACTGAAGGGATGCTGGAGGAATTGGAAAAGGTGCGGTCACTGCTGGAGGAGATGGAACAAAATCTGATGGAAGAGAACCAGGTGTCCTGGGAGCAGCAGCAGAAGGGCAAGGAAGTGTTCCAGACCCTGCAAGAAGTGCTGGACCAGCTGGAACGGGTGCAGCGGGAAATTCGTGAGATGGGAGTTAAATCTGAGGACAACCAGCTCTTCAGCCCGGACCTGCTTCGGAAGTATGACGAACTCCAGAACTTGCTTGAGCAGATAATGAGCGCCGACCTGGAGGCGGCCATGAATCGGTTGCGGGAAGCACTGGAGAACATGGATCCTGAGCAACTCAGGCAGGCCCTGCAGAACCTGCAGTTCCAGGCCGACGAGTTCGAGGCTCAGCTGGATCGATTCCTGGACATATTCCAGCGCGCCTTGGCGGAGCTGAAAATGGACGAGGTGGTGCGGCGACTGGAGGAACTGGTCGCGGTGGAGGAGGAGCTGTTGCGGGACCTCGATTCTGCCCCTCTGCTGGAAAGTACCGCGGATGATCAAGCCGGCGCAGATGAGGAGTCTGACCAGGAAAACCGCCGTCGATTGCAGGACCTGGCGGCCCGGCATGCCGAACAGGAGCGTTCGCTGCAAGCTTTACGATCCACCATGCGTGAAACCGCCCAGTTGATGAAGCCCTACAGCTCCGCTGCCGCCGACAGACTGGGTGAGTTGCCCGACAACCAGTTGGCGCGGGATACGCAAGACGGGCTGGCCCGCGGTACGCGCTCGATGCAGGCCGGCGACTGGGAAAGCAGCAACGCCGAACTGGATCGCGGTACCGAACAACTGAGCCTCATGCACCAGGAGGCAACCGATATCCAGGATCAGTTCCAGGATGCCACGGTCAGCGAAATGATGGCCCGTTTCCAAAGGGTGCTGAGCGGCGTCTTGACTACTTCCATGCTGCAGGAAGATCTCCACGCTCAAACTGCCCGGATGCCGCGCAGTTCGCCCCGCGTCCGCGAGGCCGCCGAGGAGCAGCATAACCTGGTTAAGGCGCTGTCCCAGGTGATCCAGCAGCTGATGGCCTTGAGCAGGCAATCTTTCAATATAACACCGGAAATGGGGCGGGCTGTAGGCCAGGCCAACGCCGCCATGCACAACTCGGTGGAGCAGTTGGAGAGCGGAAATATGCGGGAGGCCACCGACAGCCAGCTGAGCGCCATGACCGCACTCAATGAAACCGCCGTGGCCCTGAACAATGCCATGCAGGTTATGATGCAGAGCGGCTCGGCCTCCGGATACGAGCAATATCTACAACGCATGCAGAATCTTTCCCAGGGACAGCAGGGATTGAACCAGCAGACCCTCAGTATGCAGCTGGGACAGATGGCCGCCATGTCGCAGGCGGAATTGATGCGCCGGCTCCAGGCCCGCCAGCGGCAACTGGCTCAGGCCTTAGAAGAAATCCTGAATGACTACCCCTCACAATCCGGGGGGAAGCAGGGGGGATTGGGCCAAGCCCTGCAGGACATGGAGGAGATAATCAAGGATTTTCAGCG
>SDBU01001458.1_pt1 | contig 33711 bp, 37 predicted proteins | sample 2277071 | NCBI WGS metagenome assembly SDBU01 (sample SAMN10397929, study PRJNA504765) | marine sediment metagenome | isolation source: marine sediment core GS08_GC12, 126 cmbsf | place: Arctic Ocean: Gakkel Ridge, Loki's castle | collected 2008 | reverse complement strand
GTCCTGGAATTGGGATGGCTCTTCCATACCTGTAGGCTCTACCCACCTCAGCTTTTGGAGCGTTGAGAAGTAGACTACAAATGAATGGTATCTGCAGCCCTGAGCTTTATAGGGTAACCTGGCAATGTATCTCTGAAATAGCTCCTCTATCCTATCAGGTTCAATTGATCGCTTCTCCTTCTTAGTCTTTCTCTCCTCAGCTTTAACAGCCCTGTCCATGGCTGTTTCTCTGATAAGGGTGTGTTTGTAGTGGTGGAAGATATCAGACTGAGTAGCACCGACAACAGGGTCTATCACCAGTGAGCCATAAGGCCCATTTCCAGATAGAAACTCCTTGATAAACCATCCGCAGCCGAATGGCCGCAGGAAACCGCCTCTTTTGGGTTTAAGCTCCAAGACCATTATTACTAATCCTTACCCTGCCAAAGCCTGTTATACCAGTCTCTATGCTCTTCACCGGCTACTTTTCGATATCGCATGGTGGTACTTATACTGGCATGACCGAGGTGCTCCTGGAGCATCCTCAGTCCATCTCCAGAGCCGTTCTGTTTTACTGCATGTACAGCGAAAGCATCTCTGAGCCTGTGGGGACTGACATTAGGCTCTTTGCCGGCCTCGGGATTTACTAAACGGGGTAGGCCTGCTTTCTCGGCACATTGCTTGATTATCTGCCAGGCTCTATGCCTGTTAATGCCGAATATCAGTAATTGGCCATTGCGACTAACCATTCCGCCACGGTCGATGAATTCCTTAAGTATCTTTAGGGTCTCAGGATCTATGGGGAGCACGCGCTTCCGGTGCTGTTCCAGTTTTTCTTTGATTGCCTGGTTTATTCTCCGGCTGCATCCCGGGCAGTAAACATGTTGCTTACTTAACCTAGTATTGCAATTGGGACAGGATAGCTTAATACGCTCCTTGAGATGGTTTATGACGATTATCCCTTGCCCGAAGTCGATATCTTCGACCTCAAGAGCTAGAGCTTCGCTAATACGACAACCTAAACGAAAGAGTAGCCTGACCAGCAACAGATCACGCAGATTAGTTGCTGCCTTCTCTAGTAGTTCTACTTCTTCCGGCTCAATATAACTCTTCATTGTTCCTTGCTCTTTTCCCGTTGGTAGTTCTTAGCGCTATCTTCACGATCGGTAGACCCCCATGTCATTCCTGCTAACAAAGTGTCTAGCGCCCGGGAAAGCCTTAACTCAGCGTCGGGAGTATGCACATAATAGATTCTGGTCACGCGAACTGCTTTCCGCTTACGGTTGGTATGCACTACTGAACCTCTCGGAATCTGTATGCTTTTCTTTGTTTGCAATGCAGTATTTAATAATCATATAATCAAGCTAAAATAAATCTTACATGGCATATTTGAAACTAGCGATATCCCTATAGTTCCCATTCGATTTTTTTTGGAGGAAATTATGAAAAAGAAAACAATCGCAGATAGCGAAAAACTAGAAATCCTTCGATTTCTTAGCCTGGTACCTAAGATAAGCCAAGAAAAGGTGGCCGTAGAGACTCATCATCGTAAAGCCAAGATTGGAGGTGTGCTGAAAGAACTCAAATCCCTTGATTGGGAGGGTGCTAAAGCCTTTTGTGGTAACGACCAGCGTATTTTGAGACTACGAGATGACTATTTTGAAAGAAAGAAAGCAGAAGCAACGGACCAAGAAGAAACGCTAAAGGCTATTGAAAATAATCTAAGGCATGAACTAGGTTTGCCGTCTTTCAATGCCTATATGAAAGATGGAGTTTGGATTAACGAGTTTTGAAGCTCGTTGGGTATTATTGGGATTTTAATTAAGCTTTTTATTTACACGTCTCCTCGGTTTCTTGGTAAGTGGTTTTATTAAGGCGAAGTGAAGAGATTCTGGAATCTGTAGTGTATCAATTGCGTCCAATCCCCCTCCCTTACAAGGGAGGGGGAGGAGGTTTAGTGAAGGGGCTTCGCCCCTTCAAACTTCCCCTCTCCTTTTAAAACCTCTCCACCTCTCTCATCAGCACGGCAACATAGTCTTCCTCCTCGACCACGCCTATCTTCTCACCTTTCTTAAAGAGGACGGCCTTGCCTTTGCCGCAGGCGATGCCGATGTCGGCGTCTCTGGCTTCGCCGGGGCCGTTGACCACGCAGCCCATGACGGCCACCTTGATTGGCTTGTTTATCTTGAGGAGCTGCTCTTCCACTCTTCTGGCCAGCTCTATGATGTCAACCTCGGCCCGGCCGCAGGAGGGGCAGCTGACCAGCACCGGCCCATGCTGGCGCAGGTTGAGACTTTTTAAGATTTCATAAGCGGCTATCACCTCTTCGCGGGGGTGGGCTGACAGCGACACCCGGATGGTGTCGCCGATGCCCATGTAGAGCAGCGGGCTGATGCCGGCGACGCTTCGAATGATGCCGGTTCGGGGCGGGCCGGCTTCGGTGATGCCGATGTGCAGCGGGTAGGGGACTTTCCGGGCGATGTCCCGGTAGGCTTCTATGGTGGTCGGCACGTCAAAAGCCTTGAGGGATACCTTGATAAGGTCAAAGTCCAGGCTCTCCAGCAGGTTTATCTGCTCCACGGCGGCGGCTACCATTCGCTGAGCGGTGGATAGCCTGGCGTCAACCGTCGTGGGCAGGCTGCCGGCATTGACCCCGATACGTATGGGAATACCCCGTTCTCTGGCGGCCCGGACGATGGCGGTGACCTTTTCCGGCTGGCCGATATTGCCCGGGTTCAGCCGTAGTCCTTCGGCGCCGGCTTCAAGCGCTGCCAGTGCCAGCCGGTAATCAAAGTGAATATCGGCGATTAGGGGGATGGAAATGGACTTTTTAATGGACGGTAATGCCTGGGCGGCTTCTCTATCGGGCACGGCGACGCGCACCAGCTCGCAGCCGAATTCCTCGAGTTCCTTAATCTGATGGACGGTTGACATAACATCACGGGTATCGGTCTTGGTCATAGACTGCACCACGATGGGGGCACCGCCACCGACGGTGACGTCACCGATTATTATTGCCTTGGCTACACGTCGCTGGTTCATGGCAGCAGGCTATCTCCACCGGATATTCTTATTATATCCTGAATGGTGACGGCCAGCATGAATGCCAGCAGCATGATAAAGCCGACAAGGTGTACCAGTCCCTCTCTCTTTGGTGAGATGCGCTTCCCCCGGCGCAGCCACTCCAGCAGGACAAAGGCAATCCGTCCGCCATCCAGTGCGGGCAGGGGCAGTATGTTGATTATGGCCAGGTTGATGCTGAGGAAGGCGGTAAATTGTAGAAGCGGGCTGACGCCGGCCCGGGCGGCCTGGCCGGTTATCTCGGCGATAGCTACCGGTCCGCCAATCTCCAGTGATACAGCACCGATGAACAGGCCGAGGATGGCGTTCTTGAACAGCACCAGGGTTTCAAATGTCTGGCTTATGCCCATCGGTATAGCCCGCCAGAAGGGCTCGCTCTGTCTGGTTTCGGCAAGGTCAAGTGTACTGATGGTAACGCCGATGGAGCCTTCTCCTTCCGGCGGCTCCCATCTCGGTATCAGCCGGAACTCTTCCTCGGTGGCATCCTGGTGCTCTACCAGTACGGCAATTTCCTTGCCCAGGTTGAGCTGGATATAGCGGCTGAGGTCGGCCGAGTTGTTTATCTCCTTGTCATTTACGCTGATTATAGTATCGCCGGCGGTGATACCGGCGGCTGCTGCCGGTGAGTTCGGTGCTATATCTTCGACCACTACCTTGCCGATGAAGACGGAGTGAGGAATCATCAGGGCGATGGATATCAACAGGAAGGGAAGCAGGAAGTTCATCAGCGAGCCGGCACCCAGCACCAGCAGCCTGGTGCCGACGCCTTTACTGGCCAGGCTGCGTTCCACCTGCGGGTCCTCCTCGCCGGCCATTTTAACAAAGCCGCCCAGGGGGAGCGCGTTTAGCGAGTACCTGGTCTCGCCGCGCTTGAACGAGAGCAGTCGTGGTGGGTAGCCCAGCCCGAACTCCTCCACCTTGACGCCGCGGGCCTTGGCGGTGACAAAGTGCCCCAGCTCGTGGGCAATGATGACCAGCGCCAGCACGCCGAGGAAGGCGAGCACGGTGAGAATCATGCCTTCTTCTCTCCGGTGGATAGTTTATGAGCCGTCTCCCGCGCCCAGGCATCAGCCGCCGTGATGTCATCCAGAGTCGGCCTGAAGGTTGGCCGGTGCTGCTCCAGCACCTGCTCCACAAGGCCCGGTATCTGGCTGAACTTGATGCGGTTGGCTAAAAAGAGCTCCACGGCTATCTCGTCGGCGGCGGAGAGCACTGCCGGGCAGGTGCCGCCGCTTCGGCCGGCTTCTACGGCCAGCCGGAGGCAGGGAAAGGTGGCCGGGTCGGGCTCGGCAAAGTCAAGTTGACTTATCAGGCTCCAGTCGAGCCGGGGGAGTTCCGGGTTGGGCAGGCGCTCCGGGTAGCTCAGGGCGTACTGGATGGGCAGACGCATGTCGGGGTAGCTTAGCTGCGCCTTGGCCGAGCCATCGACAAACTCGACTATGGAATGGACAATGCTCTGCGGATGGATGAGCACCTCTATATTATCGTAGGGCAGGTCAAACAGCCAGTGAGCCTCGATGACCTCAAGCCCCTTGTTCATCAGCGTCGCCGAATCAACGGTTACCTTTTCACCCATCAGCCATGATGGATGCCTCAGGGCCTGCTCGGCGGTTACTCCTTCCATCTGGGCTGGCGTATAGCTGCGGAATGGCCCCCCGGAGGCTGTCAGGATTATCCGGGCAGGCGGCTCCCTTTCTCCCTCAAGGCACTGCCAGATGGCGCTGTGCTCGCTGTCGACCGGTAAAATGCGGGCGCCGGTTCGCTGTGCCTCACTGATGATAATCTGACCGGCGGCCACCAGGGATTCTTTATTGGCCAGGGCAATGTTTTTGCCTGCTCTAACTGCGGCCAGTGTCGGCATGAGACCGGCCCTCCCCGGCGTGGCTATAACCACGGTATCCACCTCGGGGTGGCTGGCCATCTCTTCCATGGTCACCGGCTGGTAGCTACCTGCGGGTGGCTTTTCTCCCCGGCAGCAGACGAACCCGGGCTTAAACTCGGCAATCTGCTTCGCCAGCAAGTCGGTGTTGCTGCCGGCAGCCAGGCCGACCACTGTAAACCTTGAAGGGAAAGCGCGGACGACTTCCAGAGTCTGCCGGCCGATGGAGCCGGTGGAACCCAGCACCGCCAGCCTGATAATACCAGTCATATTACCTATTATCACACAATCAGGCGTCGGTTGCCAGCTTTGGGCAGGGTTTTTTGGAGGGGAAGCCGCACCTGGAAGAGCTATGAACCCGCATATTTCATGACAAATATATTGACCATCCGGCGGCTGTGTTATAGAATGCTACTGTAAATAAGCCGAGAGGAGGCCTGGTTATCATGTCGAGGTGGTCACGGATTGCAACGGTTGTTCTTATGGGTGTGGCCGGGGTCGTCTTTCTTCTGGTGGGCACGTTCATCTTCCCGTTTCATTTCGTTATAAGCCTTGTCCTTGGTGTCGCCCTGCTCGTCGGCAGTGGCGTTCTTACCAGGATGTGGCAGGTCTAGCGTCTCCGGTATTAGCCTCTCTGGCTGGTAGAAGGTCATCCACCAGGATTCAGCAATACCACGTAGTAATAGACGGCAACACCGGCGAAGACCACGCTGTCCATTCGGTCAAGAAAACCGCCGTGCCCCGGCAGCATGTTGCCGGATTCCTTCACCCCCATATTTCTCTTGAACAGAGATTCAATAAGGTCGCCGGCCTGTCCCAGGATGCTTATTGCCAGCGCCAGCGGTATCACCCCTGCGTAGCTGATGGGCAGGTCGAGTATCATGACCAGCAGTGGCCCGGCGGCAGTAGCAGCCAGGACACCGCCAAGCGCTCCCTCCCAGGTCTTCTTGGGGCTGATGGCGGGGGCGAGTCGGTGCCGCCCCCATGCCCGGCCGACGAAGTAGGCGGCTGAGTCCGAGGCGAAGGTGGTAAGTAGGGCAAGGAGTACCCATTCCCGGCCGAAGTCCAGTTCCCGGAGGGCGACGAAGTGGCTCAGCAGCCAGCCAATATAGAAGATACCGGCTAGCGTCCAGGCCCAGCTCAAGAAGGCTCCCTCCTGTTGGCGCCTTGATAACAGCCAGAGCAGAGGCAGCACTACCGCCGAGGTCAGCAGTATCTGGTGGAGATAGGCATAGTCGAAGAGGGGACTCAGGATGAGGAATAGCGTCCAGGCCAGCCCGATGCCGGTAAGCGGTGACACCCTTGAGCCTGAAGAGGCGACAATTCGGTAGAATTCGCGGGCTGCCAGTACACCCCAGACAGCGATGAATATGGCCAGCCAGGGGAGAGGCTGGTCGAACCAGACGGCGGCCACCAGCAGGGGCAGCAGAATCAGCGCCGTGGCGACTCTCTTTTTGAGCATGGTTACCTACAATTTACCGAAACGTCGCTGCCTCTGACTGTAAGAGACCAGTGCCTTATCCATCTCTTCAGCATTGAAGTCAGGCCAGAGCACGTCGGTGAAGTAATACTCACTGTAAGCTGACTGCCACAGGAGGAAATTGCTGACACGCAGGTCACCACCGGTGCGGACGACTAAATCAACATCGGGCAATCCGGCGGTATAGAGGTGGCGGCTGAAGAGCTTCTCGTCTATCTTTTCAGGTGGGATGCCCTGGGCAGCGATACTGCGTGCCGCATCCACGATTTCCAGCCGGGATCCATAGTTGAAGGCAAAGTTCAGTATCATTTTGCTGTTGTTTTTGGTCAGCTCGATGGCTTCTTCTATTGATTTATTTAGTTGCTTGGGCAGCCTGTGATAGTGGCCGAGGTGCCGGATTTGAATACCCTTTTCGTGGAACTCGGCGGCTTCCTTTCCAATTGATTCCTCAAGGATTTTCAGCAGACCGCCAACCTCTTCTCTGGGGCGTTTCCAGTTCTCCGTGGAGAAGCTGTAGAGGGTAACGTACCTGATGCCGTAATCGCCGAGGTGTTCCACCACTTTTCGGGCGCTGGCTATCCCCGCCCGGTGGCCCTCAAGGCGGGGCAGCCCCCGCTTTTTAGCCCACCGGCCGTTGCCGTCCATGATAAAGGCAACGTGCTTTGGCAGCCGGGCAATCTTCTTCATAACCTATCTATTGGCCAGTATTTTAGCACTCAGTGATGAGAAAGGCTACCGGGGTTGGACGGTGGCGGCTCGAAGTTCGGTCTAGCCCGTGGCCGGCTAGACCTCCATAAGTTCTGTTTCTTTATCATGGCCGGTTTTGCCGGCGTTGTCGATAAAGCTGTCGGTGAGCATCTGCACCTTGTCCATGGCGCGCTTGTGCTCGTCCTGGGATATTTCCTTGTCCTTCTCCATCTTTTTCAGCCCGTCAGCAGCGTCACGCCTCAAGTTTCGTATCGCTATTTTACCTTCCTCAACCCTCTTTCTAACCACCTTGATTAATTCCTGCCGCCTCTCCTCGGATAGCGGCGGAATATTCAGGCGGATAATGTTGCCATCGGTGCTGGGTGTCAGGCCGAGGTTGGACTTGAGAAAGGCCTTCTCAATGCTGGCTATGCTGGTCGGGTCCCAGGGCTGGACGATCAGCAGGCTGGCCCCCGAAGCAGAAATACCAGCGATATGCCTGAGCGGCGTCGGTACGCCAGCATAATCTACCTTGAGGTGCTCTATTAAGGCGGGGGTCGCCCGTCCGGTGCGGATGCTGGCCAGCTCCTGCTTGAGGGCATCAACCGAGGTCTGCATCTTCTCCTCGGTTTTTTGGAGAACGTCTTCAATCATTTTGCTCGCTCGCTGGTGATCAGGGTACCGATGGCTTCGCCGGTGATGACCCTTTCCAGGTTGCGCTCAGCCTCAAGGTCAAAGACAATTATCGGCAGCTTGTTTTCCAGGCAGAGCGAAAGCGCCGTTGAGTCCATTACCTCAAGCTGCATGTTCAGGGTTTCGAGGTAGGTCAGGTGGTCAAACTTCCTGGCGGTGGGGTCCCTGCGGGGGTCGGCGCTATAGACGCCATCGACATTATGCTTGGACATGAGTAGAACGTCAGCCTCAACTTCTATAGCTCGCAGGGCGGCGGCGGTGTCAGTGGACATATAGGGATTGCCGGTACCCCCAGCCAGGATAACCACCCGTCCCTTCTCCAGGTGGCGGATGGCCCGGCGTCTCAGGTAGGGCTCGGCTACTTGCTCGATAACTATCGCCGACTGGGTTCTGGTGACCACGTTTTCCTTCTCCAGGGCATCCTGGAGGGAGAGGGCGTTGATCACTGTTGCCAGCATACCGGCGTAGTCAGCGGTGACCCGGTCTATGCCTGCCTCGGCTGCGGTAGCCCCGCGCCATATGTTGCCAGCACCGACGACCACGGCTACCTCTACCCCCATACCCACAACCTGTTTAACCTGCTTGGCCACGCGGGCGACGGTAGGAGCATCAATACCGTAGGCTGTGGTGCCTTTGAAGGCCTCGCCGCTAAGCTTCAGCATGACTCGCCGGTACTTCGGTGCCGTCATTTTGCTACTTACCTAGTTCAAATCTGGCAAATCGGCCGACTCTGATGTTCTCTCCTACCTTGGCTATGGTGTCAACAATGATACCCTGAACTTTCATGGCCGGGTCTTTGATGTATGCTTGCTCAAGCAGACAGTCGGCCTCCACTTCCACCTCAAGCTCGGGGGGGACATTCTCCTGGGAAACAAAGCGCGGGCCCATGGCGGCTATCTGCATCGCCAGGTTATGGGCCAGCTCCTTAAACTCATCAGTGCGGGCGACGAAGTCGGTTTCACAGTTTAGTTCGAGCATGGCTCCAATGCGCCCCCCGGGGTGAACATAGGCTTCGATTAGTCCCTGCGCCGTGGCTCGCCCTGCCTTCTTAGCTGCCTTCAGCCAGCCACGCTCCTTCAGGGCCTGAAGCGCCTTCTCCATGTCGCCGTTGGTTTCAACAAGGGCGTTGCGGCATTCCATAATACCGGCGCTGCATTGCTCCCTCAGTTCTTTTACGGCGGCTGTTGAGATTTGCAAGTCCTTTTTGCCTCCTGGCAATTATTCTTCAGGGGTCCGGGCTACCGCCTCATCCGTTGCAGGTGCTTCTTCTGGCGTTACTTCTGCGGTCTCCTCCGCCGGTGCTACCATTCCACCGGCCTTGCCTTCCAGAACGGCATCAGCGATTTTACTGGTTATCAGCCTGATGGCTCTTATGGCATCATCATTGGCCGGGATGGGGTGGTCAATTTCGTTCGGGTCACAGTTTGTGTCCGCGATGGCGACCACCGGTATGCCCACCCGCTGGGCCTCGGCCAGGGAGATCTTTTCCTTGGAGAGGTCGGCGATGAAGATGATATCGGGCAGGCTGGTCATCTCTTTGAAGCCGCCCATCTGTTTGTTAAGGCGCGCGATTTTTTCACCGAGTTTCAAGGCTTCCTTTTTAGGCAGGCGGCCGAAATCGCCTCTGGCCTGCTGGTCTTCCAGCTGGACCAGATAGTCGATGCGGTTTTGGATAGTGCTGAAGTTAGTCAGCACGCCGCCTATCCAGCGCTGGTTGATGTAGTACATACCGCAGCGTGTCGCCTCTTCTTCAATGATGGCCTGGGCCTGCTTCTTGGTGCCGACGAAGAGGATTTTACCTCCCTCCTCTGTCACCTGCTTGACGAACTCGCAGGCCTCATCCAGCATACTGGCCGTCTGCTCCAGGTCAATGATGTGGATACCGTTGCGCTTGGTGAAGATGTATCTCTTCATTTTGGGGTGCCAGCGGCTGGTCTGGTGTCCAAAGTGGGCTCCAGCTTCCAGGAGTTCCTTTATGGTAGCTGTATCTGGCAAATCATACCCCTTTCTAGTTGTTATCCGAGCATTGGCTGGTGTATCAGTATAACATACCCATTAGTAGGCAGCAAATAGGGTGGGCGCAAGGCCATTCCTGTCTCGCTATACCGCTTGCCGCCCGATTAGCTCGTGTTTCTGGTACCATTTGCTGACGGCTTCAGCGATCTCTTCCGGGCTATCGCATACCCGGAGCAGGCCGAGGTCTTTTTTAGAGATATACCCTTTGGCTAGCGTGGAATCTCGCAGCCAGTCCAGTAACCCTTGCCAGTATGCAAGATCATACAGGACCACCGGAAACGGCTTTATCTTGTAGGTCTGCATCAGGTTCAGCACTTCCATCAGTTCATCCAGCGTTCCCAGTCCACCGGGCATTATGATAAAAGCGCTGGCATACTTTACCAGCATGACCTTGCGGACGAAGAAGTGATGAAAGGTTTGCGACTGTGTGGTATAGATGTTGCCCGTCTGTTCTTCGGGTAGATTGATGTTGAGCCCGATGGATTTGACCCCGGCTCTACGGGCCCCCTTGTTGGCTGCTTCCATAACACCGGGGCCGCCGCCGGTAATGATGGAGAAGCCCGTCTCTCCCAGCTGGCGGGCAATTTCCTCCGTCTTCTGGTATAGCTCGTCTTCCGGTTTTATCCTGGCTGAGCCATAGATGCTTACCGCCGGTGCTATATCAGAGAGCAGGTCAAAGCCTTCCACCAGCTCGCCGATGATACGGAACATGCGCCAGGAATCTTCTTTGGCGAGCTCGTTTATTTCATATTCGTACTGCATATCTTCCTCCCCAGGCCAAGCCTTTGCGTTGACAGATTAGCATAACAGGAGCCGGGCCAGGGTTTTAAGTGGCCGGTCTCTATTTTTAGGCTAAAGTGCTGCTTTAAAGACTTTTTATCCACTCCACCGCGTTCTCAAAGATTTTTCTGCCATCGCCATTTCCGCTTTGCCCCCTCGTCCAGCCGGGGTGCTGGCATGGCTGGATGTGGCGCTCCGGGTGGGGCATCAGGGCGAAGATGCGCCCGGTTGCATCGCAGATACCGGCGATGTCTGCCGCCGAACCGTTGGGGTTATGCGGGTAACCGGCCTGTCGGTTGCCTTGCTCATCGGTGTAGTGCAGGGCTGCGTCCAGTCCGGCTAGAACCCCAGCATCGGCCACCAGTTTACCCTCACCGTGGGCTATCGGCAGGTATAGACGCTCAATTCCCCTGGTGAAGACGCAGCGGCTCTTCTGATTAGCGACGAGGTGTATCCAGCGGCACTCGAAGCGGCCGGAATCGTTGCTGGTCAGCGTCAGGCCGGGGAGGTTGGTCATCGGGCCGGGCAGGATGCCTGTCTTGACCAGTACTTGGAAGCCGTTGCAGATGCCCATGATTAGCCGGCCGCTGGCAATAAAGTCCTCAATGTCCCGGCCCAGCTTCAGCCTGATTTCGTTGGCCAGCACCAGTCCTGCCCCCAGGTCGTCGCCGTAGGTAAAGCCGCCGGGGATGACCAGTATCTGGTAGTCATCCAGGCGGGACTTCCGGCCGATGAGCTGGCTGATATGAACCAGGGAAGTTACTGCTCCCGCCTGCTGGAAGGCGAAGGCTGTTTCCTCATCGCAGTTGGTGCCCGGTGCCCTCAGTACCAGTGTCTTTACCTGGGTCATAGCTCGTCACCAATCCAGCGGTTTCTGCCAGGCTTCCTTAAGCTGGCTGATAGGAGATGACAGAATCCGGTCGCCTTTGTGTCCGTATATATCAAGCATATCCGAAGAGGTAATCTCCCCGATTTGGGCGAAAGCAGCCTTGCCCATTATTTTTTCAAATTCATCCCTGTGCTCCGGCGCCACTTCAGCCAGGAAACGGCTGTTTGATTCGGAGAAGAGGATAAAGTCATCCCGGTCTATGGGTTCGGCCAGCGGCACCCTATCCAGGTAGACTCTGGCCCCCAGTCCGCCGGCAAAAGCCATCTCGGCCAGGGCGACACCGAGTCCGCCCTCGGACAGGTCGTGGCAGGCCCGAACCAGCTTTCTACTTGTGGCCCGGCTCAAATTATCCATCAGCTCTTTAGCCTGATGTGGCTCTACCACTGGTACACGGCTGCCGGTAAAACCGAGGCTTCTGTAGTACTCAGAGCCGCCCAGTTCCTTTCGGGTGCTGCCGATAAGGTAAATCAGGCTTCTGGACTGCTTAAAGTCCATGGAAATTGCTCTGGCCACATCTTCCATAACCCCGATGGCCGATATCAGCAGGGTATGTGGAATGGAGATGATATTGCCTTCGAATTCAAACTCGTTGTTCAGGCTGTCTTTGCCGGAGATGAAGGGCGTGCCGTATACCGTGGCCATGTCGTAGCAGGCCTGGCAGGCCCGTACCAGGGCACCAAGACCCTCCGGGCGGCTGGCGTTGCCCCAGCTGAAGTTGTCCAGCAGGGCTACCCGTTCAAGGTCGCCGCCGACGGCGATAATCTGTCTCAATACTTCGTCAATGGCGGAGGCCGCCATCCAGTAGGGGTCTATATCGCCGTACTTGGGATTGATGCCGCTGGCTATAACGAGCCCCCTTGTCGAGTCAAGCACGGGGCGGATTATAGCGGCATCACCGGGGCCGTCGTTTTCTTTGCCCACCAGCGGTTTGAGCACACTGCCGCCCTGCACCTCGTGGTCATACTGGCGGATTACCCACTCCTTGCTGCAGACATTCCAGGAGCCGAGGACTTTTAGCAGGGACTGGATTATATCGGGCGGCTTAAAATCCGGCTCAAGATGCCGCGGTTTGGGCCAGACGGCGGCCATCTCAAGGCGGGGCCTGCCGTGATGAAGAAAATCCATCTCAAGGTCGCAGACCTGGTCATCCTTGTAGAAGAGCTTGAGCCGCTTATCGCCGGTAAACTCGCCTATTATGGTGGCCTCGACCCCTTCGCTGTCAAAAAGCGCCAGCAGCTCGTCGGCGTGCTCGGCCGGTGCTGCCAGCATCATCCTTTCCTGGGATTCGGAAATCCAGATCTCGGCATAGGACAGGCCGGCGTATTTCAGCGGCACCCGGTCTAGGTAGACCCGCACCCCGGTCTCGGCGGCCATCTCGCCGACGGCAGATGACAGCCCGCCGCCGCCGCAGTCGGTTATCCTGACAAACAGCTCCCCTTCCCTTGCCTGTAGCAGGGTGTCAATGAGCTTCTTTTCCACGATGGGGTTGCCAATCTGGACAGATGTGCAGGATAGCTCTGTGGATTCTCTGGTCAGTTGCTCGGAAGCGAAGGTGACGCCGTGAATGCCGTCGCGCCCGGTTCGGCCGCCGGCCAGCACCACCAGGTCTCCCGGTTTTTGTTTGCCCGGGAGGGCCAGTTTCTTCGGTATCAGCCCTACCGTGCCGCAGTAGACCAGCGGGTTGGCTGTATAGCGCTCGTCGAAGAGGATGGCGCCGTTGAGCGTCGGTATGCCTAGCCGGTTGCCGTAGTCGGCTACGCCGGCACGGACGCCCTTGAGGATGCGCCTGGGGTGGAGCACTGCCGGTGGCAACCGGTCATAGGGCAAATCGGGCGGGCCGAAACAGAAGACGTCGGTGTTGGCGATCGGCTTGGCGCTTAACCCGGTGCCCATGATATCCCGGACGACGCCGCCAATGCCGGTGGAAGCGCCACCGTAGGGCTCAATGGCCGAAGGGTGATTATGGGTCTCCACCTTGAAACAGACCGCCCACTGGCCGTCAAAGTCGATGACACCGGCGTTGTCTTCAAAGACGGAAAGGCACCACGGCTTGTCCAGCTCCTCGGTTGCCTTGACGATGGTGCTCTTTAGCAGGTTGTCAATAACGGTGCCGTTAAAGTATATTTTGCTCTTGAAGGTCTTATGAACGCAGTGCTCAGACCAGGTCTGGGCCAGCGTCTCCAGCTCGACATCGGTCGGGTTGCGCCCTAAGTTTTTAAAGTAGCCGGTGATTGCCTGTAGTTCGTCAGTGCTGAAACCGAACTGCTGGGCAATCTGGCATCGCTGGCTCTGGTCCACTGTCAGCAGGTCAATATGCTCCAGCTTGAAGCTATAGCGGGGGTTTTCCGGAAAGACTACCGGCTTTTCGGCAACAACGTGCTGGATAATCGGGTTTACCAGCAGCCGGTTGCAGATGGTCTCCAGCTGGTCTTTCCCGAGCTGCCCGCTTATCAGGTAGCGTTTGGCGGTTTTAATGGCTCTGACGCTATCTACGCCCAGGTCCAGCACTGCTTTCATGGCTGTTTCCTCAACCGGGTCGGCGACGCCGGCGTTGTAGGCCACTTCTACGGAGTATAGGCCCGGTTCTGTTTTAGCTTTAGGGCCAAGGCGGTAGTGCTGGGTGACCGGATTGGCCAGGAGGCTGCGGCAGATGAGTTTCAGCTCATCTGGATTAAGCTCGGCATCCAGCCAGTAGACATCCCGCACGCAGACGTCGGATACGGTGTTCATGCCCAGGTCGTGGATATCCCGTACCAGTCCCTGGCCCCGGGCGTCGGGCAGTTGCTCTTTGAGGCAGACTTCTACTCTATGCATCAGGCGTTGCCCTTGGTGGCGTGTAGCAACTGGTGACTGGTTCCTGGCCTACCATCCTCTGGATGCCAGAAGTTGCTCTGGCGGGATTTCCTTTATATCCAGCCCGGGCATAGCCTCACCCAGGTTTTTGCTGACCTCGGCTATTATTTGTGGGTCCTGATAGTGGGTGGTCGCCTTGACGATGGCCTTGGCCCTGGCTTCGGGGTCTTGGGCTTTAAAGATGCCAGAGCCGACAAAGACACCCTCGGCACCCAGGTGCATCATCAGGGCGGCGTCGGCCGGGGTGGCGATACCGCCGGCGGCGAAGTTGACCACCGGTAGCTTGCCCGTCCGGTGCACCTCTCTTGCCAGTTCAAGGGGGGCGGCCATCTCCTTGGCTATGGCCACAAGCTCCTCCTCCGGGGCACTAGTCAGCTTGCGGATGCCGTCCATAACAGCCCTCATGTGCCTGACGGCCTCGACGACATTACCGGTGCCGGCCTCGCCCTTGGTGCGGATCATGGCGGCCCCCTCGGCGATGCGCCTCAGGGCTTCACCCAGGTTGCGGCAGCCGCAGACGAAGGGGACCTTGAAGTCGTGTTTCCAGACGTGGTGGGCCTCATCGGCCGGGGTGAGTACCTCGGACTCGTCGATAAAATCAACTCCGATGGCCTCGAGCACCCTGGCTTCGGTGAAGTGGCCGATGCGGCACTTGGCCATCACCGGTATCGATACCGCCCTGATAACCTCTTCGACTACGCTGGGGTCGGCCATGCGGGCGACGCCACCGGTAGCCCGGATATCCGAAGGCACTCTCTCCAGTGCCATAACGGCACAGGCGCCGGCCGCCTCGGCGATTTTGGCCTGCTCGGCGTTGATAATGTCCATTATCACACCGCCTTTGAGCATCTGGGCGAGCCCGGTCTTTACTTTCCAGGTACCAGTTTCCATGGTTTTTCTCCGTCGCTTTGTGCCCTTATTTTACTACTCTGGCGCTCATTTGGCAATCAAACAATCGGCCGCTTGGCCGGCATCCCCGGCCGCCTGGGGTACTTTTGTGGTGAGGGTGCTATTTTCTCGATTATCACCAGATAGCGCTCGCCGCCAAGCCCGGCCAGCTCGATTCTTTTTATCTCCGGCTGGTCACCGCCCAGCAGGTTAATTGCCCTGCCTGCTCTGGCTGTTTCCCGGTCAATCGCTCCCTTCTTCTGGGCAATCAAAAGGCCACCGACGGCGCAAAGGGGAAGGGCGAGTTCGGCCAGGGTAGCCAGCGGGGCCACCGCCCGGGAGAGGACAAGGTCAAACTTTTGGCGGTATTGCTCCTGGTGGGCAATATCTTCAGCCCGCCCGGCGACGATGTCAACATCCTCCAGTTCCAGCGCTGCTGTGAGATGGCGCAGGAAGGCTGCTTTCTTGGCGGTGGCTTCAAGCAGAACCAGCGCCATATCGGGCAGGGCGATTTTAACGGGCAGCCCGGGGAAGCCGGCGCCGGTGCCGATGTCAATAACCCGTAGTTGCTTGCCATCTGGCTGCTTAAAAGCCTTGATTACTGTAAGGGAATCCAGGAAGTGCTTTATCTGGACATCCCTAAAGCCGGTTATTGAGGTCAGGTTGATTCTCTCGTTCCAGCTTACGAGCTCCTGGTAGTAGGTATGGAACTGCCGGAGCTGCTTTGAAGTCAGCGGCAATTCCAGTCTGGCTGCGCCTGATTTGAGGTGCTCCATACCATTGCTCACACTGTCATCTCCACTCCAATTATAGCACCTTATATGGTTTGAGATTAATTAATTTGCCTTGCACTGATAAGATACTTAGTAGGTACTTGACAAGTACTAGGAAAGTTGTTATAATGTTTCAGAATAGAGCAAAGAAGGAGGAAAGCATGAAAATTAGCGAACTTATAGAGAAAGAGCGTAAAGCAAGCGCGCACGACGTGTTACCGCCACTCCAGAAGAAGGTTCTTGGTTTTTTTGAGCAACACAAGGATGAGGTGTTTACTTATTCTGACTCGGTGATGCTTGATGCTCTAAAAAATGAAAAAGAAACGGCTATCAATTGGTCTGTTTGGTCACTGGAGCAGAAAGGCTTTCTAGCAAAAATAAAGGTGGGACGTAAAACATATTTTGGCCTTCCAGAGGATGTGAACAAATTTAAATCTGCGCTCGTGAAATTGGAGAATAAAAATAAATCAAGTTGATTCGGGTTTTCTTTACTTTCCAGCGGTGCCCGTGCTATATTTGGGCTCAGGACCGCTAGGGGTGCTTAAAGGCTGAGAGGCTTTTGGGGCCAACCCTGATGACCTGATCTCGGTAATGCGAGCGTAGGCAAGCGGACAGAAGCCAGGGTCCAGGGGATAGCCGTGACCTTGGTTTTGTTTTTATGGGGAGAGTGATGACACAGCTGGAACTGGCCAAAGAAGGCATAATATCACCACAGATGGAGCAGGTGGCCCGGCGAGAGAATGTAACCCCCGAGACCATCAGGCAGGGTGTGGCCAAGGGTGAGATAGTCATTCCGGCCAACGTAAACCATGCCAATCTTGTGCCCTGCGGCATTGGCAAGGGGCTGACTACCAAGGTCAACGCCAACATCGGCACCTCGTCTGATTTTGGCACCATTGACACCGAGCTGGAAAAGCTAAAGTATGCTGTTGGCGCCGGTGCCGATACGGTTATGGACCTATCCACCGGCGGTGATATCCCGGCCATCCGGCGAGCTATCCTGACCGCCGGTTCGTTGCCGGTGGGCACGGTGCCCATCTATCAGGCGGGCATTGAGGCGCTTAATCGGCACGGGGCTATAGTCAAGATGACCGCCGATGATCTTTTTGGCACTATTGAGGAACATGCCCGGGATGGCGTGGATTTCATCACCGTACACTGCGGTGTCACCCGGCAGGCGATAGCCTGTCTCAGGCAGCAGCGGCGGGTGACCGATGTCGTCTCCCGCGGCGGCGCCTTTCTTATGGGCTGGATGCTGCACCATGACTGCGAGAACCCGCTCTACGAGCAGTACGATCGCCTGCTGGAGTTAGCCCTGAACTTTGATGTAACCCTTAGCCTGGGCGACGGCCTGCGTCCCGGCAGCCTGGCCGATGCCACCGACCGCCCCCAGCTTGAGGAGCTTATTGCCCTCGGCGAGCTGGTGCGGCGGGCCAGGGAAGCCGGTGTTCAGGCGATGGTAGAAGGGCCGGGCCACCTGCCACTCAACCAGGTTGAGGCCAATGTTCAGCTGGAGAAATCTATATGCAGCGGCGCCCCCTTCTACGTGCTGGGGCCGCTGGTAACCGACATCGCTGCCGGCTATGACCACATCACCGGGGCTATCGGTGGGGCGGTGGCTGCCGCCGCTGGAGCTGATTTTCTGTGCTACGTCACTCCGGCGGAACATCTTTCCCTGCCTGATGCCGAAGATGTCAGGCAGGGGGTGATGGCTTCCCGTATTGCTGCTCATGCCGGGGATATAGCCAAGGGAATAAAGGGAGCTGCCCAGCGCGACCGGCAGATGTCGCTTGCCAGGAAAGAGCTTGACTGGGAAAAGCAGGCCGGCCTGTCCCTTGACCCGGAACGCTTCCGCCGTGGCCATGCCAAACGTGCCACTGCCGGCGAAGCCTGCAGCATGTGTGGCCAGTTCTGCGCCCTGGAGCTGGCGGAAAAGTGCCTTGGTATTGCCGTGACCAGGTGTCCCTGATGTGAAAGAGAGGTAATGGTAAGGGCTTTTAATCTACCTGCTGGCCATTATCACCGCTGAGGTGGTCACCGTTGTCTCCCGGCCACTGCTGGGAATCATCTTTCATACCACATACCATTGGTGGCTATAATAGTTGACTCAGCCCTGATCAAAAATTACTCTCAGGGTGAGCTCATTCTTTCGCTCTCGGTAGTTCCCCTGATAAGAATTATCAGCCTGGCCTTGCCGCCGTCTTATCACCGGGAAAGCGCGCGCGGCTGCCGGAATTTGGCAGCCGAGGTCAAATCTGCTAGACTAGGCCTGTTTAGCGATAGTGGTTGGATAATGACCGGGGTAGCCATGATTTTGAAGCTGATACGTAAGAAGGTAGCGGAGCGCTTTGGCGGGTAAAGTAGCCATAATTACCGATACCACTGCCTGCATCCCGAAAGATAAGGTGGAGGAATATGGCATTGAGCTGGTGCCGATAGGGCTTGTCTTCGGTGACAGGGTTTATCGGGATGGCATTGATATCACCCCGGCTGAGTTCTATGCTATGCAGCGGCAGGCAGAGGAGCCGCCGACAACCGGTTCCCTGCCTGAGCCCTATCTGGAGGCTTATTTTAGAGCGGGCAAGAGGGCCAGCAGCATTGTCTGTATCACCGAATCATCCAGATTCAGCGGGATGTATGACTCGGCCCTGCTGGCCAGGAGGATGGCACTGGCCCAGATGTCTGGTGTAGCTATAGAAGTACTCGATTGCTCCAGTGCTGCCGCCGGTCAGGGACTGGTGGCGCTGGCGGCAGCCCGGGCGGCAGCCGCCGGTCAAGGTCTGGCTAAAGTGGTTGCCCTGGTAGAGGAGCTGATGCCCCGGGTACACCTCTTTGCTACGCTGGATACCCTGCATTACCTGGTCAAGGGAGGGCGTGTCCCCCAGGCGGCTGCTCTGGTGAACTCAATACTCAATTTCAAACCTGTCTTTTCCGTCAACGGTGGTCAGGCCCACACGCTGGCTCTTCCGCGCAGTATAGATAGTGCCATGAAGCGCATCCTGAAGCTGATGGCCAAAAAGATAAAAAAGGAACAGCCGGTTCATGTCGCCGTGATGCATGCCGATGTCATGGAGAAGGCAAAGGTGCTTCGGGACCACATCGCCTCACGCTTTAACTGTGTTGAGCTTTTTATCACCGAGTTTACGCCGGTGATGGGTGTTCATACCGGGCCGGGAGTGGTCGGTGTTGCTTTCTATGGTGAAAACTAAGCCCGGGCCTGCAGATGAGGTCACCTCTGGGCACCTAGCGCAACAGCGGTAAATGTCTTATAATCAGGCCGTGACACAAGCCCTGTTTGTCTCTGATGCTGATAGGCTGGCCGAGGCTTTAGAACACTTGCCTGAAGCGGTGCCCTGGCCTGTTCTGGTGGTGGTCAGCGGTCTGCCGGGGACGGGGAAGTCTTACTTCTGCCGGCGGCTGGCTGAGAGGCTGCCGTCCGTTATCCTGGAGAGCGATGCCTTGCGCAAGGTTCTTTTCCCATCTCCGGGCTATAGTCAGGCCGAAAGCGCTCATCTTTTCAAGGCAATCAGGCTGCTTGTTGACCGGCTGCTGGCTAGAGGCATCTCCATCATCGTGGATGCTACCAACCTGACCGAGCGCTATCGCGAGTACTTCTACAGCGTCGCCGACCGCCGGGGAGTAAAGCTGATTTTGGCACGGATTGAAGCGCCACCGGAGGTGGTCAGGGAGAGGATAGAGGCCAGGCAGGCAAATTCAGAGGAGAGGTCGGATGCTTCCTGGGAGGTCTACCAGAAAATGAAGGACTCGGTGGAGAGAATCGGGCGGAGGCACTATATGGCCGATACTTCTCGGGATATCACCCCGGTAATAGACAAAATAATGCGGGAAGCGGGCAGGCAGAGATAAGGCCGGCAGGAAAGGAGGGTGCCATGAAGATAAATGTCATAACCGGTGATATCACTCGGGTTGAAGCTGGCGCCGTTGTCGTTGGTCTTTTTGAGGGCGACAAGAAACCTGAGGGCGATACCGCCGCTCTGGACAAGGCCCTCGATGGTATCATCTCCCGGCTCATCAACCAGGGTGAAATCGGGGGCAAGCCGGGCGAGGCCACCGCCATCCACAGTCTGGGAAGGATACCGGCGGCACGGGTTGTGGTAGTCGGCCTGGGCAAGAGAGAAGAGTTCACTCTGGATAAAGTCCGGGGCGCAGTCGCCGGGGGATGCCGTTTTTTGCAGAAGAAGAAGGTGGAAGATGTAGCGGTGGCAGCCCTGGGTGTCGGGGAGCTTGACATAACACCCCAGAGTTCGGCGCAGGCGGCAACCGAAGGTGCTTTACTGGGTACCTACTCCTTTCGTAGACACATAACCAGGAAAGAGGATGAGCCTGGCAGGATTAAAAAGCTGTCATTGGTATCAGCCGGCAAGACTGATGTCGTTCTCCTGAAGAGAGGCGTTAAGCGGGGCAGAGTTCTGGCCGAGGCGGCTGTACTGGCCCGTGATATGGTCAACGAGCCGGCCAATTATATGACCCCGTCCAACATGGCCGATGTGGCCAGTAAGCTGGCAAGAGAATATAGCCTTGAGGTCAGCATACTGGAAAAGAAGGATATGCAGAAGCTGGGCATGGGGGCGCTGCTGGGGGTAGCCCAGGGGAGCTGCCAGCTACCGAAGTTCATCATTATCAACTACAGGGGGAAAGCTGCCAGAGGCGTGGACCTGGCTCTGGTGGGCAAGGGGATAACCTTCGATTCCGGTGGAATTTCCATCAAGCCGTCACGCAAGATGGATCAGATGAAGGGGGATATGGCCGGTGGGGCGGCGGTTATGGCAGCCATCTCCGCTATCGCCCGGCTGAAGCTGGCTCTGAATGTAGCCGCCATAGTACCGGCGGTGGAGAACCTGCCCGGTGGCTCCGCCCTGAAACCGGGAGATATCCTGACCGCCATCAACGGCAAGACAATCGAGGTTATCTCCACCGATGCCGAAGGACGGATGATACTGGCCGATGCTCTGGGCTATGCCAGCAAGCTCAAGGCCAGGCATATTGTTGATGTGGCCACCCTCACCGGGGCCTGCGAAGTAGCGCTGGGCAAGGTGTGCACCGGTGTTTTTACCAATAATCAGGAGCTGGCAGACCAGATTATTGCTGCTGGCACCGAGACCGGGGAGCTCATGTGGCAGATGCCGATGTATGATGACTACAAGGAGCAGAATAAGAGTGACATCGCTGATATCCAGAACGTTGGTGGAAAGGTAGCCGGGGCCATTACCGCCGCCCTGTTTCTGGCCGAGTTTGTTGGTAAAACGCCGTGGCTTCATCTTGATATCGCTGGCACCAATATGACGGATAAAGAGTGTCGCTACCTGACCAAGGGAGCCACCGGGGTGCCGGTACGGACTCTGGTTGGCCTGGCGGATAAGATTGCCCGTCGGAAGCAACGCCGGTAGATCGGGAGGCCCATATGGCGGCTATTGAAGAAAACCATAACGGGGCTGGTATCCATATGTTTGCCGGTAAGGGGGGCGTCGGTAAGACCACCTGTGCCGCCACCACGGCGCTGCATTATTCTTCCCGGGGGAGGCAAACACTGGCCATCTCCACCGATGCCACGCCGTCGTTAGCCCACATCTTTGAGGTACGGGACAAAAAGAAACTCGTCCGGGTTATGGACTCTCTCTTCGTCAGCGAGCTTGGCCTGAAAGAGGTCGAAGAGATGTGGGACAGAAAGTTCGGCCGGGAGGTCTATTCCGTATTCTCCACCCTTGTCTCCATCGACTATGACGCCTTTGTTGAGTTCATGAGCTCAATGCTACCGGGTTTAAGTGATGAATTCATAATTGACTACATCAGGGAACTGAAGAGGAACGGCCGGTATCAGGCCATCATCTGGGACACGGCGCCGTTGGGTCAGACGCTGGCTCTTCTGGGGACGCCGGCGATGCTGGTGGAGCACCTGAAAATGGCGCCGCGGGTCTATTCCCGGCTGAAACTGGGGCAGAACAGCCGGAACTCGGTGCTGGACATCCTGAAGAGATGGCAGAAGCTATCCGCTGACAGCATTGATTTTCTTCGTGACGAGGTCAGCTTCAATCTGGTTGCCATACCCGAGGCGCTGGCCTTTGAGCAGCTTGGCGATATTTTTCAGGAGCTTAACCGGTTCGGCTTCACGATAAAGAAACTGATAATAAACAACGTGGTGGTGACAAAAGACTCTGCCTTTCTAGCAGAGAAGGCCAAGCAGCAGCGGAAGTACCTTGACCTTATTTATGAAGGGTATGCCAGCCTGGAGATAGTTGAGCTGCCCATGCTTTCCACCGAGATCAAAGGGCTGGAGCGGTTACGAGAGTTTGAGCGCAACCTTTTTCGAGAATAGCTCTTGCCTGGTAAAGGAGCGACCCTTAGAATATAGGTTGGTTATAGTGATATGGCTTCAAAAGTAGAGTTTCTTAAATCCATCCCCTATTTCTCGCCGGTGCGTCCCGCCGAGCTTGAGCAAATCGGCAGCCTCTTCTTCGAAAAGAGCTGCCAGCGGGATGAGATAATACTGCTTGAGGGAGAACTGGCCGAGGCCTTGTACCTTGTCGTCTCCGGCGTGGTCAAGATATTCAAGACATCGGCTGAAGGCAAAGAGCAGATTCTGGCCATAATCCGTCCTGGCGAGTCCTTTAACGAAGTCCCCATGTTTGATGGCGGGCCTAATCCGGCCAGCGCTCAGGCCATGGGGCAGGTCTTGCTCTACGGCCTTGGGAAAAACGAACTGGACTATGTCCTGAATAATTACCCTCAGTTTGCTTCCAGCGTCATCAGGGTAATGGCCGGGCGGATGCGTCATCTGGTATCGCTGGTGGAGGATTTATCATTCAGGCAGGTCATCGGCCGGGTGGCCCGAATACTCCTTGATAATGCTGGGGATGGTGCCACCCCCAGCCCGCAGCTAACGCAGCGTGACATGGCGGCTATGGCCGGTACCGTGCGGGAAGTGGTCAGCCGGTCACTGAAAACGCTGGAAGAAGAAGGTGCCATCAAAATGGACCGGCACCGCATTATTATCCTGGATAAAAAAATTCTCCAGAAGATAGTGGAACCGTTTTTTTGAGACAAAGGTCACAGACAGAGGCTGAACACTGAGGTAAAATGCTCTTGTGCTGTGGGCAGTTTGGTGATGTGTCATGATGAAACCGCAGATTGATCTGGAGAAGTGTGACGGTTGCGGACTGTGCGTCGGTATATGTACGCGCCATAATATAATACTGGTTGATGGCGTTGTCACCTTTGTGGAAGTGATTGATTGCGACTGGTGCACCGTTTGTGAAGCGGTTTGCCCCAGGGAGGCTATTTCCTGCCCCTTCGATATAGTTATTTTGGAATAACGGCACAGTAATCACCTAAATATCCACTGTTACTGACCTGCTTTCTTTGCAGGTGGCACCCATAAAAGTTACCTTCCTGATTTATCACCTTTTCGGTATCCGATGAGATTTAGGTTACATACAGAACCGGCCTTTTAGCATAAGCTTGAGCAGTAAGTGACTGCGAGCTAACAAAAATGGCCGGTTGACGTTTAGTATAAAGGGTGGGTAGGAGAATGGTATTGTGGAAGATTAAGAAATGCCCCAAGTGTGGCGGCGATATATTTCTTGATATAGATGGCCAGACCTGGTTTGACCACTGCCTCCAGTGTGGCTATGTGGGTAAGAAGTCAGGTGAACCTTGCCCGAAATGTGGCGGCGAGGTCTATCTTGATGCCGGCTGGTATTGCTGCCGCCAGTGTGGTCGTATTACCGAGGCGTACCACGTATCAGCGTAATCAGGGTTCATGTTGTGATTGTCCGGCGGTTAAGCACTCCGCTCTGATAAAAGCAGCTTTAAAGCCTTCTCCTGGTTGAGGCCATATACGGCTACTATCTTGTCCCGGGAAGTATGGCCCCTGATGATGGCGACCTCGCCTCTGCCCAGGCCCAGCCGCTGGCTCAGGAAAGCTTCCAGTTCACGGTTGGCCTTGCCCTTTAACGGTGGGGCGGCAATTTTTACCCTGAGTATGCCCTCGGCAAAGCCAGCCACTTCACTTCTGGCGGCACCGGGGGTAACTCGTACCGATATTCTAGCCTGGTTCCCGTGGACAGCCATACTAAGCCGCTTGGCCAGGTAGCCGTGGTTTAGCCAGCCGTGGCCCCAAAGTCTTCCTTGGAGACGATGCCAAAAGCAATCCCGGCCAGCAACAGGATGATTGCCAGCCCGCTCCAGAATACGGTGGTGGACATTCTGGCGCCGATTAACACTATCTCAACAAATGCCGGGGCGATTTCAAAAACGGTGAAGATAGACATTATCAGGCACAGCACTCCGAGGGTAGAAAAAGACAGAGATATAACCTTCATGTACTTCATGTAGCCGACCTCCTCAATGGACAAGTCTTTGTTATTCCGGCTTTAATTTAGTGTCCAGTTCCCTTATACTTTATCCGGGGGGATGATAGCACAAAGCCGGTGGCAAGTCTATCCCTCTCCGAAAGTCATCGGGAGTTTAATACGATGAGCAGTCTGGAGCAAGAGGTTGCTGGATTACTCGGTGACAGGGGATTGACCCTGGGGCTGGTGGAGTCGGCCACCGGGGGGCTAATATCGCATCTAGTAACCAACGTCCCGGGTAGCTCTGATTATTACAAGGGGTCAATTACCGCCTATAGCAATCAGGCCAAGGTTAAACTGGTCGGTGTACGGGCGGAGACTATCCAGAAGTTTGGCGCCGTCAGTGCCGGGGTAGCCGAGGAGATGGCACGGGGTGGGCGTAGAGTGCTGGATGTAGATATCTGCCTGGCTGATACCGGCATCGCCGGTCCCGGTGGCGCTACTCCGGACAAGCCGTCAGGTCTGTTCTACCTCGGGCTGTCGCATCAGACGGGAACCTTTAGCCGGAGGCACATCTTCAAGGGTAGCAGGGAACAGAACAAGCGGTCGGCGGCGAAAGAAGCTCTCTCCTGGCTGAGGGACTATTTAGTGGGTCTGGGGCAGGGAGGCGTTTAAGTTGGGGCTTCCCCGGAAACATGTGGTCACCTGTTTCCTTGAGTGTGATAACCAGATACTTATTCTGCGTCGCAGCCAGATGGTGGGCAGCTTTCGCGGGAGATGGGCCGGTATCAGCGGCTATGTAGAGACAACCGCTGATGAGCAAACCCTGATAGAGATACAGGAAGAAACCGGCCTGCACCCGGAGGACGTGGAGCTGGTGTGTAAGGGTGAAACTCTTGAGGCTGAAGACGAGGGCATCAGATGGGTAGTCCACCCCTATCTATTTCGTATCAAAGAAAAGGGGAAGGTAAGAATAGACTGGGAGCACTGCGAGACCAGGTGGATACAACCGGAAGACATTGATGACTACCAGACGGTGCCCATGCTCAAGGAGACCCTATCTCAGGTGTATCGGGGGTAACCAGGCTACTCAGGTAGCTTGTTACCTGCTTTCCTGTAAGCAGCCCCTTTTCGGTTAGTATACCGGTGACCAGTTCCGGTGGCGTGATATCAAAACGGGGGTTACTAACCATAATCCCGGAGGGCAATCTTGCCGGAGTTACCAGCTCATCAGGCCCACTTTCTTCCAGGTCAACCTGGTCACCCATCAGCCTGGGGTCGAATTTTAATAATTCGCACAGGACGTAGAGAGGGACCTTGTTTCTGGCGGCGACCAGGGCTAGTTGGTAGCTGCCGGCGCCGTTGACCACCTGGCCATCAGCGCAAATCCGGTCGGCGCCGATGATGGCCACATCGGCCTTCTGTATGTAGCCGGCCATAGCAGTATCATCAATTAAGGTCACCGGAATCCCGTAGTCATGGAGCTTGGCGGCGGTAATCTGGCCGCTACCGCCGGGGCCCGATTTGGTGGCAATCACGGTGATGCTGCCCCATTTATCAAATGCCTTCTTGAGCGCGGCCACTACCGTTGAGCTGTAGCTGTGGGTTATTATGCGGTCACCGCTGGCGATCAGTTTTGTGCCCTGCTCGGCAATCCGGGCAACAGCCAGTGACGAGCTATCGAGCATCTCTTCGGCCCTGGAGGCGGCAAACAGCTTGAGTTTGGGTAGAGTCGTTGGCGCAGCCTGTGAAGCGACAGCGCCGAGCAGGGCACGGGTCATGTTGAATATGGGGGCCATGGCCGGGCGAGCCTGCCCTAGATCGAGGGCGACACTCCTTAGCTCATTAAGGACTTGCTCCGGGCTTACTGCCTGGCTGCGCTCTGCGGTTATCTTGAGCACCCTGGCTGCCTGTCGGGCTAGCTCGCTGGCACCGTGAGTCCGGTCGTTCTTGATTTCATCAATCAGGGAGACGATTTCCGGATTGAGGTCCATGCAGCTATTATACTACACTGGCAAGTCGGGTAAATTGCTGCGTACCGGAGTATGGCTAAAAAGTGAAGGGGAGCAGCCGCTGCTCCCCTTCATCGCTTTTGTGGAGTGATTAATGGTTACTGCTCCGGTAGATGGACAACGATGTCTTCGTCAGATGGCTCCCTGGCCTCGGCCTGATTGACAATCTGCTGTGCTTTCTCTCTGGCTCTGGAGATAACCCTACTAGACTCTTCGACCACCTTTTTGATTTTCTCCCGGGCTTCGGTGATAATCTGCTCAGATCTCTGTTTTGCTTCAGCGACGATGACGGCTGCTTCCCACTCTGCCTTCTGTTTTGCCTCAGTCACCACCTTGTCCAACTCCTCCTCACCTTTCCTCCGGCCAATCTCCATGGCTTCTCTGATAATCACTTCTGCCTTTCTTTTGGTTTCGGCGAGGACTCTGGCTGGTTTTTCCTCGGTCTCCTTTTTGGCCATCGCTCTGGCATTATTGATAATCTGTTCCGCCTCTCGCTCGGCCTTCTGCTTTAATTCAGCAACGGTCTTATTTATGTTTTGGACTTCTTTTCTGGCTGATTCGATTATCTTGATGGCTACCTTCTCGGCTTCTTTTCTAGAGGCGGCTATTATGGTTTTGCTTTCTTCCTCTGCATCCCGTATCGCCTGGGCTACTGTTTTGGCTGCCTTCTGGTTAGCATTATTAATGATGCGCTCTACTTCTCGCCTTTTACTTTCTTCAGCCTGTCTCTTAGCGTTGTTTTCAGCCTCTTGGGCGATCTGTTTGGCTAACTCTTTTGACCTGGCGACAAATAGCTCGGCTTCCTCCTCAGCCTTTCTCCTGGCAACCTCCCTGAACTCGGCGGCTATCTGTTCGGCCTTCTGCCTCGACTCGGTGATGTGCTGTAGTGCCCGTTGCTCGGCGTCTCTCCTGGCCTGGCGGATCATCTGTTCCGCCTCTTCTCGGGCCTGGGCAATTATATTGGCCGATTCCTGCTCGGCTTCTTTCCTTATCCTTTCTCCCTCGCCAGCGAGAACCTTGGTGAGCCTTTCCTTGTATTCCTCAAGAACACGGGCTGCCTCGTCAATACCCTGCATCAGCTCATTGGTTATCTTTTCCATCACCCATCTCCTCTTTCGTGGAGCATCTGGCTCCTCTTCTTTGTATTATAGCTCATTAAAGCCATTAAGTAGTAGTAGAAATGTTAAAAAATCGTCACTTTTTGCTTTTTGGCACTTTTTTCCGGGAACTGGTTGCTTGCTAGAGCAATGCTGTCCTCTACCCCGCCATCATGGGCGATGTTTGGCTGGTGTTTTTTCTGGCATACATTGAGGAACTCGATAACATCTTCCTGCTTGAACCTCAGGTTGTGGCGGGGGCCGATGGCGTATGACATAATAAGTCCCTCTTTCACCCATCTCCTGATGGTATTGGCATGAACCCTCAGGAAATGGGCAACTTCGTTAATGGCAAGCAGTCTGGCCGGTAACTTATTTTCGCTATACTCTGTTTTTACCATATCCTATCACCACCGTTGTTATCCATAGTTGCCTCTTTTACCTATAGTTTACTATTGATGAACATTAGTATGCAATCATTTCTTCCTATACACAATCACACAAACGGGCTATTTTAGTAGGAAAAAAGTACTGGAAAGCAGGAAAAAGTAACTCCGAAAGGGGCGCAAAGTAATGGGATGATTGGCCCATATAAACAGCCGTTGCCTTATTCTTGAACCAGCCAGTGTGCCCAATTGTCAATGCCGGGCTTTTGATGTTATACTCTGTTCCCTGGAATGTGTGGGGTAAGGAGGGCCAGTGAAGAGGATTGACGGCCGTGCCTATGATGAGCTGCGGCCGGTATGCATAACCCCGGGTTTTCAGAGCTTTGCTGAGGGTTCGGTGTTGATAGAGCTGGGCAAGACCAGGGTGGTGTGCTCGGTGAGTTTTGAGGAAAGAGTGCCCGGCTTCCTCAAGGGTAGTGGTACCGGCTGGATCACCGCCGAATACTCTATGCTACCGCGGGCTACGGTTAGCCGCACCCCCCGGGATTCCACCCGGGGCAGGATTGCCGGTCGGAGCCAGGAGATACAGCGCCTCATCGGGCGCTCCCTGCGGGCAGTAACCGACCTTTCTGAGCTGGGAGAGCGGACACTGACCGTGGATTGTGATGTGCTGCAGGCTGATGGCAGCACCAGGACAGCAGCCATCACCGGCTCTTATGTTGCCCTGTATCAGGCGGTACAGACTCTAAACGGTATGGGCATTATCTCGGTAAACCCCCTCAAGAGTGCTGTCGCCGCCGTCAGTGTCGGCATAATCGGCAGCTATCTGTTGCTGGATATGGCCTATGATGAAGACTGCCACGCCGAGGCTGACTTTAATGTGGTTATGACCGACAAGGGAGACTTCGTTGAGGTTCAGGGCACGGCAGAGAGTAAGCCATATACAAAAGAGACCCTCGATACCGTTCTGTCCCTGGCCGATAAGGGTATTAAGCAGTTGATTGCCGCCCAGCAGCAGGCATTAGCAAATCTTAAGACTGCCTGATTTTTCAGGGCCTTACCTGGCCGCTGCCGAATATAATCCACTTGTAAGAGGTTATTTCCTTTAGTCCCAGAGGGCCGCGGGCGTGCATTTTCTGGGTACTGATACCCACCTCAGCTCCCAGTCCAAACTGGCCGCCATCGGTGAAGCGGGTGCTGGCGTTGGCGTAGACACAGGCGGCATCGACGCTGTTTAGAAAGTGCATGGCTGCCCCGTAGTCTTCGGTAATGATAGCCTCGGAGTGCCCGGAGCCATAGCGCTCGATATGCTCCAGCGCTTCATCCAGGGAGTTGACCACCTTTACCGCCGCCACCAGTGACAGGAACTCCTTGCCCCAGTCATCATCGCTGGCGGGTGACAGCTTCAGGGACTTATCCTGCCTGAGGATGTCCAGGGATGCCGGGTCACAGCGCATCTCCACCCCTGCCCTAGCCCACTCACCGGCTATCCGGGGCAGGTATTTCCCGGCGATATCCCGGTGAACCAGCAGGCTATCCAGGGCATTGCAGACGGTGGGCCGCTGCACCTTGGCATTAACGGCGATAGCTATCGCCTTGGCGATATCAGCGGCGCGGTCGACATAGGTGTGGCAGACGCCGATACCACCGGCGACCACCGGCATGGCAGCATTTTCCCTGACAAACTCTATCAACCCGGCGCCACCCCGGGGGACAATCAGGTCGATGACCTCACTCATCTTGAGCATATGGTTGACCAGTTCCCGGTTGGTGTTCTCGATGAACTGGATGGCGCCATCGGGCACGCCCGCGCGGGCTATCGCCTGCTGTGCCACCCTGGCCAGGGTGGCATTGGAGTGTATTGCCTCCTTGCCTCCGCGCAGGATGATGGCGTTGCCTGACTTTAAACACAGGCTGGAGATATCTATGGTGACGTTGGGGCGGCTCTCGTAGATGGTGCCGATAACGCCCAGGGGCACCCGTTTCTTGCCCACTATCAGTCCATTGGGCAGGGTGCGCATGTCAAAAAATTCACCCACCGGGTCGGGCAGGGCAGCTACCGCCCGCACATCGCTGGCCATGGCCCCAAGACGGTCTTCGGTCAGCTGGAGACGGTCAAGCATGGCAGCGCTCATTCCGGAAGCTTCAGCCCGTTTGTAGTCAGCTTCGTTGGCGGCCAGGATTTCGTCCTTCCGGGATAGCAGGTCATCGGCGATATTGCCAAGAGCCTTATTTTTAACCCCGGTGGCCAGGTTAGCCAAACGCCGTGAGGCCGCCTTGGCCGCTTTGGCTCTGGTTTCCAGTTCCAGGATATCGCTTTTCATAATATTTACTCCTTTATGGGGCAAAGAGGTTATCATTTACGGGGAGTGCTCCTGGTTCCCCTAGCCTAGCATTTTACTGCTATGGTGGACGGGATTCAAGGGCTTATCCCCGGGTAGTGCAACCGGAGGGGTTGTCCGGGTAATCAGCGGTTCCGGGTGGTTTTTACTTCCGGCGCAGGGCGCTTCTGCCGTTAAAGTGGTAAAAGTACTGGGAACCTTGTCCCTGCTGTGCTTCTGAGTTGGTATAGACGACACAGTCACCCTTGCGGCCGTCTTCCATCTCGATGACGTATTTGCCGGTTCGCTTTATAACTTTAGCGGTGGAGAACCCCCCCCACCTCTTTCTGGTGTATTTGGTCGCGTCGGTCTCGATGAGCGAGTAGTTGACCTTGGCGATGGGCTTGTCAAGTTCTTTGTCGTAGACCAGGCCGAAGCCGTTGCCGTAATGGATTCCCATTTAATAACCTTATTACCTATTCCAACGACCCTTCGCCCGTAAAGTGGTAGCAAAAAAGCGGCAACAGGCCATGCACTGCTCGGTTGACCTTTTTCTTAAGGAAGCATTTACCCCGGCGCCCGTCCGCCAGCTCAATTACGTAGCCGTCACCATCGCGGAGGCGCTGGAATTCGGTGAGGGTCAGCTCACCCCACCAGTATTGTGGCGACTTATTGTGGAGCTGATAGTCAACCTCAGCTAAGAACTGCTCGTCGTGGGTACTATAGAGCTTGCCAGTGGCCATCGGGTCTCTCTCCTTTAGTAAATTACCAGATTGTTGCGGTGCACCACTTCGGCACCATAGTCATAGCCGAGTAGCTTGACGATCTGCTCTGAGTGGCTACCCTTGATAATCTCAATATCGGCCGAGCAATAATTGGCAATGCCAGAGCCTATCCTGATTCCATCGGGGTCGTAGATGTTGACGATATCACCGCGCTGGCATCTGCCCTCTACCTGCCTGATGCCGGTGGCCAGCAGGCTCCGCTTGTTTTTCTTCAGTGCCACCGCCGCCCCCTCGTCCACCACCAGCTTCCCACGTATGCAGAGACCGCTCAGGATCCAGCGCTGGCGGCTTCCCAGTTTTGAAGAAGACGGCAGGAATCTGGTGCCGATGGACTCCCCCGATGCCAGCCGGATGATAACATCCGGTTCCCGGCCATCGGCGATAACCGCTGTCACTCCGGAAATCGTGGCCAGCTTGGCGGCTTCTATCTTGGTGGCCATGCCACCGGTACCCATTTTGCTCGGAGTGCTGGCTGCCAGGCTCTCAATCTTGGCATCTATGCGGTCCACCTGCCTGATGAGGTGTGCCTCCGGGTGGCGCTGGGGGTCGGCTTCGTAGAGGCCGCCGATGTCGGTGAGCATAATCAGAAGGTCGGCATCGATCAGGTTGGCCACCATGGCGGACAGGTTATCGTTGTCGCCGAACTTGGCCTCCTGGATTTCGTCGACCGCCACCACGTCATTCTCGTTGACAATACATACCACACCCAGCTCCAGCAGGGCCAGCAAGGTATTACGGGCGTTGAGATAGCCGGAGCGATTGGAGAGGTCAGCCTTGGTCAGCAGTGCCTGAGCCACGGCAATCCCGTGACGGTCAAACAGTTGCTCATAGACATTCATCAGGCGGCTCTGCCCCAGCGAGGCCAGCACTTGCCTGTAGGGGACACCCTTCAAATGTCCGGCCAGCCCCAGTTTGTGCCTGCCGGCGGCAATAGCACCGGATGATACTACAACCAGTTCTCGTCCCTGCTGGTGGAGCCGGGTTACCTGGCTGACTAACTCTGCCATAATATCGTGGTTCAGGCAGTATTCGCCACCGGTGAGCAGGTTGGTGCCGAACTTGGCGACAATGCGTTTGTAAGTTAAAGATGACTTGGTCATTTGTTCTGCCCCATTATATCAAGGCGCGCCGGGTTGGACAAGGAAGGCGGTTGTGCTACAATTTTGGCTAGGGGCTAGTCCGTTTTGGCTAGCCCTAGAGGTGTTTGGCAGGTTATATGAAGTTGGTCAGGCTACTGCATCTGATAAGGGAGATGCCGGTCTACCGCCAGCTGCTCCTGAGCCTGAAGCAGTCCGACGGTATGGTTGAGGCATCGTTGCTTGGGGCAGCCAAGCCCTATTTTTTGGCTGCCCTGTTCCACGAACTGCGGCGGCCGATACTGGTTGTTACCGCTCAGCCGGAGAACAGCCGGAAGCTTGAGGAACAGATTTCCAGCTGGCTCGACCCGCAGCAGGTCTGGCGCTTTCCCGAACCTGATGCCTTACCCTACCAGTCTGTTGTCTCGGACAGCTCAACCGAGCTGGAGAGGATACGGGTTCTCTCGGTGCTTACCGGCTATGGAGGCAACGGAGCGCCGCCCCTCGTCATTGCTTCGGCTGCGGCCTTGATGCAGAAAGTGGCCGCCTGTGGTGATTTTGCCTCTGCCTGGGACAGGGTGGAGATGGGAGCCGAGGTGGAACCCTTCGGCCTCTTGCGCCGCTGGCAGGCCGTCGGCTACCAGATGGAGAGCATTGTTGAGGCACCGGGGATGGTAAGCCACCGCGGCGGTATTGTTGATGTCTATCCACCTACCAGCCAGCTGCCCGTCAGAATTGAGTTTTTTGGAAACACTGTGGATAGCCTCCGTCTCTTTGATCCACAAAGTCAGCGCTCAATGAAGGCAATATTGGAGATTGATGTCGGGCCGGCCAACACCCGGTTCCTTGCTTCGTCAGTTAATCAGGGCAGCATTCTGGACTACCTGCCACAGTCGGCGCTGCTGGTGCTGGATGAACCATCGCCTATCCGGAGTACAGCCGAGTTTGTCGATACCGAAGCCGAAGGATTGCTAAAGGAGAAGCAGGAGCAGGGAGAGATACCACATAGTCTGCCCAGGCCGTACTTTACCTGGCCGGAGCTTGAGCCGGCAGTGAAAAAATACCGGAGTCTGGCGCTTACCAGTTTGGCTGGCCGCGATTCGGCAGAGCGGCTAGACTTTACCGCTGCTGCCGGCTATGCCGGCCGGCTACCCGTTTTTATCAAGAAGGTCAAGCAGCTTCTGGGGGAAAAACATCGCCTCATCCTGGTCAGCCATCAGGCCAGCCGTTTATCTGAGCTGCTGGCTGAGGCAGACATCCTGGTCTCACCGGTCGCCGAGGTGGGGCAGGTCCCTCCCCAGGGTTCGCTGGTGCTGGTTCAGGGGTTGCTGGCTCAGGGCTGGGTTATCAATGGGGACAGCCACCTTTTCACTGATAACGAGCTCTTTGGCTTCATCAAGCAGCGTCGGCTGGCGAAGAAGCGGCTGGTGCCGCGGCGCAAGCTGTCTGTTGACATAACTCCTGGAGACTATGTAGTCCATATTGAGCACGGCATCGCCCGCTTTGGCGGCATCATTACCATGAGCACCAATAGTATAAAAAGGGAGTACCTGGTGCTTAGGTATGCCGCCGGGGACAGGCTGTATGTCCCCACCGACCAGATAGACCGGGTCGGCCGATACATCGGGGCCAGCGACCGGCCGCCGGTTCTCAGCCGGTTGGGTGCTCAGGAGTGGACACGGGCCAAGGGTAAGGCAAAAGAATCGGCTGAGAACGCCGCCCGGGAG
>SDBU01001457.1_pt1 | contig 33725 bp, 60 predicted proteins | sample 2277071 | NCBI WGS metagenome assembly SDBU01 (sample SAMN10397929, study PRJNA504765) | marine sediment metagenome | isolation source: marine sediment core GS08_GC12, 126 cmbsf | place: Arctic Ocean: Gakkel Ridge, Loki's castle | collected 2008 | reverse complement strand
CTATAAATATAGTTATATGAAAAGCGAGGTAAATAGAGATGGGTTCATGCCTATAAAAGTCGAGATAATGATTGAGACTGAAGCAGAGCTAAAGGAAATGATTATACGTATTAGTGATATGCTCGTATACGGGTATCCATTAACACAGCTGACCTTTGTGCGGTTACTAGATGATCTTACAGAATATAAGACGACATGAAAGCAATGATTAAAATTGGAGATACAAGATTTAGGCCGGATGAGGTTGTGGCTTATACAGCTTGGGGTTGCGAAACAAAGTACCAATCTGAAGAGGAGTACTATGAGATTTATTTATATACCCGGATGTTAGACGACAGCGGTGTAAGTACTGGATGGAGGGCTGCTGGGGCTATAAACCAACTGAGCTCATTTGCCATTCCATGTAAGTCTGAAGAACATCAAGAGGAGCTAATGGGTAAGCTTGATGAAATATTTAATGCGGTGGAATTATGAAACCACCACTAACTAGAGTCTGTAAGAAGTGCGGAGAGGAGAAGCCGCTTGAGGAGTTTGTAAAATGTAGTAAGCGAAAGTATTCACGTACGCATAATTGTAAAGTATGTGACAGGATACATAAAACCAAATGGCGGAATGACAATATTGAAAGGTGTAGAGAACTCAGACGACAATATCGCAAAGATAATCCAGAAAAGTTTTCTGCCGAGTTTTATAAACAATATCGCAAAGATAATCCGGGAAAAAATAAAGCGGCCTCAGCCAAATATCGCAAAGATAATCCAGAAAAGAAAAGATTAGCATGGGAAAAATACCACAAAGATAATCCAGAGATGATGATGCGTCTGTCCGCAAAAGCATTCCTTTCACGTAAAATAGGCATTCCTACCGCTGAATTACCAGAAGAACTAATACAATATAAAATTTTACAATATAAACTTCACCGAAAAATCAAAGAACATGAAACATCCTGAGTATTTACTAAACGCAAAGTCGCTTTTCGCACATCTTATGAGTACAATGGAAAAGCTGGACAGAAATGAGATTGATGTAGCGCAAGCAAGCGCGGTTTCCAAACTTCACAACACAGCACAGGGTTGGCTCAACTACGAATTGAAGAGGTCGGTAGTTAGCGCGGTTCCAGAAGCTAAACAACACATGAGAAACCTGGAGCTTAAAAACTTTGATTCATTACCGGAATAATGTGGATTGCAATGATAGCCTTCGGGGTTGCGATGTTTATTGCCAGTCTTTTGATGCTTATCAATAATATAAAGTGGGGCAGGCAATTAAAAAAGGATGGCAAAATAATAGATGAGCTTATAAAAAAAATCCGCGATTGAATGAAAACACCAGAGCCACAGGGCTATTTAAACAAGGAGGGGGTTGCTATCTATAATCAGATGTGTAAGCTTCTCAATGACTATAATGCTATTGAGGAGATAGATAGTTTTGGATTGAGTATGGCTGCACATTGGTTGTGGCTGTTCCATGATAACGCAAACGCTGTTAAGAAGAATGGAGGTAGGCAGATTACTTCTAATGGCTATTCCCAGGTCACGGCAGAGATAACGATAATGGATAAGGCTTCTGCTCGTTTTGAAAAGTTGAGTGCTAAGTATGGTTTGAGTGTCAAGGACCGGGAGCTAATGATGAAGTTCAAAGCCAAGAAGGATGAGGGTGATGCGATAACTGATTTAAAATAAGAGATATGAAAGTAGAGGAATTAAAACGCGGTGACAGAATCAAGGTGATATATAGCAGTGCTGTGCACAATGCTAAAGTGTTGGGAAATTATAAATCATCTAGATTAATTCACTTTAGATTATGCGGTGTGTTTTTTGGTATTAGAACTCTTGCCGCTTACAAGAGTTCTTATTTTGAATTAATTAAAGAATGACTAACCCAGAACAATACGGCTTAGATGTAGTAAGCGGCGAGATACCCGCTTGTGAATATGCACGTTTAAGTGTAGCTAGACATTTCGAGGATCTGAAAAAAGACTGGGGCTACTACTTTAATGAGCAGGCCGGCCTGAAGCCTATCAAGTTTTTCAAGATTCTGAAGCACTGGCGCGGAGAATTCTATAATAAATCATTCGTTCCAGAGCCGTGGCAGGCATGGGTGCTGTATGTTTTCTATGGATGGAAGCGTAAGGAAGATAATAAAAGACGGTTCAAGTATCTGTATATTGAGATTCCGCGTAAGAACGGTAAGACTACATTTATGGCAGCGTGTACACTTTATCATATGTTGGTAGATGATGAGAACGCGCCAGAGGTTTACTATGCCGCTACCAAGGAACAGCAGGCTAGATTATGTTTAGACGAGGCCCGGAATATTGCCAAGCAAACCCCAGAGGTAAAGAAGCGATTGAATATTTTAAAGTACACTATTGAGTATCCAGAGAGAAATGGTATGATGCGTTCTTTGGGATCTGACTCCGATAAGCAAGATGGACTTAACCCGTCCATGGCCATCCTGGATGAGATGCATGCCCATAAAGATTTAGGTATGTTCGATAAGCTCAACACAGCATTTGGTATGAGGGCACAGCCTACGTTAATGATGATCACTACTGCCGGGGGCAACAAAGCTAATCCGTGTTATACGTATCGCGCTATGTGTATCGATGTGCTGAGAGGTATCAAGAAGCAAGATAATTTGTTCCCTTTGATTTATACTATTGATGAGGAGGACGACTGGAAAGCGGAGTCTAGTTGGATAAAAGCTAATCCTTCGTGGCCTATCCTGAATAAGATTGAGTTTCGCGATGACGCTGCCAGTGCTATGGAGTTTGCACATATGGAAACGTCTTTCAAAACTCTAAAGTTAAATGTATGGACGGATTCTGAGAGCGTATGGATCAGGGACGAAGATTGGATGAGATGTGCCGGTGAGGCGCGTGAGCCTGAAGGGGTCTGTTATGGCGGTGCGGACTTTGCTGAGAGTAAAGATTTATGTGCTTTAGTTCTTCAGTGGCCTGGAGAACCTAGACATATTAAGAGTTGGTTTTGGATTCCTGAGAAGAAAGTACGAGAAAAAGAGGACAGGGTAGACTACTGGGTCTGGAAAAAACAGGGTCATGTCAGAGTGATTCCGGGTGATGCTATCGACCATCAACAGCTAGCCGTTGAGGTGTTGGGCATTCTTGAAAAATACAGGGTTCAGGGATTGACGTATGATAAGTATGGTATCGGTGAGGCTGTTATCCAGACAATGATTAACGAGGGATTCCCGGTGGATAAGCTACACCCCATGAAGCAACAAACAACACAATACCAAGGGCCAATCAGAAAGTTAGAGGAGGAAGTTTTGTTGGGTAAAATCAACCACGAGGGTCACCCTGTTTTGCAGTGGAATATCCGCAATGTGGTATTGTATATGGATAGTTATGGTGGTGTCAAGTTCAATAAGTCAAAGGCTATTGAGAAGATTGACGGTGCCGTTGCTATTGCTATGTCTTACGCCGAGGAGATAAACGGCGAGAAACCTGTAACGGTAACGTTTAGAAAATTTGATTAAAGATGAATAACTTACTAGAAATAAAAATAGAAAAAGACGGGGTGTGTTTTGAAGTAAAAATCCCAGCTAACTTACTTAGTGGCTATGATTTATCCCAGAAAGAGCGGTTAATTCGTTCGACTGTTGAATTAGCCCACGAGCAAATGATAAGATTAAAAGTATAATGAGAATAAAAAAACTATACTGCCCCTGGGACACTGATGTATTCGGCCCACAGATGGTCAAGAAATATAAGTTCGATGGGTACTATGATCCATACAGCAAGAACGACCACGGAGTTTCTATTGTGGTATTTGGTTGTTATGGGCGTGGCACCAAGGCAGATATTATGAACCATCCTGGATTAGTCGTTATCGTTTGGAGCGGGTCGGATTCTACAAGGCTGCATGAGATGGGTGATTTCATTCACTACCTCAAAGACAATACGCATAGGATATTTCATATAGCGCACTCGCACTGGGTGCAGACTGACCTAGATCACTGGGGTATTCCGTATATAGACAAGGTGGTTTTTCCTGTTGACTTATCGAGTTATAAGTTCGAGGAGCAGCAGGGTAAGAATGTTTACCACTACGGGTCTAAGGACAGGGAGTGGTTTTATGGCTCTCATCTTATGCGTAAACTTAGAGATAAGTGGAGCAAACCGCAACAGTTTCCAAAGGTTATAATTACTAACTACGGAGGTTATAATAAGGATGAGCTGTATGAGATTTATAAGGATTCTTTTGTCGGAGTACGATTGACCGAGCATGATAACATGGCTTTAAGTTGTGTTGAGTTGGGCTTGATGGGCCGGCGTAGTATTTTTAACGGGAACATTCCTTGTGCTGTTTCGTATGGTCAGAATTATACTACTTACAATCACGAGACGAGACGCAAGTGGGTTTATCAGGATGAGAGCTTACTGGCTAAGGTCGAGAAGATGATACTTGAGATGGATAGGGCGCCGGATAAGTTACTGGCTGAGGAGATGCAGGATTTTATATATGATGAGGAGGATTGGTTAGACACTAAATTTTATGAGATATGAAAGACAAATTATACGGAGTTCAATTAATAATTGATATAGTCAGAGAGGCTGTAGATAACGGTGTCGATGTAGACGTGAAAGTCTCAGCAACAGCTGAAATCGCCTTGTTAAGAAGAGGGGCAGATATGATTAAACACTTTGATCCAACAGGTGTTGTGAGGTATGATATACACATCATAACTACGGATTATAAACAACTGTGTGATGGAATGCGATAGATGTTTATTAACCGATGACATAGCCGAGATAGTAGACGGCACGTGTGAGTATTGTAAGATGAATGATCATTTGGAGAGGGATTGTTTCTACCACACCCAAAAGTTTTTCAGGCTCATTGAGAAGATTAAAAAGCGCAAGGGCTTTCAAGTCTTAATGGGTATATCCGGAGGGATAGATTCAAGTTATCTTTTGGTATGGGCTGTCAAGATGGGGCTTAGACCGCTAGTCGTTCACTTCGATAACGGGTACAACACCCCGGAGGCTGAGGCTAACATGGCCCGTATCGTCAAAGAGTTGGGGGTGACATTGATTAGATATTCACTACCACAGGAAGAGTACTCAGAATTAAACTATGCCTTTCAGAAAGCTAAAGTTACAGATGCGGATATACCTAACGACATGGCTATGTCAGCTATCATGATGGACCTGGCTGATAAGTACAAAATCAAGTATGTACTAAACGGGCATGATTTCCGCAATGAAGGGAGCTGTCCTTTGAGGTGGACGTACATGGATGCTAAGTATCTGAATAGCGTTTACCGATGGTATACAGGTAAAGACTTAGAGCATTTCCCACTGTTGACATTTAAGAAGCAGCTTATCTATGCCCTGAAAGGTATCAAGCAGCTCAGACCGTATAATTACAATCCTATCACAGACGAGGGCAAGCTAGAGGTTCTAAAGGAGTACGGCTTTTTAGAGTACGGGGCCAAACACGCAGAGAACAGCTATACCAAAGAGATGGCCTATGAATACCTCCCTAAGATGTTTGGTATCAATAAGAGTATATTATACCTTAGTGCCAGGGTTAGAACCGGATGGCTTTCTAAAGAGGAGGCCCGGAAGATGTACAAAAAACCAGGGAAGGGTGAGTATAGCGATTGTATGTGTACTTATAAAGACTTTGATCATTATAACTTCAAAAGGTTTAAACCACTGTTGTGGTTATTGGCAAAGATGAAGTTAATACCATATCAGTTTTACAAAAAATATACATGATGGACGCATTGAATATTAATTTACAGAAGGCCGATAATGGCTATGTCTTAGCAGTGGATTTTAGCCACAGGTATAGTCAGAAGGCACAAGTATTTGTTTACCAAAAAAGGGAAGAGGTTGATAAAAAAATCACAGAGTTTATTGACGACTTAGAGAAAGAAGTGATAGAAGAATAATGATGGTTAGCATAATAGTACCATACAACAAGGACAGGGGGTTTTTAACAAAATGCGTAGACTCCATTCAGTTACAAACATTAGCCTGTGAGCTTATAATGTCCCAAAGTGAAAAGAGCGTGGCTTACAATTTTAACCGGGGGCTTGAAAGGGCCACGGGGGAATTTGTCAAGGTAGTGGGTGATGACGATTGGTTACCCTTTGATGCAGCGGCGAACCTTGTTAATGGTATAGGTGACGCACCGTGGGCTGTAGCTAATGCGACACAAGTAGACCAAAACGGGGGAATTATTGAGGTGTACAAACCTGAGACGCTTGATTTTGCAGAGCAGATAAAGCTAAACAGGATCCACAACGGCGGCACTATTTACCGTACAGAAGTTCTAAGGGAGATAGGTGGAATGGATGAAAGTTTATGGACAGGTGAGGAATACGAGATGCACTTACGAATGTATTCACTTGGATATTTACCTAAGTACATAGATAAAGAGGTTTACTTTTATCGTATGTGGGCTGGTGGTAAATCAAGGATGTTAAGAAGGCAAAATCCAGAAAAAAGAAAAAATGAAATCACACGAATACAAAACTTATACAAATGAAAGAATTTACACATTACATTCTAACAAAGTACAATACAATGGGGGGCACAGCACTATGCCCCGATGGGTTTATGTATGACGACCCCAAAAAAGCTAATAAGTGGATGGATAACCGCATGGAGCTATTCGAGGCTTGCAAAGAATCTGTTCTGAGCCAGGAGGGTGATTTTAAGTGGATCATCTCACTGGATGAGCGCACACCTAAGAAGTATGTCAAGAAGATCGTAACCGATGATCGTATTTCGATAGTCCATTGTGATATACGCGATGCACTCAAAGATGAGAAGATAGACACCCCATGGGTGATTACTTCGCGCTTGGACTGTGATGATCAGTATCTACCTGGAGCTATCAAGGAGATACAGCGCAAGTTCAGGCCACGGCTCAGGGTTATAGATATTGGATTTGATAAGTTGGATTGGGACAGGGATATAATCCATGACGGCTATCGGAGGGGTGGATCTATGTTTATCTCACTTGTTGAACCTTCGAGTAGAGTTATCACTGCTTTTTGCAGACCACATGGTCAAGTAAACACGGGCTATCCCATGGATGGTCACTGGTCAACTAAGTGGGAAAACTTGGTAAATATAGAGTATGTTAAATTAACCGATAAGCTGGTGTTGATGGTTTGTCACAAGGATAACATAACAAATAGGATATAATGGATTTCGTTTGGATTTACGTAAAGCAGTTTTCTTTCTGGGACCGGTCGGGATATTTTAATGAGTTGGACTATTCAATCAGGAGTGTCCGCAAGAACTATCAGGGCGATGTCAGGTGTTTTGTCGTGGGGGATATACCTACACCTATGTTGGATATTATTCATGTTCCCGCTCCTGATGTTGTGATGAAAGATACGGTACACGGACAGCCTCAGCACTTCGATCTTAACAACAAATTCACCGCTATTCTGGAATGTGAGGAGATAGAAGAGGAATTTGTATTGATGTATGACGATTTATTCATGCTTAAACCCACTGATAAGAAGGAAATAATGACCACTTATGGCGTATGTGAGGTGACAGATCCAATGGAACACGCTAAATCAAGGTCAGGCGGGAGGCCATTTAAGAAGCAATGGCTTGATACTTACAACTATATTATGACATATAGGCACTCAAAAGGCTTAAAAACATACGAATGGGAGACACATTTGCCCCGATTTATGGAGAAAACGAAGCTAAAATGGGTGTTTGATAACCTCAATGTGGATAAAATACCTCGAATACACACAAGTTTGTACCCTGCTTACTTCTCAGAGGAGACTAAGGTGATGCCTGAAGGTTTTTTATCCTTTCTCTATGAACATACTCCGGGCATGGATTTTGATCCTGAATTTAAAAAGCACTACATGAACATTGGTGATAATGTCATAGTTACTGAACTTGTTAAAAAGATGCATGATGCATTTGGGAAATAAAGTACTTGTATTGTCTCCACATACCGATGACGGGGAGTTTGGTTGTGGGGCTACCATAGCTAAGTTTATCAAAGAGGGTAAAACGGTCTTTTATGCAGCGTTCTCTATTGCGGAGGATTCTGTACCAGATCCGTTTCCAAGGGATATTTTATTGAAAGAGGTTTGGAAAGCTACGGAAGTCCTCGGAATAGAGGCTAATCGTTTATGGACCTTTAAATATCAGGTAAGACATCTCGCACATTATAGGCAGGAGATATTAGAGAACCTAGTAGTGCTAAACAAAGAGATAGACCCCGACATTGTGCTTATGCCCTCACTGAACGACATCCACCAGGATCATGCCACGGTAGCCGCAGAGGGGTTACGGGCTTTCAAGAAAAAGACTATTCTTTGCTATGAGCTACCGTGGAACAATCTCAACTTTACTAATTCGTGCTTTGTGCGGTTTGGAGAGGAAGAGCTAGAGAAAAAGATTCAGGCTATGGATTGTTACAAATCACAAAAGGGGCGGGGCTATGCCTCGGGTGAATTTATACGTAGTCTAGCTGTTACGAGGGGCACACAGATCGGTGGTGGTCTGGCAGAGGTATTTGAGGTATTAAGACTTGTGATATGAAAGCTGTTTTAGGTAAAAACGTAAAAATAGAATGCAAGAGCTTCGAGATAGGCGACTATTCCTACATTGGAGATAACACAACCATACGCGGTAACCATGTGAAGATAGGCGAACACTTTTATTGCTCCGGAGGGCTTAGGGTCGGCGGTGGTGGACATAGCGGACCTAACGCTAACTTAACTATAGGCGACAGATGCACTATGCATAATAACTTCATAAATGTATGCGAACCTGTTGTGATCGGTAACGATGTAGGGCTATCGGAAAAGGTTTCTATAATTACGCATGGTTACTGGCAGAGTGTCTTAGAGGGCTATCCACGTAAGTTCGCAGGGGTAACCATTGGCAACGGCGTGATAGTTGGTTATCGATCTATTATCCTTCCGGATGTAGTGATAGCAGATGACTGTGTTATTGGTGCGGGTTCGGTGGTTACAAAAAGTATGTTACAAAAAGGTATATATGGAGGTAATCCAGCGAAGTTTATCAGAAAAATTAAGAAGCCAACAGGTGAAGAGGCTCATCATTTTGCATATAATATTTTTATGCAATATATAGATTTAGCAAAGTATCACAGTTTAGATGGATCACATGTAGGTTTTGATTTTCCGATGGTTTATTTAGATAAATTTCAGGTTAATCTTATAACCTTTGAATACTCAGGCGAAGAAACAGAGGTAACCGACCACTTCAGGGACTACATGAGAAAGTGGGGAATACGAATTTACACTAAAAGACCGTTTTCATGAAACTACTAGGAACAGGATCTTATTTACCGCATCAGATTGTTACTAACGAGGAATTAGAACAACGAGTGAATACTAACACCAAATGGATAGAGGAGAATTTAGGTATAAAGGAGCGGCGTATTAGTCCTTTTTGGGAAACAAGCCGTTTAGCAATCGAGGCCGCGTTAAGGGCAATTAACATTTCGGGCTTAACCTTTAATGATATTGATTTACTCATAGTAGCCACCACGACCCCTGATATGAAAGCGCCATCTACAGCCTGTATCGTTCAGGACAAGATAGGGACTCACAATGCTGTGTGTTTTGATGTGAACGCAGTCTGTTCTGGGTTTCTGTATGCTATGAGTATTGCAGATGCTTTCCTTTCGATGGGGACTTATACTAATGCTTTGGTGATAGGTGCCGACACGTTTTCCACTATCACTGATTGGAATAGCCGGGACTGTGTATTCTTTGGTGATGGTGCTGGCGCTGCGGTGTTCACTTACGGGGGTAAGTCAGATTTCAGACTGTACTCAGATGCACGGGGTAATGGGTTCTCTGTTCCAGGCAAATATTTCAAGATGGATGGAAAGGCTGTTTATGAGAAAGCTGTAACAGAACTTCCAAAGGCTATTGAAGCAGTTTTAGATGATGCAGGGCTAACGATTGACGATATAGATTATATGATTCCGCACCAGCCGAGTATTAATATCCTGCGGGAGACCGCCGAGCGGATAGGATTACCATGGGCAAAAGTTATGACCAATATGGATAAGTACGCCAACACGGCAGCAGCTACTATTCCTATTCTACTGAATGAAGTGAAACCAAAAGGAAATGTTTTATTTGCCGCTGTGGGTTCGGGATGGACTTGGGGGGCAGCAATACTAAAGATATGAGCATATTTAGAAAATTACTAAAGACCACAATACACATTGTGACAACCCCGCTTGATTTACTTAAAGATGCGGTAACATTGGGTGGCGAGATGATTAACGAAGAACCAGCAATTGTTAAAAAAGCCAATAAGTTGAAAAGAGATATAGGCGAAATCGAAGACATAATAGATGATTTATGAAAATAATCATAGGAGCATCGGGGGGAATAGGGAGTAAGCTGTTTGAGCATTACCGAATGATGGTGGAGGGGGTGTATGGTACCTTCTGTAGTAATGGTAAGGAAAGTGAGCATATGTATGGTTTAGATGTTTCAATCCATGGTGATGCGGAGGCGTTTGCCGAGACGATTGACTTATATGACAGTAAAGTCTGTTTAATTAATTGTGCCGGGATTACATACGATTCATTTGCACATAAAGCAAACCTGGAACAGTGGAACCATGTTATTAATGTAAATTTAACTGGTATATTCGCCGTTATCCACGCCTTCCTTCCTTTCATGCGAAAGCAGAACTACGGCAGAATAATCAACTTCTCTTCGGTAGTAGCGCAGAAAGGTGTGATGGGGACAAGTGCCTATGCAGCCTCTAAAGCGGGACTATGGGGAATGACCAAGGCTATAGCCGAAGAGAACAAGGACAAAGGCATCACTATCAATAATCTTAACTTAGGCTACATGGATGCGGGCATGGCTGACGGGATGGACGTAAAAAAGGGTGGTATTGATAATATCATAAACGCCATAGACTTTCTAATCAAGTCTGATTTCGTTACAGGCACTTCGATAGATATAAACGGGGGATTAATATGATACCAGAAAGAGCTATTCAATTATTGGACAAGGATGGATTCATAAAAGCATACTACGAGGGTGTCCGGTCCGGCCTGAAGTGTAAGGACGCTTTTAAGGCCGTGAACGATGAGTACTTCGTGTTTTTCAAGAAATATCGTTATAAAGATTACTACAGTTTTGCTCAATCCAGAGATTACGAGCAGCGCAAGTTCAAGCGGATGGCTCGAAAAGCATTAAAAAGCATTTAGGGTTGTTTATATATTGATTAACGCGCTATATAGGTGTATCATGCGCCTGTATGGCGCGCAATCGTTTTAAATTCAATCGGGTCAAAGCACTCAAATCTGAAATTGAGGAGCTGAAGGCTCGTACCAGGTCATGGGACCAACACATCCTTGATATAATCAAGGCGGGCGGCACTGGTGATGTTATCACGCAGACAGCTGCGATGAAGTTCACGGGCGTTCTGGCGGCTGTTTCTTTGCGCTCAGAGCTACTTGCCTCTTTCCCAAAGATGATATTTGAGATTACTAAGGAGGGCCGTAAGGAGATTTTCGATGATCCACTTTACAAGATCCTGGCCCACCAGCCTAACGACTACATGAACGCTTTCACATTCTGGGAGCTAGTAAACACACATCTTGACTTATGGGGCAATGCTTTTGTGTTTATCTCAAGGCATAGTAAACAGGTCACGGCCTTAACCCCTGTCTCTCCTAGCAACGTGAAGGTTGAGGTAGAGAAGGGAAAAGTTAAGTATAAGGTGACGGGCACGGGTGATGACGTTTTAGATAAGACCCACTCTTCAAATAAGTTTCTACACTTCAAAGATATTTCGTTCGATGGTATCATAGGGCTTAGTCGTATCAAACTGGCTAGCGATGCCATTCATTTGGGCTTGTCTCAGGAGGACTTCGGAAAAGAGTTCTTTGATAAGGGTGGGCATTCCAAAGGTATTATTGAGGTAGACGGTCAGTTGGGCGATGACGGTTTTGAAGCACTCAAAAAGTCATGGGAGGATAACGTGAACTTCGGAACGGGCTTTTTGGATCAAGGCGCTAAGTACAAGCAGTTGGCTATCCCTATGGCAGATGCTCAGTTTATCGCTTCACGGGAATTTCAGCTTCAGGATGTAGCGAGGGTGTTTAGGGTTCCTCCGCATCTATTGTCAGATTTATCAAGGGCCACTTATTCCAACATAGAACATTCCGATTTACAGTTTATGAAGTACGGACTGAGACCGATGGTCAAGCGCTATGAGGCAGAGCTAGAGTCTAAACTTCTTGGTGATGACTTAGGCAAAAAGACTATACGCTTTAACCTGGATGGAATCTTAAGGGGCGACACTACTGCGCGGGCTAAATGGCTTGCCACTATGAAGCAGAATGAGCTTTACACCACGAATGAGTTAAGGGTGATGAACGGTGATAATAAGAGCGATGATCCTAAAGCAGATTTACTGGAGAATCCAAATACAACATCAAATACAAATTCTAATGGAAACGATGATTGAACCCCGCACAATTAGTGGGCAATATAGAGGAATGCGAAAAGACGGTGATGATGAGGTTTTCACATTTGTTGCCTCTACATCTGATCCCGACAGGCACGGTACGGTGTTAAATCAAAAGGGGTGGAAACTGAAGAACTTCAATGCCAATCCCATTATAGGCTACCAACACAATCTCTATGGTGATATGTGTAATGCCCCCGACCCTGACGATGTGATCGGGAAGGGGCGGGCCTATATAGAAGATGCAGAGCTTTTAGTCGATGTGGTTTTTGATTCAGAAAACGAGAAAGCTCAGACAATAAAATCCAAGGTGCAACGTGGTTTTTTACGCACTACCAGTGTTGGGTTTATTGAACTCGGGGAGGGCAATAAAGGGAATGACAAAAAGGATGAAGATCCTAACCTATACTACTTTAAAGGTCAGGAGCTTTTAGAGATGTCAATAGTTAATATCCCATCCAACCCTAACGCCAAAAAGAAGTCATTTCGCTCACAGACGTTTGATGCTCTGAAATTTATCTACCGGGAATTAGGTAATAAATACCGGCTAGCTGACATCGAAGAAATGAAGGTCAGAGATGTAATAGACCTTTTGGATGGTAAAGACATCGAAACGCTTGAAGAAAAGCAAACTGACAGCACCGCACCAGTAATAAGAAAATATAATTACGAAATTATAAAGTAAACCGGCCTTACACAACAGGTCATTAAATTAAATAAAATGGAAGATGAAGTAAAAAAGGACCTTCCTGAAGAAAGTAAGGTCGAGGAAGTAACAGTTAAGATTGATGCCAGCGCGGTTGAAGAGGCTGTAAAGAAAGGCATTGAGGAGGGCTTGAAAAATATCACTCCGGAAGCATTACCAGGCGCACCCGCTACCGACTTGTCCGAGAAGGATAAGAAGGATATACGAAAGTATTCTATCAGGAATGCTATTCTAAAGAAGGCTGAATCGCAGCAAGGTATAGGTAAGTTCGATGGTATTGAACTTGAGATGCACCAGGAAGCAGTAAGGGAAGGCGTAGCTTCAGGGCAGACCGTAACTGGTTTAGGTATCCCCTCTTTGATTCTTCAACAACGTGCTGACCTGAAAGCCACGGTTGACGCCGCAGGTGGTTATACCGTAGCTACTGATACCGTGGGGTTCATCGACACTCTTAAAAATACCATGGCTACAATCAAGGCTGGGGCCAAGATGATGTCGGGGCTTGTGGGTGATGTTACTATCCCTAGATTAGCCACTGACTCTGTTGCCACATGGCGCACAGAGGGCGGTGTAGCCAAGCAGTCAGATCCTACTTTCGAGGCACTGACCCTAACCCCACACAGATTGACCACTTACACTGAGTATACTATGCAGTTGCTCCGTCAATCTAGCTTGGATATTGATCAGATTGTGCAAAACACCCTGTTTTATTCGATTGCCAACGCTCTCGAAACCGCAGGACTGGAAGGAAGTGGAACATCACAAGTGCCTGCCGGTATCCTTAATGCAGGCGTTAACGATGCTACTCACGGCTCCACGGCCGCCACATTGGCCAGCTATCTCAACATTGTGAACATGGAGAAGATGATAGCTGTTGATAACGCTCTGGTAGCTAAGATGGCTTATATTATGAAAACCTCCGCCGCCGCCAAGCTAAAGACCACACCAAAGGTTTCAAGTACCGATTCAGTACATATCTGGGAGAACGATCCGCTGTTAGGGGGAGTTGTTAACGGGTATCCTGCACTTGTTACTAATGTGTACACTGATGACACTATAATCTTTGGTGACTGGACGGCGTTGAATTACGGGCAATGGGGTGGTTTGGATTTACTAGTAAATCCCTATTCCTTAGATACTTACGCTACAGTACGGGTGATTATCGCCGGTTATTTTGACGTAGGACTTACGCACGTTGAAAGTTTCTCAAGGATTGATGACCTTAAATTGTAGAGATGAAGGTTACAGTCAAATGGATAGTTAGTCCAAGGTCTTTAGGTATTCCCCGGCAGCCTGGATCGTTTAGTTCGCTAGACGAGAAGGTTGCTAAGAAGATGATCGAAAAGTATCCCGGCATCTTTGAAAGCGAGGAGCTTGATAATCTAAAGCCTGTGCAAAAGAAAGTTCATACCAGAGATAAATGAGAGTACGAGCAGATACATACGAGATATACAAAGTAGCTACCACGTTACCTATTAGCGTGTCGGATGCTAAGGCGCACTTAGGTGTAACTAACTCCCTACAAGATAGTCTGATTGAGGACTTGATATGGGGTGGTGTTAAATCCTTCGAGAAAAGGGCCAACGTATGTCTATCTGCTCAGGACTGGAAAGTTTTCTTAAACAAAGGCTATAAATATATTGAGTTGTGGAAGTACCCTATCACGGGTATTTCCTCGATTCAGTATTATGACTCTGATAACGCATTGCAGCTCCTGTCCACGGATAGTTATTTTTCTAACATAGCGACAGGCTCATTGGGTTATGATCCCAGGCCCGCGGTGATAACCATAACAGACATTCCGGCTACTTATGTTCGGGATAACGCTGTTATAATTACGTTTGCGGCTGGGTATTCTATTATTGACTATGACGTTAAGCAGGCGGTGTTGAGCTGGGTGTATCGTAAGTATGAGAATCCCAATGATGCTGTCACTGAGCGCATATCGTTCTTTGATAATGTTGTCCAAGACTCTAGGAGTTATGGGCTATAACTACCAAATAGTAATCCAAGAATCTACAGAGACAAGAAGCTCGGCGGGTGCAGTGGATACTACGTGGGCCACTTACAAAACTGTATGGGCTGAGAGGGATGACCCCGGCGGTGGTGTCAGCTATGAAGCGGAGGAGCCTGTTTACTCAGATGCATTAGCTTTTAAGATTCATTCTCATGACGCACCTGACGTAACCACTAAGATGCGTATTAGCTACGAGAGTGATCTGTATTGGATCAGGAGCATAAGACGGGAAGGTAGGTTTCATTTTCATCTAGTCACTGAGGCTTTTGACGATGAGTGATTTAAGCCTTGAGCTAGTTGGCGATGAGGAGCTTTTAGCAGCTTTTCGTGAGTTGGATTTTAGGACCCAGCACAAAAGCTTGCATCAGGTATTAAGCGATGCCGCAAAAATACCCAAAAAGGCTATGCGGCAAGCTATACCGGCGCGCCGTTCTGAGAAGCTAGTACCTCCATCGTCATCTTCAAGGGCAAGGCGAAGGTCTGCGGGTCAGATAAACAAGTGGCACCCTCCTGGATTGGGAAAGAAAAGTATCATGCAGAAGAGGGGCAAGAGTAAAAAGTCTGCTGTTCTATTTGTGGGGATACGATCCAGGACGGGCAATTATAAAACAGATGCTTTTTATTTAAGGATTTGGGATTTATATAACCCAGGCAAGAGGGGAATTGTATCGGCTCGTGAGTGGTCGGTGACCCCAACACAACAAGCAATTTTTACTTCGATGCGGACAATTATAACAAGGGCATGGAATAAGAAAGTAAAAAAATGAGCATACGTAACGCTATATATGATTTACTAAACGACACGGAAGCGGATGTATACCCATTTATTGCTCCGCAAGAACTTAAGGATTCCTATGTGGTTTACAATATTCGCAAAGACCCCATAAGAACTCAGGACGGTATAGGCCCGTTTAGCGTGGATTTGTCACTAGCCATCTATGATAAAAAAATGGATGACTGTATTGCACTGGCCGATTCACTAGCCACTGCCCTTGAGGGGGCGGAGGGATCTTACGGCGGATCTACTATAATGGTATGTAACTGGGTTTCAGAGGATGGTGATTATTTAGAAGAGTTAATGAAATACGTAATTACACAAGAATATCAATTATTTTTTACATAAAAATTAAAAATTATGCCACTACGAGGAGATTTATTAACACTAAAGGTATTGCACACCTCAGTCGAGGCGCTAATAGCAGAGAGTACATCTGTTAGCATAGACTTCTCGGCAGAGGCTTTGGAAACTACTAACCAGGCAAGTGCCTTGAACGCTTCCTTTATAGCGGGGAAGGTTACAGGTACGGTGTCGGGTGACTACTTACTTGCTGCGGCAGGAACGCAGTTTACCAATTTGTTTACCCATATGAACGCGGGTACACTTGTTGAGGTGACTATGTACCGTAATGGTACCGATTTCCTTGAGGGTGATGGTGTTATTACATCATTGAACTTAGGAGGCGGGCTTAGCGACTCTTTAAGCACGGGTTCATATAGTATTCAGTTTTCCGGGAATATGGCAACAGGAGATTAATATGATAGTAGAGACTAAGAAAGGAAAGCTCCCTGTGAGATACGGGATGAATGCGTTAGCTCTTTTCGGCGACTTGACGGGCAAAACCATGAACGTTGTCATGAAGAGCATGGGCAGCCTTGGTGATATGAAGCTGTCCGAGCTGTTGGCTTTCGTATATGCGGGCTTTGTCGATGGCGCACGGTGGGCTAAAGAAGAGTGTAAGATTGAAAGCATTGCGGAGGTGGGTGATATGATAGATGAGGACCCTGAGTTAGTTAACAAGATGTTTGATGCTTTCGGCGGCGACTCTGAGGAGGTTGAGGTGGAAGGTAAAAAAAAATAACTTTCGATGAGCTTCAGGCCATTGCTTTTGGTGAGGTAGGAATAAGTCACGGTGATTTTTGGAACATGACCCTTCAGGAGATTCTAAACGCTCACAAGGGACATGAAGAAAAAGAGCTAAACAAATGGAGACGGGTCAGGTGGTTAGGCACTGCAATATATAATGCACCGAGGGGTGAGAAAGATCCTGTTGTTAAGCCGACAGATTTGCTCAAGCTCCCTGGTGATGAAGATGTTATTGACATTGATGCTGAGAGAGAAAAGATAAAAGAATACAGGCAACATATCAAAGATGGCGGCAGCTAGAACAACATTAACCACGATCCTTTCAATGAACAACACCAAGTTCAAGAAGGGATTATCTGGTTCACAGAAAGCTATGAAGGGCTTTCAAAAACAAATCCAGAATATTGGCGGTATGATCGCCGGCGCTTTTGCTATTAGTGCATTGACAAGTTTTGGCAAGGAGGCCGTAAAGTTAGCCGCACAGATGGAGGGTGTAGAGGCAGCGTTTAACAATCTTGGTAGGCCCGGATTACTTGCCGATCTTCAGAAATCCACACGCAATACGGTCACTAACCTTGAGTTAATGAAGGCGGCTGTTCAGGCCAAAAACTTCAAGATACCATTAGAAGAGTTAGCTGGATTTTTTGAGTTTGCAACTAACAGGGCCATCCAGACGGGTGAATCAGTTGATTTCCTTGTTAACTCTATTATTACAGGAATAGGGCGCAAGTCTGTTTTGGTGATGGATAATCTTGGTATCTCCGCCGTTGAGCTTCAGGAAGAGGTGAGAAAGGTGGGCGACTTTGGGCTGGCCGCCGGGAATATTATTTCAAGGGAGCTGGAGGCTGCTGGCGATGTGGCCGACACTTTAGCCACACAGATAGCGCAAATCACTACCGCATGGGATAACTTCAAAGCCTCGGTTGGTGATAGCAAGGTTATTGTATTCACCATACGTAATATTGGTGAGGCACTAGACTCTATATCCAAACTTCTTAATAGGGGTGCGGGCGCTGCGCTTGCTGAGTATCAGGAGTTTTCAGAGGTTTTAAAAGATAAATCTGCTACCGAGCAACAGGGATTACTTACAGCGGAGATAGAAAGACAGCGGAAGGTTCTTGAGGGACTGGCTAAACAACGCAGGGAACAGATAAAACTGGCTAACGATGAGCGTAGAGTGGTTAGGCAGTTTGCTGAGACTGAGATAAAAAAGTTAGACGATATACAAACCCCTCTTATCGAAATACTACGCTTCTTTGAGGGTCAGTTAGGGACAATAGGAGACATAAATACCGAGCTTGATGTTGAGAAAAAGACTGCTGAAGAAATATTTAAAGCGTGGGTTAAAGTTAATGACGCCGTAAGGGATAGGATAAACCTTCAGGAGAATTTAAATGATGCCGTAAGGGAGGGGTTAGCCGCACAAATAAAAGGTATACTTGAGGCTAATAAGAAAAGGTTGGGTGCCGCACCATCGTTTTTCTTTGGGGATGAGGAGGAGGAGGATATGCCTGCGGAAGCCCACGATGCTTTACTTGATTCCATAGCTCTAGCAAGAAAGAAATTCGAGGATATGAAGGCCCGCATGGAGGCACTTCAAAAAGATACGAATCAAATGCTTGAGTCTTTCGTGGAGCAGGGGCTTACAAATATATTTGCCGGGTTAGGTGAGTCATTATTGACAAAAGATTTTGAAAACTTCTTTGCAAGTATCCTTAAGATGTTCGGGAGTTTTATGGTTCAAATGGGCGGTATGATTACAGCTTATGGTATAGCTATGGAAGCGTTTAAAAAGGCGTTTACTAATCCATTTGCCGCTATCGCTGCTGGTATTGCATTAGCGGCCATAGGCGGTGCTATAATTGGTGCTAGTAAAAGCTTATCATCTATGGGTGGTGGATCTATCTCACCAAGAAGTAATCCTTATAGTGGTAACACCATAGACTTTAGGATACAAGGCAACGACTTAGTAACGGTATTAAACAGAAATAACTATTCTAATAACCTAAACACCTAATGGCATTTCAAACCAAATATTCACTTACATGGGCTGACGTTGAGGGTGTCACATGGGAGATATTCTTCCAGACAGACCCTTGGGCGGGTGCTGTTACCGCTTTTACTCCCGGCGTAAATCCCTGTAAGCAAAGATGGCATGGAGGTGATAAGTACCAACCCATAGTCGGTAGTAGCGTAGATATACAGATGGTGTACGAGTCGGCTATTGATGATTTATTTACAGAGGAGTCCCAGAGTATCAAAGTAATTCTAAGAAGAGATTCAACTCTTAAATGGAGTGGGTTTGTCTCGCCGGGGCAGTACCATCGTATGTTTAATAGACCGAAGCACTACGCAACCATCACCGCTACCGATGGATTGGGAGAGCTGAAACATATAAAGTTTGAGGATAGCAACGGTGATCCGTATTATGGACAAGAGGAGGAGATAGTGGTTATTGCCAATATCCTTTTAAAGACAGGGCATAGTTTGGATATCTATGAGGCTGTTAGTATTTTCGATCAAAACCACGATACAGGAGCAGACAAGTCACCCTTGAACCAAACATATATCTACCAGGAGGGGTATTGGGATGAGCAAACCGATGAGCGTAGTAGTTGTTACGAAGTGCTAGAGGATATACTCAGAAAATATGGCGCGACCATAAGGACGCAGAGCATATGGTTTATTATACGCCCCAATTTATATTCACTTGACACCTTTACTTTCAGACAATTTAACAGTGCCGGGGTATATGAATCTAACGATAGCGATGATCCCTGTTTTGATTTAGACTCCACCTTTTATTATATTCACGCTGATCAGGAGTTTAGAAAGATAATGGGTGTGGGGTTTAGCGAGATTACACAAACCCCTCCACGTAGAGAGAATATGTTTAAGAACGGCTCATTTGATTCTTTCACATGGACGGCGGGCGCGGCTGATTATTGGACCGCTACCGGGCTGCCCACTTACGTAGAAGATGGGGGGGCATTAAAAATGGACGGATGTGCCACTTCTGCTATACCAGCCAAATATATTGAATCTACCACTAGTCTATATTATGCAAATTCGGTAGATATTACATTGGATTGGACACCACACTATGTAGGGAGTCCATCTTTTAAAAACTTATTTTTACAGATATACGACAGTACGGCTGCTCTATATTTAACTAATGCGGGGTGGCAGGGGGGTGTTGGATGGTATTCTGTGTCGGGGGGTACGTCAGACGAGGCCAGGCGCGTAACAATTAGTTTTCCTGAGACTATAATTAGCTCTGGATTTTATAGAGGGTTTTCTTTAAGGGTTAGGATATATGAGTTTCACAATGAAGGTGCGTCAGGGGCTAATTATCTTCATCTGGACAATCTCAGGCTAGAGGTAGATATGGATATCCCCGACAATAAGATTCATAGCTATACAAACCCGGTTAGCATAAACAGCAATGCGCAACGAGACATGGCGTTAGGGGATTCATGGCGAAGAGACTTCTTCCCTGCGGGTTTAATAGATGATGCTTATTATGTAAGCACATATACAGGTGACACCGAACTAACATCCTTATGGTCCATAACGGGTGATCCTACGGCGGCAGCGCCTATCTCTGAGCTGTTAGCCAGGCAAACGGTAGAGGGTTTCAGGAGGGGTATAGATGAGCTGACGGGGACGTTTAGAAGTGTACTCACACCTTTTGGGAGGATTGGAATCAGGGATGCGAATATCATGGATGAGTTTGGGTTTACCAAATCATTTTTTCCTACTGATGTAACCCTAGATACAAAATTAAACGAGGCGCAGGGGACATGGTTAGAATGTCCCGCTACCTATACAGACGAAGAGATGGAATGGGCCTCTCATGATATGGGTGGTGACGCTACGATAACCGGAAAGATAATAGAGATTAATAACTGGACATCTCCCGGGGTTGGTGACTTTGCGTATTTCGATGAGTATACTGCTGTGGTTGGGGAAACAGTGCGGACGATTGTAAATTTTGTTGATGATGGCAGCAGTTCATTACCCAGAATATATATTAACAATGTGCAGAGACCAAGAGCATGGGGATTGAATTATTACACCGACTATTTTTCAACTGCAGGCGCTAAAACTTTTGAGCTTGGTGATCAAGAGGGAGGGAATACATATAATTGTACGGTAACGATGGATGTTTACTCAATAACAGGGATATGACTAAAAGACACAGAACAGTAGACGGGTTTTTAGATTCCTTAGATGGTAACCCACCGATAAGATTCAGGGATACGGTATGGGATGACTATGAGTTTCCCATGACATCAGTTAGAATAAACCCTGCGACAAGTAAGCCGGATTTCGATTTCGATACGGTAGATATATTGTTTGATAAGGACTCTACTGAAACGGTAGTAGGTAACGGGCAGATCCCTCACTCTTGGAAAATAGCCTCTTCACTTATGCCCCACGTGCATTGGACACAGAAAGCCGCAGGTGTTGTGGTATGGCAGCTTGAGTATAAGATATGGGATGAGACCGGTGTAGAGCCATCTGGGTTCACAACAATCACAACAAGTACTGTAATAAACGCTTATACCTCTGGAGACATCGCACAGATTTCAACATTCGCGGCCATTGATCTTAGCGCTATTACAACCGTGTCGCCGACCATAAAAGTCAGACTATCAAGGTTGGGTGGTAACGGCTCGGACACGTATGATCAGGACGCCGCCACGCAAAAATTTGATTTTCATAGAGAGAATGATACACCAGGAGGTTCACACGCAGAATATTCTAAAGATTAAGCTATGGACGCTGAAACGGTAACATTCATCACAGACCAGAACAGGCAGCTAAAAAATGATTTGAAAGATATCGTTGAGGTTAATGGGACGGTCGTGCGCGCTAAGATTGAATCAGAGGTGGATAGGCTAGATAAGAGATTTATACCCGTTGAGAAAGATGTTAAGATACTTAAAAAGGAAACGAGTATTTTCAGGTGGGCTCATCGCAATCCACGGGTAGCTATCATAGGGGCTTTATTGGTCCTTGCGGGTGTGTTCGTGGGCTTACATACCATCAATGTTAAGCGCACAGTAGAAAAGGTATTACGAATAGAACTAAACGAATAGATCATGGCACTTTTAGGTAACTTTTTGACAATCCGGCTCCAGCAGCACTCTTCAGGAGTGGCTACTAAGGTGGTAGCAGAGACTACTTCAGTAGATGCACAGTTCACCGCTGAGGCACTAGAGTCTACAGAGCAGGCTGATGCACTTGTGGCTCGCTTTGAGCCAGGAAAAACTACTATCAATGTGTCGGGTGATTATCTTCAGGCTTCAGATGGTGAGCAGTTTGAACTATTGTTTGCTCATGCTAATGCGGGGGATAAGATTGAGGTGGACTTATATAGAAGTGGACAAGTATTTCTAAGCACAGAGGGGGTATTTACTTCGCTTAATGATTCAGGTGGGCTATCTGATTCTTTAGTCACGGGCGCTTATTCGATGGAGCTTGATGTTGTGGCGGGATCGTTTTATGGCCCCGTTCTGAATGTTAGTAATTGTGAGAATACAGACTACACTACATTTGCGAATGGTACTCCTACTGGTTTTGATGCAGTAAGTAATGGTACTGCAACTCATGAGGCGGGGACGGCTGATGAAATTAGTTTCACATCGGGTACGCAGTATTATATTGAATTTGACGAAGTGCTGAATAGTGGAACAGCCCCGTTTGTTAATTTAGCAAGCGCACCAACCACGGGGATTAGTGATGAGGGGGCGCAAGTAAGCGCCAATGGTTCAAACGTGTTTACATTTACTTGTAACACAACAACAACTGGAATGTTAGTGGTTCTAAACACCTCCGATGTTTCCGACTTTGAGTTAACTAATTTATCTGTAAGGGAAATTCTATAACATAATGGCAACTTACCAAATAGCACAAACGGGGCGTACTTACTATCAGGTGGGTGAGTTTACTAAATACGCTTTTCCCGCCAGAGGTGCGGATGTTGTTCTAGCCTCTGGCTATTATGATGTGATTGATGGAACACCCTTTGGGGCGTTAAAAACGGTATCTGGCAGATCGTATCTGAGCAGAAACAATCTAACAAAGATAAGGCAGACGGATTCAATCACAAAGGTAAAACTTGACATAACAAACATTTCAAATATAAACATAATATTTTTTGATGTTTGGAGATACAATGGCTCAACATGGGATGAGGTCACCCATACAGATATAACCATTCTATTAACGGGTGATGAAGTAAATACAATAACGCTTCCATCTCCGGTAGCTGTGCAAGAAGGTGATTTTATAGGAATATCAGGCATACTTGATTCAGCAGGGGATAATTTTTCAGGGCTTGGTCTCTCGGGTGGTTTATATTATGTGGATGGGATGAGTCCGTCACCCATAACAGACCCGTATAATTGGGCGGCAGGAACTAATTTTGATTATTATTTTCCTATCCAGACTTATACACAAGCTCCCTATATTGTGGGAATGGGTCATAGTATAATGGCGGGACACGATGGTCATTTTTCAATGGTCGAAGATAGCATAAAAGTTGATCTAGATGGTCATGTGATGTATCAATTACAACAGTTAGAGAATAGATATGTATATCAGAACATGGGAATAGGGAGTAACACCTCCACGCAGATGTTAGCTAGATTCACAGCCGATGTGGTAGATTTAAAGCCTAAAATGGTTGTAATATTTGTAGGCGTGACTGATATAATTATCGGGGGTATCTCTAAAAGTACATTCTTATCCAATGTTACAGCTATGTTAGACTCCTGTGTAACAAATAGTATCATCCCAGTAGTTGGTAAGGCCACCCCATGGACAAACGGCACTACCGATGAAATGCAACAACTGGATGAGTGGATGGCAGATTTAGCAGCCCTTGTCGGGGGATATTTTGGAAGTGTATGGGCGAACTTTGATACAGATATGGGACAGTTTAGAGAGGGAGGAGATGCCGAAAATCTATGGGACTTACAGGCCGCTTATGATGGTGATGGGATTCATTTAACCGTGGCTGGGTATATAAAGGCAGCAGCGGTGGTAAATGATGCGATAGATAATTTATACGAATAAAACAACGATATGGCAACACTAATAGCAATAAGTCCGGCAAATGTACCTATTACATATTATGCAAATGATTCATATACCCTAAGTTTTCAGGTTACTGATGAAGATGGTGATCCTGTAAGCTTGGGCGGTAAAACATTAACACTAACACTTAGAAAACACCTGTCTGGAACGGTCATCGAAACACTCTCAACGGCATCTGAGATTTCAATAAATGGGTCTATTATAACCGTAACCTTAAATCTTGATTTAGAAGAGAGGGCATACATTTATGACCTGTATAACAATACCGATGATGAAACAATAATGTACGGCCTATTCATTGTAACAAAAGAAGTCCATGCGTAAAATCAAACTAGCGGTTATACACTGCACAGAAACACACTATAAACATTTTATATTCACTTAAATAACAGCACGTTATGAAAAAAGTAACTTTAGTATTTGTATTGGCTATTATGGCCGTTCCCGTATTCTGCCAGGGTGATGACGGTGGAACATTCTCTTTGAACTTCTGGACCATCCTTTCCGGTGCTCTGGCTGTATTGGGTACCGTACTTGCCAAGATCCTAACGAAAGTTAAAGGAAAAGGTAAGGAAGCCATCCAGTTGGGCCTTGAGGTCGGTGAGGCATTTATGGCTTATGTTAGCCTGGGTGATCTGTTTGTGAAAGCAGTCGAGGATAACACTGTAACCCCGGAAGAGGTGACCGCTATGAAAGCACAAAATGAAAAGGCTAAGAAGGAAAGGGCTGATGTGACAGTGGCATTTAGAAAGCTAATCGGAAAGGTTTAGTTTTCCATATAAAAGTTGTACCTTTATAGCCTCCTTATCCGGGAATTCGTTTTGTAGTTTTAGTTAGCGGGGAGTGGGCTTGTCACCTACTCCCCTTCTTTAATTTAAACAGATATATTGTATATTGTGATTTTAATATCCGTTTTTGAATCAATATCACAAGCTGATAGAGAAACTGAATCCGATTTCAGATTAATAAGTGCAGTGTGTCTTGGTAAGAGAAAGAGTCATAATAATTTTAAATGGCAATTTGTATGAAACTACGGTTACGGAGAAGATATTTAGGATTGGAATATACAATCGGATCATTATTTATTGATGGTGTTTATCTTTGTGATACGATTGAGGACAAAGTCCGTGATTACAACCAGGATGGTGATTTGAATGATCCGGGAGAGGAGAAGGTGTTTGGAGAAACAGCCATTCCATATGGTTTTTATGAGATAGATCTCACTATGTCTCCGAAATTCAAAAGACTTCTACCCATTATACTCAATGTTAAACATTTTACCGGAATCCGGATTCATCGTGGCAACACTGCTAAGGATTCACATGGATGTCCTCTGGTGGGAGAGAATAAAGCCAAGGGCAAAGTCCTCAACTCTACTAAATATGAAATGCTTATTGTGGAGGCTATGCTGAAAGCCATACGCAATCAAGAAAATATGACTATTGAAGTATCATGAAAAAAGGAAAAATTTGGATGATCATTGCCCTATTATTCATAGGGTACTCTGGTGGAATCATCACAGGAGTGTTTGTTGACACCGATCAGGTATATAATACCACTGTTAAGAAGATACGCCAAAATAAGAGCCCTGGGGGCACTCTAGTGATAGATGTGGACGCTACCACCGGTGAGCTGAAATCAAAAAAGGATATCCGGCAGGAAAAAAAGCTGGAACGTCAGAAGGACAGGGCTCAGAAAAAGATTGATAAACAGCACGAGTAGAAAGCCTGAAGAGAAGCTGTGCGGCTCAGGGAGTGCTGTTCCTGGTCCGGTAAAACACGGTTTCTCTTCTTTCGCCCACCCCATTTAATGCTGATTCCGACCAAATAGCCGATAAAAAAAACAGAATTGTTTGTTTTTGTCATTTCTTTGCTTATATTTGACACTATACAAAACGAAACGACATGAAAACAAAGCACACACCAGGACCTTGGTTTCTATCTTATCCTATTGGGCATGATTTTTCCATTTTTGATAAAAATCATCCGAATGGCCGTTTAATAGCCACTATACATGAAAACCCTATTGGTTATACAGATGAACATGAAGCCAACGCCAATCTAATAGTAACAGTCCCGGAATTATTGGAGGCGGTTGAGGGATTTCTAAATATAGTTGCTGACACTCGTGGGGTCTATGGTTATCATTTAAATGGCGATCCTGCTCCATGGAGTGAATTCGATGAGGTTTATATGGCAGTATCAGCCCTCAAAAAAGCAACAGCATGAAGAACAAACCCGATTCCAAAAAAGGCAGAATTTTAAACCACTTCCAGAGCGGAAGGACGCTGACCCAGCTCCAGGCATTAAGGCTTTACAGCCATATGCGGCTTGCTCCATGCGTCTGTCGTTTAAAGAAAGAGGGGTACGATATTGATAAAAAAATGATCTATAACCTATATGGAGAAGGATACGCCGAGTACTTTATGGTAAAGACAAAGTAAATTTAATGGCCTAAATAATCATTGCTAACTAAATAATGCTTATATTTACATTATGATCAGAAGCGGAAACCATATAACTTTGACCGAACCTGTAATCTTCGAGGACGGTAAAACCTATTTCAGGGGTGGCCGTGTTCAGAAGTTTACTGTCCGGGACCGTGTACGCGATATCGATCATTCCAGGATAAGCATTTCAATGTTCCTAAACTAACATGAGAGACTGTTATATTTTGAATACATTAGGTGATGAGTTGCCTCTAGTTTACACCAGCCTTTCAAAGCTCATGAGGGATATTGGACACTCTGAACAATATCAAACACACAGGCGCACACTCAAAAAAGAGAACCTGATAAAGCTTGGAGATTTAACAATTCAAAAAGCGATTTGGATACCAACGACCAGAACATAAATAACGCTCCCGCTTCGGAGTGGAAAAATAGAGCCTGTATGAGCCGAGCAGAGGCAGCACACAATTTGAGCAAAATCATTCAAGTGATCATAGAATGAGAGTAGCGGACGAGCCATCGGTTTTTAAAAGAACTTAACAGTATCAAAACCTAACTACAAACGACAACGTCATGGTAATTAAATTCGATTATTTTATTAGGAGAAAGTCAGATAATAAGCTGATGCAGATATTACAAACAACATTGACAGAAGATGAAATTTGTGAGTTTGTGAAAAGCACATTAACTGCTCCAATAAATTACAGTATGGATGATGGCGATGGAAATGGAGAATATATATTTTCAGATTTATATATAGACGAAGTAACCGGATTACATTAATTAAACTACAAAACGATGGACTACGACTTGAGACATTCCCTTTTAGAAGAGGACCGCATGGTCAACGATTTGCAACTATGTGAATCATGCAACGACTACCACCTTCATTATGATTTCGTTCAAAACACTGAGGACCAATTTATCTGCCCTACGTGTGTTGATAAGCAGACCTGCGAGGTTTGTAATGAAGCAGACCCTTCGACCTCTATTGTTGATGATGACGGTGAGCCTGCCCGGATCTGTGATGGATGCTATGAGAAAATGATTATCAATTAAAACCAAAAAACTGAAATCATGAAACTAAACCCAGGAGATAAAGTAACTTATATACCGTACTATTTAAAAGATAATCCAGAGAAGTGGGAACATGGGATCGTTAAACGGGAAACCCCTAATGGCGAAGGGTATTTTGTTGTATATAATTGTGGTGGGAATTGGCCTTTGTATGAAAATTATCTTGCTGCCAATACCAACAAAAGGGATCTGAAACCCGGATGGCTCGATAAGGAAGCTTACAAACTCTTAATACCGAAAGGAAGGAAGTTGAAATAATATAGTTTCATTCTTAACTCCTAATTCACTATCTTTAAGTAACTTAACTATAAAACGAACGACATGACGCTATCAGATTTTGACCAATATTGGTAGACTAAATATATTATTATGATTACAGCTAAACGTGGCACAACACGTGAACCAGTACCAGCGGGGATGTATCCTGCAAGATTGTATAAGATTATTCACTACGGCACTATTGCTGGTGGATATGAAGGCAAGCTAACAAACACAATTCGTTTTGATTGGGAGTTACCCACTAAAATGAAGGTGTTCGATCCAGAAAAAGGAGAACAGCCCCTTTCGATTTCAAAGGAATATACGCTCTCAATGAATGAGAAAGCTAATCTCTGTAAAGATATTGAATCATGGGAGGGAAAGAAGTTTAAACTTGATAGTGAAGCTGAGAGTTATGACATTCTTGAACTGATTGGCAAGGAGTGTATGATTAACGTAGCCCATAAAACCGCTAAATCATCAGGTAATGTATATGCTTATGTGGCTTCTGTTTCTCCTATGCCTGAAGGATATGAATGCCCACTGGCTATTAACCCTCCTTTTATTTGGGATTATTCAGATAATTTTGATCTTAATGTGTTGGATAATCTGCATGAATTTTTTCAGAATAAGATTCGTTCAAGTGCAGAATTTGGTGCAAAGATTGATCCGGTGGATATTCAGGATGCTCCACACCCTGAAGGGGCAGACGAGCAATTCCCTATTGATCTATAATGATAACCGGGAAAAGAGATGTAATAGATGAAGGCAGACCTAACTATGCGTTAGGTTTGCTGGAGTCTTCCGGCTATGATGAGCTTTTAAAAGCAAAAATTGCATCAGAGATTAATGAAGGCACATCGGATGATATTGAACTGATCATACAGGATCTCTTACTAAACCAGGTAGACAACTGGAATAATTATAGGAATAAAGATATACAACGTAGACTTAATATAAAATGTTAATACTACCTGCATTTTTAGAATCATACAGAAGTTTAAAGGATAGGACTTTAAAGTTGACTTATGAAACTTCTGAGCTTACACCTGAGCAGATTTCAAACCTTCATATCTCTGTCAATAAGGCTGGATTTTTAGCATTTCACACAGATATGTTTGCGACAAAGCAATTACAGGCTTTAACTGAGATGGAGGTGGATTATGATGATCCTGGTAAAACGCCATCTAAGAGACTAAGAGGAGTGTTATATCGTAATTGGGAGCAAGATCCTGAAGGATATAAAACTTTTGAGGATTATTATAGAAGTAAGATGGAAATTATACTTGTTCATTTCAAAGGTAAACTTGATTGAAAGGCAACAAAACAGATATTCATATTAAACAAAACGACATGATACCTAAATTCAAAGCGTGGCACAAGGCTGAAAAAGTAATGTGTGATGTATCAGTAATCAACTTCGATTCAGGCGCTTTCCTTATCGGAGTTAAAAAGGGCGAAGATGAAATAGGGGATAAGTATTTTATTCCGGCGCCCACAGATGGAAGGTTTTGTGAGTTTGAAGAGTTTGAACTGTTGCAATACACCGGCCTCAAGGATAAGAACGGAAAGGAGATTTATGAGGGGGACATATTAAGGGATGATGATGTAATCTCCCAGCCTGGGGATGAGGGATTTTATATTATAAATGAAGATTTTATTATTAATTGCTATTATTTACATTGCTGGATTTCTAAAGAAAAGAATCCATTTGGAATCATCGGAAACATCCATGAGAACCCAGAGCTACTGAAATGAATCCTACCCGAAACCATACAAGCGCTTTTCACAAGATATACCCGCTTCAGAAGTATTTATACATGATGCTTCAATCTATCGAGTCTGAGTTAGAGGAGCCGCTTAGCAAGGCACAGCACAGGGTAGTATCAGATCATATCGAGAACAGCCTGGTTGTGGGTTACGAACAGGGTAAGAAACGAAAAAAAGCCTGATAATGCGTGGAACCGGGACTTATCGCTGTGAGGACTGCAATTGGTCCGGATTACGACCTTTCTCAGTTGACATCGAAACGAAAGACGGCTGTGCAACTATTCTATCCTGTAAGTATTCATGTCCTAAATGTCGGGGAAAGGTAATTTATGAGGCATTTGAATAACGTGATTTTGTAGTTCTTTGAAATAGTTGTATATTTGCATAGCTGATAGTTGCAGATCAGGAGTTAAGAAACTTAGATTTAGAACACTTTAGATTTAGAACAAGCCCCTGACTGCAACCCCGGAAACGGGAGGGGCAACATTTAAGCCTCCTATCAGAAAACGGTAGGAGGTTTTTTTATGCAAATAACTAGAGCACATATTGTGATATCAACTGGGATCAACAAAAACCCGGAGAGTGCCGTGTGTTCTACTAACAACAAACCGAAAGTCAATTTTAAATTAGTGCTGGCAATGTTTCAAAAGATACCCAGCGACCTCAAAATGGTTGACTTTCCGAGGTTCAAACGTTCAATCTATCCTTTGATTGCACTACCATGTAAATGGTGAGGGATGCCAATTGTAAGTTGTTAGAGCAGTAGAATATCTATTGTACATCCTTTGAGGGATATAAGGGAAGGAATGTTAAATAAAATAAAAAAGTTATGCCAGCATTGAATTTTCAAAAGCAATTTGTAGACAAGATTAAAAGCGGACACAAGCGACAAACGATACGCACACCGCGTAAGAATCCTATAAAGGAAGGCGACACTCTTTATTTATATACAGGCATGAGAACAAAAAATTGTGAGAAATTAGACGAGGTAATATGTGAAAGCGTGATAGATTTTAAAATCCACATAGATGGATGGGGGTGTGATGTTGGGCCATGTATGGTGAGGGAAAGGTATGAACTTGATAAAATAGCCCGTGAGGACGGATTTAAGGATTGGGTAGAGATGGTAAGGTGGTTCATAGACACACATAGACTGCCGTTTGTTGGTAAACTAATTATATGGTAATTTAAATGATCCTTAAAACCATAGACGGGGTAGAATACATTTGCATACCCTTAGATGATATAAGGGCTTTAAAGGGACAGAAGAGGCGGTTTGAACCTCCTACATTAGCAGAGGTCCGAAAGTACTGTAAAGAACGCAAGAATAATGTTAACCCGGTTAAATGGTGGAACTTCTATAACGCAAAGAACTGGATGATAGGAAAGACTAAAATGAGTAATTGGAAATCGGCTGTGATAACCTGGGAAGAAGATAAAACGGATCTATTCAAAGGGTCCAATTTAGGAGAGCCACCGCCTGAGTTTTTCGGAGTAAGATCAGGAAAAGCCGTTCAACGTGGAGAGTATTTAAAATCAAAAGAGGGGGAGAAATGAAACAAGACATAACATTTTGGAGAGGTAATAACCTGGGGCCACAACGCAAAGAGTTCATGAAGAATAATCTTCGGCTCGAACCCATTGAGATAACAGAGGAGGAGATAAAGAAAATCGCCCACGAAACAATATGGGATATAATACGACCAGAGGTAATTAACGAAGAGCACGATGATAGGCCATTTAAGATTGCCAAAGCCATACTATCTAAACTAAAAGGTGAATCAAAAGAGGAGGAGAAATGAAACTATACAGAGAAGTAAAAGCAAGCGAGAGATTACCGAGTGATATTACATTTAAAGTAATAAGAGATGTAACAACATCATCAAAATCTTTTATTCACTTAGTATTTTCAGAAGTTGGTGGACTTTACACGCCACATGTGCCAGAATATTGGCTCGAACCTATTCAATCCCACCACCCCCAGCCGATCAGCGATGAGAGGATTAAAGAATTAAGCCTTAAATGGAAGAAAGAAAACGATTATACTCACGGAGCAGATGCTAATGCATGGTCATTTGAAGAGGGAGCTAAAGCCGCCCTCACTGAATTAGGACTAAACAAAGACTGAGATGAAAGCAGAAACTGAAAAATACATTAGGAAACAAATACCAACGATGGTGGGAGAACATCATGTGTCGGAAATGAAATTAACAACTCTCATAGGATTGTTACAGGGATACATTCAACAATCCACCCTATCCGAAAGCAAGGTGATGGAGGTGTTGGAAAATGGAACAAATGGCACCTATTGGCTTACATCAGAATACATTGAAAAAATAGCCAAACAAATCTGCTCTCTCTCAGTGGTAGATATTGCACAGGTGGGGGAGGGGGCGATAGTGAACATAATGCAAGAATATTTAAGTGTATCTATAGCTTCACCAACAGCCAATCACGTTATAAATGGATCATTTGTAGCGGCAGTAAAGATTAAAGAATTATTCCAATCCCTCGGATCTGAAAGATCTACCCAACCAGCAGCAGTGAGTGAGGGAGTTTACGTGGTTCCTAATATGGAAGTACCTGATATAAACTATCAGCAAGATGAATCTGGAATCCTTATTTGCAATTCACTTAGAGAGAAATGCCCAGCAGCACATACAGCTACAATACACACTTGCAAAGGTTGTTTATATATTCCTTCAGTAGCAAACGTAGCTTCTTTTACCATTAGCTCAAACCCAAATGGAGGTGAGGAGGCACAGGAGAGATATGATAAGGCGAATAAATGGCTAAGTAAATTTATGGATAATTCAACTTCAGATTATAGGAACTTCATAAAAAAAGCCATTCATATAGCAGCAGGATTACCCCCAAAGCCGGAAGGAGGGAAGGATGAGTGATAATTATAAACCAACCCCAATATTATGTAAGAAATGTGGGCTACCAAAGAAGCATCCATATAAATCAGGTATTGGAATGAAAAAGTATTGTAGATGTTGAATGATTAAATACGAAAAGAAATGGAAAAACAAACCTTAGTGGAAGCCTGTGCTGTACCAATACAGAAATGTGATAAGCAGCCTATCGCTACCACAATCAGCGAAGTGATTGATTGTGTGATGAAAGAATACGCTAAACACCCCACCCTATCCGAAAGCAAGGTGATGGAGGTGTTTAAATCTCTTGAACGTAGTGAATTTGTTGAAGATGGTGATGGAGGCAATTACGGAAGTCTTGCACTACAACAATCAGATTATGATAAAGCCGCTAAACAAATCTGTTCTACGGTAGATATTGCACAGGTGGAGGATGAAGTAAGGCGAATCATGTCAAATTATTGGGATATGAAACACCCAGAAGCTAATGACTTTGTAAATGAATTAATGCAATCCCTCGGATCTGAAAGATCTACCCAACCAGCAGCAGTGAGTGAACATGGATGTAAGAATTATGAAGCAGATGATTCAACAGCTATGAATTGTAAATGGTGTGGTGATCCTAAATGGGTGCATGACAGTTCTGGAATATCCCTAAACCAAAAGGGGGAGGGGGCGCCGGAACGATATGATAAGGCGAGAGTATATTATAATACAGAAATGGGTTTAACAGGATTAAATGCCTCGAAACCAGAGCTAACAGTAATCAATAAAGCTCTTCATATAGCCGCAGGATTACTCCCAAAGCCGGAAGGAGGGAAGAGATGAAAGTAGGAAAATGGCACGTTGTTGATGTATTTTATAATGACCACGAAGCAGAGAAAGCCGCTAAAATTGTGAGACAATACCAGAGACAAGGATACTCACTGGAGGGTCAAGATGACGGATCTCCATTCGATCGTTGTTATCAACTTATAAAATGGTTTCCAAGAAAAACATATTAACCCCTAACCAGAGAACAGGATGAAACATTTTAAAACATTAGTATTCAAAGATGGCAGGACTAAGGTTCTTGGAAACTACGCTATGATACATAATG
>SDBU01001456.1_pt1 | contig 33757 bp, 42 predicted proteins | sample 2277071 | NCBI WGS metagenome assembly SDBU01 (sample SAMN10397929, study PRJNA504765) | marine sediment metagenome | isolation source: marine sediment core GS08_GC12, 126 cmbsf | place: Arctic Ocean: Gakkel Ridge, Loki's castle | collected 2008 | reverse complement strand
CTATATATGTAATAACCTTTCCAAAGACCTCACCCCTCCCCCATATGGGACATATACGTCATACCGAAAGACTTATATACTAATAGAATATACCACTACTATGGGGTGATTGCTCGGCATAGACTTCACGAACCGAGAGGGGTATCGAGGGAGAAATGCTAGTATGACCTAATGTACGTTCACTGACAGCTTTATATTTTAATACACGTTCATCAACACCCTAGTACCAAACCCTATGTTGCTCACAACCTATATCTTTATATACTTCTCAACCTTTATGTCTCTCACAATGACAGATATATCAACTAACAAACCTGTTGAATGTTCCAAACCTTCAGTCAAACGACTAATCACTCTCACTGGTGAGCAAGAGCATTGGCTGAGACGCAACCATATCCACCTTGCCCCTTTGGTACGGGAATTGCTGGACACCCATATAGCGAAAGCTTTATAAAGGGACAATCAATGATGGAAAAGCCTAGAAAAGAAATTGTATATTTTAATAAACATAATGATACAAGGACGATGTATCCTGCCAAAGAGATGGACGAGTGGTGGAAAGAAGTTGAAGAGCAATACACTAATTCAAAAGATGGATTAAAGTTAGGTGAATTAGAATTACATGAAATACAACATGAATGTTATGATAATGGATTTAAAGATGGAAGTTTTACCAAAGACGCTGAATGGCGGGAGAAGATTGAGAGAAGGATTAAAGAATTAGATATAGAACCAACTGAAAAAGAGTTGTATACTATAGATATTTTAAAAAAACTTCTCATAGAGGTAAATGATGGGTAATCAGCCTCCAATCGAACAGATGCTAGTAATCCCTGATAAGAAGAACATAGGTTCAAATGGTTCCCAGACTGCAGAAGGCAAATCCAGGTACCTTAAACTGTTCGGTGCTTGCGGACATTGCCCCGTAAGGTCATACTGTGACAAGAGGGAACTGATGGCTCCAGATCACCAGAAGAGGGGGTGTGATGAACCTAAACAAATCTACCTCCAGAACCTCAAACAGTGGAAACGTCCTGCCACCATGCTCATGCGTGCTGCTGCCGACATTGAGACAAGGATGATGTTCCAGAACCTCAAGGATGGTAAGGAAGAGAAGATAATTTCCAATGATTTCACCAGGCTGATGAAGTTGAAGCTAGAGATTTCAAAAATGATAATGAAGTACGATCCTAACGCCACCCAGCAGAAGATCACAGTCAAGCACGAGTACGGTCCTGACAGTGATGAGGTTATTGTCCTGGACCCTGAAGCTTATGAGGATGATCACATTCCTGAGAATCCTAAGAAGGAAAGGGTTATCGGAGAAGGGATTGAGGAGGAAGAAGAAAATGAGTGAAGAAACAATTAGAATTACTGAGAAAACAATAACATTGTTTAAATTCATTAAAGATATGGCTTTACATTTGAACTTAGATGAGAAAGAAGAAGCTAAGTTTGGTTCCAAGATATTTGAATGTTGTATAGGTTGGAATGAAAAGAAAGACAAGGAGATGAATCCTAAATAAGATGGTAGAGATTAACGAAGATGGTGGTGTTGAGGTTGAGTTACTTATAGTTAAAATGGTAGAGTGGGAAGGTCAGCCAGTAATCACTTGGGACTTTACAGATAAACAGAATGCTTATTTTATCCTTGGAGTTTTGGATACAATCAAACAAGATCTTATTAATGTAATAAATCAAGAAACTGATAAATGGGAAAATAAATAAATAATACCAGACTTTTCCAGCAGTCCTTTCACGGACCGTGCAACACAAATCCCCAATCCGAATGGTATTCCCTCCCTACCCTAAGATAAGGAGTTCCTACCGTGTTGGTTTGTCCACAGTATGTTAAGGCAAATAAGTATTTAAAGGTGTTGGAATTGGGACGTAAGAAAATAGAGAATGAGACAGTGTTCAGCATTGCTTTAGTCAAACGGTTAATGAAAAAGCATGGTATCCCCCGTTGTGGTGATTCTGCCTGCATTGCCATGGGCAAGATATTTGAAGACTTTGCTGACGAGATATGTAGGCGAAGTCTAGTCATATTGAAGCAGGATAAGAGGGTGGAGTTGAAGGTCAGGGACTTGAAGAGAGTGATACGGTAATGGCAGATAAGATTGAAGATTCCATCATAGAACAGGAACAGTTCGCTAATGAAAGCAAGTTTACTGACATCATACGAGGTATGAGCAATGTCCTGACCTACACCACATATCCCAAAGCCTTATCCAAAGACCTTAACCAAATCTGTAAACCTCGCAAATCCCTTTTCACCAAACATTGCAGGGATGACCCCACAGTGTTCGCTTACCACCTTCTAGGGATAATACCTTACCTGTACCAATATCTTCTCCTTGAAAAGGTAAAAGGTAAGAAGAAACGTATTGCCCTGATCTCATCCCGACAGTTGGGTAAAACTCTTATCCTAGCAGTGGTAGCTCTTTGGGCAGCGTACTATAACACCATGCCTTCCGGCTTACACCAAGAGACCAAAGTTATCATCATTTCTAAATCTGAGAACCAGGCTAAGAAAATCATCTATGAAATAAAGAATCTGATCAATCTAGGGGATAAGAAGTTTGCCATCCGTTCAAGAGAATATAGGAAGGACGTGTTGTCAAAAGAGCTAGCCGAAGGTCAGCCACAGACATCTACCCAAATCACGTTCAATAATGGAAGTACAATAAAATCTCTTTCACCAACAGACGGGGCTAGAGGGTTTACTGCTGACCTCCTAATCATTGATGAGTTTGCTTACATTGAGGAAGATTTGTTCTATGATGTGTTTGAACCTACCACTTCTGCAGTCGATGGTATGATTATCATGGCTTCTACCCCTTCAGGATGCCAAGGGTTAGGCTACAAAATCTTCGATCCTTACAATGAAAGGAAAAGTAATCCTTACGCCCGTCTATGGATACCTTGGTGGTACTGTGAAAATCCTATCCAGAAAGCCTTGATTGAAGAGAAGAAGGAGCAGTGGATTGAGGAAGGCAAGATACGTAACTTTCAGCAAGAGTATGAGGCTAAGTTTACTGTGTCCGAAACATCGTTCTTTGACGCTACTAAAATAGACGATGCAGTTGATAGGGATATGGCGGAGGTAATGGAATGGCACTCTGAACCTTGCTCCCTCGGCCTTGACTACGGGTGGAAGAGTGCCCGTACTGCAATGACTATCCCTAGTCTTGGGAGTGATGGGATTATAAGAGTGAGGATGACTCATGCTTATCCTACTGACGGTAGTGATGTGAATTTATTTGATGATGTTGGGAAGTTGAAGGAAAGGTTTAACATTGTACACATTATCCCAGATGACTGCAGCATGGGATATCTGACCAACCAGAAAATGGTTAATAAAGGCTGGCCTGTGACATTGTACAATTTCCGTACTGACCAGAATGCAGCTGAAAGGAACAGAGGGTATTACATGCTCAGAACTGCAATCAATACTGGGAAGGTCAGGCTCTCGAACAATCCGGAAATGATTAAAGAGCTTAAGATGTTATTGGAGATTAGGAAGACAGTTAACGTAAGTATCAAAGCTCCACCGGGGCAAAGGGATGATCTCGCGGATTCTCTGTGTATGGCATGTTATCCCTTTTTAATAGACAATGATGGTGACGGTCCATCAATAGCACCGTTGGTATATGAACCGACAGAAAAAGAAAAGAGAATGCGCCATCCACGTTTCGACATGGATTGGTTTGCATTGACAGGAGGAAAATAAAATGGAAATAAAAGAAATAAGGGATAGTAATCTCAGTGTAGGAGAAATGACAAAAGAAGGGAAAGAAAAGTTAAGACTTGAAAAGGAAAATGGGTTAGTGAAAGATTTCAACCATCACTTGGAACAGTTGAACTTGAAACCTGGCCAAATCACACAGTTGAAGGAATTTATTGAATTGACTGAAGAGGAAGGGCAAGTGAACATTGAATATCTGGGACTTAGCAAGGTGGACCTTGAACTGAGGAAAGAGAATTTCAGGATTATAAACCCTAAGTTTGCGTGGGAGAATGATCCTAAGTGGATGGATAACCAGAAAGAGATCATTGGCCTTGAATTGAAGAAGATAGACATAGAGGTAAGCAAGAAACGAAAAGAGATGTCAATGTCATTGAACAATACGAGGAAGGCTTTGGCTACTACAGAAAAACAGGTTGAGATCTGTCAAAAGAATCACAAAATTGCGTTGAAACAGCTTGTCAAAGAGTGTGGATGGGGGGATGGAAAGTATGCTGGGCTTAAGAAGACTTGCAACCACCCTTGCTGTAGATAAACCCTTATATATCCATTTATTCTTTTTTTCTTATCAAAACGTTTAAATATTTCTTCTAACTTCAACAGTTAATAGAGTATCACTTTCCTATGAAGTTTAAACCTTCAGTTTTATATTTATGTCGATAGCACAGGAACATTATACATTTGACCCATTGGCCGAAGTAAGGGCCAGCATGGGGTTGGTAGTGAACTTTTCTAAAGGGACTTCTCCAAAACATGGCCAAGAACCACCGCACCAGTACGAAATTCTGCGTGACATATATTTCAACGATCCAATAATATCTTCAGCAGTGGATTTGAAAGCTGAAGTTGTCCTATCCAACGGGTGGAGGTTCAGAGGTAAGAATCAAAGGGAAATTGAACGTGCGGATAAGGAGTTTGACAGGGTCAACATGTACGAGGTGTTGCTGAACTTCCTTAAACAGGCAGAAGTTTACGGTGACGCTTATCTGGAACCAAGGTTCTTAGGAGTTAACGATAAGTTGAACGAAGTATGGCCACTAGACACCGTAATCACTCGTATCAAGTATGATAAGAATGGGGTTGTTAAAGGTTATCTTCAGGTCCAGCATACTACCTTGGCCTCAGATCCTGCAGTAGTAGAATGGGCAGAGGATGAAATATTGCACTTTAAGGCTAATTGGGTAGGGTCAGAAGTTTATTCTTTAGCACCGTTCGCCAGTATAAGCCACCAGCTAGCCTCTCGTTTCAATGGCAATCATTATATTAACCAGATATTCAAGAACCTTCCGCCAAAGATGGTACACATCCTGAAAGGTACCAGCGTCACACAACGTGACCAGTATCAACAGACTCTGTTGGGCTTGAAAAGTAACATGATGCAGGACATGGTAGTAAACAACCCTAATCCGCAAGGCGACATAGATATAAAACAGCTTATCGTAGACTTTACCAAAGGGGGTATCATAGATGTGTTGCATTATGTCAGGGAAGAAATCCTTACCCGTATGCGTGTACCTCCCGCCTTGTTAGGCCTGGAAGATTCAAGTGGTAGGAGTGAACCTCAACTGTTCATATTCGAGACACATATGCGTACCATCCAGAGAAGGGTGGCAAAGTTCCTTAACAACAAATTATTACCTTTAATGGGTTTGGGCAATGTAGAACTGTACTTCCCTCCAGTGTCAATGACAGGAGAAGATTCCTCAATGTCTGTTGCTCGTTCAATGATAGATGCAGGTATCACAGGTCCAGGTTCACAACATCCTGCGTTGATATATTTGAGGGAGAAAGGGTTTGACATTCCTGAAACCTCAAAGGTTGAAGATCCTAAAGAGAAAGATATTGACAGTATGCAGTCACGTAAACGTAAAGGGCGTGACCAGGGGAAAGAAGAGGTAGATAACCGTAACCAGCAAGGGGATAGTGTTGAAAGTAGGGACAAGATAGCCAAGTCCCAAACTAGGGCGGTACAGACAGGAGATTTTCAAGCCTACATGAAAAACAGAAAAGTTTAAATCATACAACATATAATGAGTATCAAGGAGTAATTAAATAAGCATCAGAAATGGTTGAATTAGAATTTGAAGAAATGATTAAATAATCATCAAGGAGTGATTAAAAAATGCCAAAAGGAATAGGATATAAGGGCAAAACATTGCTTAAAAAACCTTCAAGGAAAAATAAAGGGAAGAAGTGACCAAATGAATGAGAACAAAATCTTATTGCCGATTGAAAACATTGAAACTCGTAGTTCTAAGTCTAAGAAAAGTAAGAAGATTATCAGGGGAAGGGCCAAGTTAACTCCAGGGAAACAGTATGCTTATTTGTTTGATTCTGATGAACAAGGCAACCCTATAAAAAGTTTAAAAGAAGTGTTCTCTGAACAAGGATGGAACACAATAAAGAAAAAGATAATGGGCAGAGGAGTGTTTGTTGATGATAATCATAAGACGGTCATTGACTTGAAACTAAATCGATATCTGAATGATCTGTCAAGGGAAACTGGAAAGAATCTGGATGATATTAAAGCTGAAATAAAAAGGTGGATCAAAGCTTCAGACATGCCGTTGTTCAAATTGGAAGATGCCCAGCTGGAAGATGATTCTGTCATGCTGGAGATAGCAATGAACCCTTATTTTAGAGACATTGACGAAAGCCATAAAGCTTACTATGATGCTGTATCCAACAGTGTGGATGAAGGATTCTTAAACTCATTATCATTAAATTTCAGTCCTACAGACTGGACAGAATATATCACAGATCAAGGCACTTGCATACCTATGATAAACGACTGTGATGTGTACGGGATAAGTTTAGTCCACCATGCAGGACATGATGATATGCAGGACGTTCTTGAAGTATCAATGCGTGCAGTACAAGATGTTATCACAAAAAATAATCAAACAGGAGATGGAACCATGACCAAGGAACAATTGAAAGAAGAAATTAAGAAAGATCTTAAACAAGAAAAGAAGGAAGAAGATTTGCAATCACAGATTGTAGAACTTAGAAAACAGAACGAGGAAAAGGATAAGGCTCTGAAGGAACAGAATGAAGTTGCTGAAGCGGCAAAAGTTGAAGCTGAAAAGAACGCTTTAGTCCTAGAGAAGGAAAAGCTGGAAGCACAACTTGTCGAGAAGGACAAGATGTTACAGCAACAGTCTACGCCAAGCAAAGGTTTTGCACCACAGCATGTCAACACAACAAAAGTTCAGGCTGATGAGCAGTGGAGGCAGGATTTTAAGGTAAAGCTTGAACAGGTCAGTGACGGGCAGTCGCCTTTGGCAAAAGCCATAGTGTTGCAGGCAGAGAACAATACATTAGGGCTGTTGCCTGAAGAGACACAGAGGGCTGCAAGAGATACGCATGCAGACATACATTTGCATGCTAAAAGATAAAATACGGAGGAAAATAAACAATGATACCAGGACAGTATGATTCATTAGCGGAAGTGAGGACCGCTTTAACAACTACCGCAAATACCACAGGGGGAGATACAAGAACTACTCTTGGAGGTAACGAAATTCAAAAGATGATTGACAGACTCATCATCGACGCTTTGAATAGAGGGACGAAGTTTAGAAGGATTGTTCGTAGAAAGCCTATGAGCCAATTAGGGCACATATGGAACTTGAGGACAGACCTAGGAAGTACAGGGAAAGCAGTTTTCCAGTCTTCAGAAGGGGGAACAGGTACACCATTCCCATCAACCAAGGTACAATTGTACGCACCAGCATTATCTTACAGGTCAGATTACGAAGTATCTAACTTGCACGCTGCAGCTTCAGCGTCATATTATGATGCTCTGGAAGATGAGGCAAGGGACGCAGTCACAGCTTTAGAGTTGTTAGAAAACCAGTCAATGTTGTGCGGTTCAGACACGTCAGCTTACGGGTTCAGTAACGCATTTGACGGGTTGTTGCAACTTATGGGAAGTAATGCCACTTTCGGTGATACTGACACAGTTTACGGTCTTGCAAGAGTGGGAGCAAAGGATTACTTGGACGTTGCATTGGTTGCAGCGGGAGCTACAGCTACAGCAGCCTTTAACACAGATCTATTGGACAGTGCCATCACTGCTTCAGATAGGAGAGATAACGGCGTTGGAGAGAAGAAGTTCTTATGTTCTCTTGAAAGGATTGACGAAATCAGTCAGAAGATCCAAACTCAGCAAAGGTACCCATTACAGTTCGCTGAAGGTAATTTTGGGCTTAGAGTGTTGCAGTACAGAGGTTACGATATTGTAGGTGACAGGTTCATGGACAAGAACGGTATCACTTGGAATGGCGGAACTAAGACATTGTCTTACGCAGATAACGCAATGTACCTTTTGAACATGGACTTTGTCGAGCACAGGATCCTTAACGGTGTAGACTTTGTGCACGTGCCAATCTTGGGCGCTGACGCAAGCCAGAGGTCTGACGTTAGAGGAGGATTCTTCAAGACGTACGGAGTGTTCATAATGAAAAGGTTCGATAACCAAGTGTTAATATACAACTTGGCGGCACCTTAGAGGTAATTGAACATGACAGAAGCAACTAAAGCTTTAGTGGAAAGTGGTGTGATAGGTGATATGAGGTACGAGATATATGACCTTACCAACGCAGCAAACGATGAAACAGTTACAACCGGCCTTAATGAAGTGTTTACCTGTACAGGTGTTAATGAAACCACGGCAGATAAGGTCTGGAACTGTACCAGAAGTGCGAACGTTGTCACTTGCTTGATCAACACTACCACAGACGAATATAGGATAACAGCTATAGGCAGGTAAGCCTATAGTTTTTTTTATTTTTTAATATGGTAATGAACCTAAAAAGGTTGGAGGAAAAGAAACATGGTAAAATTATTTAAAGTGCCGGGAAAGAATAACCGAGTCCATTTCCCAGGGACATGTCTGATAGGGGACAGAGTCTATGATAACGATGTTTTGCGTATTGCTGAGAAGCTTATACCTAAAATGTGGTGGGTGGACAGTAAAGAAGAAGTTAAAGAACCAGAAAAGGTTGTAAAAGAACAAGGGGTTGTTAAAGAACCTGAAAAGGTGGATGAACCTGATAAGGTTGTTGAAGAGCCAGAAAAGGTTGCAGAAAAGTCTGAAGTTACAGATACGCCTAAAGTTGAAGGAGATCCTAAGCTTGTTGAAGAACCAGGAAAGGTTGCAGAACCTGAATCCAAAGAATCTGAAGGTTCTGAAGTTAAAGACAAGGAGGTAGATGTTAAGGCTAGTGAAGCATTGAAGGAAAACCTTAAATCATCTTACACTGTCCTAGAACTGAAAGCTAAAGCTAAAGAACTTGGCCTTAAGGGGTATAGTGTAATGAACGAAGACAAGCTGGCACAGTTGCTGGTTGATAATGGGGTAAAGAGTTAAATATGGCGCATTGTGACGCTAAAATCCATCCAAAGGAGGACATATGGTAAATCCAAGAAAATATGAAGAAAACGATGAGTGGAAGACGACTTCCATATCAGACGTTACAGTGCACATTAACACGGCAGGAGGAGTAGATACGGCCACAGACAGGTACTTGAACATGGGTACTGGATCTGCAGGAATGGCAACGTCCCTTATCCTTAGAACTGATAATGTAATTACAATTGAAGAAATTAACGAAAGATCATTAAAAGTTGCAATGTCTATACCTGCTAACGGTTCATGGACACAGTCCAGAAGATCGAGACTGAAAATAAAAAGTTTCAAAATCAATGTGCTTACCGCCGATACTAACTTAAAGTTGTACGTTAACACAACTGGGAATAGAGGTACTTAACAATGACTACAGCATTAAAAACACCTTACCCTTTGGCCATTGTCGATGGTGCAGGGAACCTTACTACTGGAAATGTAGTTTGGGCTTATAACAGGACAACTCAAGAAAAGCTGTCAGGAAGGTTCAATTCAAGCAGCCAAGTTGTAGTGGATTTAGGGAACTTAACCACAGAACTGACAGAAGGTGATGAGATTGAAGTTTGGTCTAACGGTAAGTTTGAGGACTTTATAATTCATACAGTACGTCTTACAGGGTCCAATTCAGGCAGAGGAGAAGTTACATTAACCTCAGCAGCCATTTCATCATCATTGGAAAATGTTAGTTTATAGGAGGAAAAAGAATAATGAAGAAAAGTACAATAATGATTATGTTGTTGCTTGCTTTAATACTTTCTGCAGTGGCAGTCTGGAGTTATACTACCGGAGAAGTTTCACCAGTAGGTATAGCTTATAGGACTACTGATGGGAATGTTAACCATAGCGTGAGAGTGTTTACAGAGTTTGACGATAATAATACACATAATTTTACATTTTATACAGACATAAATGGTTCATGGCAGATCAACCAGACAAATTCATCTGCGACAGGTAACCAGTCAATAAGCTTTGTAGTGACAAACTTTGATACTGCTTGGGACGGGACTGTACAATGGAACATTAAAGTTACCAACTCAACAAACAACTTTACTTGGTTATTTTCGTCAAATCAAAGTTATTTCCTTGACGTGTTTGCAGTAAGGTCGTTTGCTTCAGAGCCAGCCAACGATACTTATACTACAACTGATCAGCCAGCGTTCAATATGTCTTTCAATGCTACGGATTCGCCTTTGAGTTGTACATTGTACATGAGTAACTTGTCAGGGCCTACAACCTTTATTGAAAGGGAAACTAAGTCTGACGTAGTAAACAATACGGTCAAGGCTTATGGTGGGGCTGCAGGAGGTTGGACTATTGCTACAGAAGGTGTACACAGGTACTATTTCAATTGTACCAAGGTAGGTAGTGGGATCTCGTTCAATTCAGACAATGCCACAATCAACTATGACGCTACAGCACCAACAATCACAGTGACTCAACCTTCATCGTTAAGTTCATTTTGGAGTCCAGATGTGTTAGTCAATATCACGGTTAACACTGTAGACATATTCCTTAGCACTTGTGAACTGTACCATAACTTTAACGGTAGTTGGCTATTGAACCAGACAGATATCACCTTATCCAATGATACAGGAACAAACTTTTCATTGATTAATGCTGGAGAAAATAGTACAGGGCATACTTGGGGATATGTGTGTAATGATACTGCAGGTAATAGGGCAGTAACAAACTTCACACTGTTCGTGGACAATACTACAGTGGGAGCCATCGACTGTGTATCGCCTGCTAAAGGTACGAGGAGTACAGATTATAGGCCTACATTAGGATGGACAACGACTGCAGATACTGGATTTAACAGGTATGAACTGGATGTGTATCACATGAACTATTCAAGGTTCTTGACGTATAATGTTACTGATAATAGTACGTCCACTTTTGAGATTACGGACAACTTGACAACTGACACCAGCTATTTCTGGAACATTAGTGTAGTTGAGAATAACGGGTTCACCAACATAGGGACTAACTGTACAGGTGGGTTCAACTATACCACAGACTCAGTTGGGCACCAGTTGCTGGAAGGGTACAACTTTTACAGTGTTGTAAGGAATACCGTAGCTAGCCAACTTGGGGCTTCAGGGTTGTGTAGCGAGATATCTACCACTCCAACAAGCATAAGCAGGTTCAACTCTTCTCACGCTTGGGAATCCCATGTGTGCGGGTCAGCGTCAAGCAACTTCTCTTTGAACAGAGACGATGCAGTTGTAATCAACATGCCTAGCGATGGAGTGTGGAATGTGGGTAGAGTATGGTCAGTCAACACGACAGTCAACCATGTGAACATATCCAATAATTCCGGGACAGGATGGAACCTTATAGGAGTTAACGCTGATAGGATGCTTACCCAAATTGATAGGGCTAACGTGAACCTCAGTGCAAGCGGTGCAGCAGTTGCCACATTTGATGCGCCTAACGAGACAAGCACTACTACAGTGACAGTGAACTATAACTTGACCCAGTCAAGGTTGTCTGCTATGGCTGCAGTGTACAACATCTCTGTTGCAGGATTGCCATCTTTGGTACCGGCAGGAGATTATAGTGTAGACTTAGGTAATGGGATATTCACGTTCGGGACAAACACTACAGCTACAAACTATTCAGGAAGCAACCTGACGTTTGATTATAGCTATTTTGATGTGGGACTGATATTGTTCATGAGTTACCCAAACCAGACACTGAGCTATGTGCCGTTCAAGTACAACTGGTCATACAACGGTGCTGTGAACGTGTTCGATGGAGTGGCGTTGTGGTTGAACATCAACGATACAATCGTGACATCGGTACAGTATAATAGGAGTCTATGGTGATAAGAATGAAAATAATGAAAACTATTGGAATGTGGGCAATGGCTTTATTGCTGTTGTTTGTCACAATTGGAAGTGCGTTAGCTATACCTTCCATGCCTCACCAAGTGTACGGTGAAGTGACGATACTTGGCAAGGTCGTGCCTTACCATCTTGTAGAGCTGACACCTTGCGATTACAGGCTTTCAACGCCAGATAATTGTGTGGAAGTGGAAAGCAAGTGTGATGAGGCTCCAGGGTTGTGCAGGTTCGAGACTGACTCTAACGGGTACTACATATTTGAGATGGGGAACATATATGCCTTATGGAGACCAGGAGATCTGGTCAAGATAGATGTGTGTGATGGGCATAAGAACTGTGAAGTGATTGTTATTTTAGGTGATGATAGGACACAGGTCGATTTCAGTATCGGTGAAGTTACCCAAGAACAACTTGATTCTGGGGAAGTGGTTGACGTGATAGATGATCCAGTCAACAAGCCAGATCCAGTGATAGTGCCTTTGCCTGATGATGACAGCAAGTATGATGAACTTATGCTGATGATAGCTGGTGTCAAGACCAGCATTGAAAGGCTTAAGACAGGTTACGAGCAGTTGCCTTGGTGGAAAGGGTTCTGGGGAATTATACTATACTTTGCAGCTTTCTTAGGTACTGGCGGAGGAGCTTATTACCTTAGAGGTCGAAGGATGGCAGCTACATTGTTGAAGAAGCATAACGATGGCAAGTACGGGAAATGAACAATTTTATGGCAAATAAACTATTTTTTTATTTTTTTAAATTAAAATGGAGTAAGTGAGCAATGAGCAGTCCAACACCTTATGTATTGTTTGGAATTGTAACCGATACTGACGGTGCCACAGTAATCAACGGTGCTACAGTTAGGGCTAGGAATGAAACTAATAACGAGATAATCAGTGCAGTGACAAATTCTGTCGGGGAGTACCTTTTTGACGCTACAAACTTTGCATCAGGGTACCTAGACACTGACAAGATTACAATCTACGTGATATACACTAACTTGGAAGCTTCATCTACGCTAGACGTGGCAAACAATGAGCATGAAGCTAACTTATCCTTATCCACTATTGCGGACTCTTCACTATTGCAAGGGTATGCTAGCGTTCAGGACGTGTACGATGAGTTGGACATCACATCCACTGATGTTGCTGCACAGATAGTTATCAAGGTCATACAGCGTGCAGAGTCAAGGATAGATGAAAGGACAGAGACAAAGTTTGTAGCTACTACAGTAACAAACGAAGTTTACGATTACAACCAGTTCAATTCAGTACGGAGCCCTGAACAGATGGAGTTTGTAGGGTATTTAGGGAGAAGGGATTACAGGTATATCAATTTCAGGGACAAGTTCAGGTTGAAGAAGTTTCCAATCATATCAATCACAACGTTACAACGTAATGCTGCATCGTGGGCTGAAACCGATAATTGGACAACCCTTACTGAACAGGAGGGGTCAGGCGGAGATTTCCTTATCGACTTGCCAACAGGGTGGATAGATTTCATCAAGAGTGTTCCCAGATACGGTAAGAGGGCGATAAGGGTAACTTATGTTTATGGTACAAGTACAGTGCCGAAAAGGGTAGAGAGGTTGTGTGTGCTGTTAGCGGTAAAGGACATAATAAGAAGTTCGTCCAGCAACAGTGTTTACAATAGTCCGGAAGATATCAACATGGCAGAACTTAGCATCACTAACAGGGCAGGGGCAGTCAGCACATATTTAATCAACATGCAGAAAGAGATAGATCTGGCATGGGAGGAAGTTGGCGTGTTCAATGCTGGCATGGCTTGAGATGGGGGTTGGAGAAAGGTGGAAGAAGAAGATGGACAGAGTATTGAACAATCGTGCAATAAGGAGCACTGTGAAATTTACACCAATCACCAAAACCATTGGAGCTCACGGAGGATATGAACCTCCTATAGAGACCATAGGTGCTAAAGTGACAGTGAATTGCATACCTTCAGACTATTTCGGAACAAGGATGTTGGAGATGGGAGCTGGGAACTTTGACAGTGGTGATATGAAAATAATCATCAAGGCTGAAGAAACGATTACCAAAGATTATACTGTCGAGTGGCAGTCAGAAACTTACGAGGTTGAAGAGATTCGACCTTTCATACTTAACAACATCAAATGTGCTCAGATAGTTAATTTGAGCAAACAAACATCATAGGGATTGAGAAGTGTATACATTGTATACAGTGTATACATTTCGATTGCCCAACAATCAACCCTGCGGGGGAGAGGTAAAGGAAAATCGTTACGGAAACAAATCTTAGAAGGGACACGTTCAGGCTAATTAGAACCTTGATAAATACGAAAAAACCTAGCGGTTGGACTGTGAGGGCAAAAATGCCTAACGTTGGCACTTTGTTCCCTGTAATTCTACTTAACCCTGTAGACGTAGTGAGTGATAGGTGGAGTGTTACTCCTGGGAATAACGATACAGTTATCACTATGGTCATTGAAGTCATGGTTCATATAGATAGCAGTTCAAGTGTCTTAGACACAGGAAGGGATAACGTTTACGAAACATTAAACAGTGCACCTAATCAGAATACATTATATGGATCTGATAATTTGATATTGGATAGCATTAGTGATGCAGGGAATACTGAACGAGACATCAATGATCAGACGTACCTTATAGCTACATTGTTAGCTACATTCAGAATATAAAATGGTAAGACCGGTAAAAATAACAATTGAAGTGGACGATTCACAGTTGAGAGACTTTGCAGGAAGGTTTGTAGGTAACATGTCAAGGTTTACCACAGCCCAAGCTAGAGGATTGGCTGTAATGACCAGGAACAGAATCAGGAAGGTAATGAAGGAAAAGGGAATGGTTGTCACAGGATCTCTGATTAAAGGTACAGTGGTACGTAAATTGAGTAATAATACTTATATAGTTCAAAGTAGAGGATATTTAAGGCACATTGAACGAGGAACTAGAAGAAGGTTAGGTCCCAACTCTAAACAGATACCAAGATTAGCAGGTACTATGATGTGGGCAAGGAAACATGGCATGTCCTTTTGGAAGATGCAAGGGATAATAAAGAAACATGGAACTAAACCCAATCCATTCACAAGGGTTACAATATTGAGAATGAAAGAAGAATATCTCAGAGATATGAGCAGAAGGTTGAACTTATACATTCAATCAGGAGCTCGTAAGACTGAAACATTAGGAGGATAATTAAAAATGGCAGCACCAGATTCATGGAGTAATATTGCAAAAATAGCAATACAAGTAGCAGGAGGTTCTTATATCCAATTTGGGGCAAGAACTTCTGACATAGACATAAACGAAGGAGATAGAGGGTACAGAGGTGAACCTAGTGTTGATGGTTCTAGGATAGGTATAGATGAACCTCAAAGTGATGGGACAGTCACTCTTACCATGAGACCTATCGATCTTGACACTACATCATCTGACGGAGGACTTTTTCAACAGTATAGGGGAGGAACGTTTGACACTTCCGATCCTTTAATCACTGACGATGATAGTATTACTGGTTCGGCAGCTTCGTCAACGTTAGTAAGGTTAAGGTATAGAATAGTCGTATTGTGGACAAATGATGTAGCTAATACTATAGCTAACGGTAGCGTGACAGCAGGACAGCAAGGGTTAAGATTCTTTGCAAACAATTGTAGAATCGTATCTAATCCATCACCGTTCACTAATAAAGACTTAATTACTACTGTAACGTTTAAGTTTACGCCAAGAACTGTAGGAAACATATGGAACTATGATTGGCAATCTTGCACTACAGCAGCGTTGGTAGCGTTAGGTAACTTTACTTAATTTTTTTTATTTTTACTAACAAGGAAAACAGAAAATGGAAAAATCAAAATTGAATAAGGAAACTTTGCCACCAGAGCAAAAACAAATCATGGATGAAGTCCATAGAGAGAAGACGTTAAAGATAATAATGAATGTTGTGCCCAACCCTACTAGGGAGAAGTTCCTAGATTGGTCTTACGCCAACTTCAACGGTAGCCATGGGTATGCGTTGAAACATTTGTGGGACTTTTACCATGGAGCTATACCAGAAGTAGGGGCTATGGTTCAAGGAATAATGGATCAGTTCAACGCTGACTTAGCCGTAGTAAAGGAACAAATTGGGAAGGGAACATCAGTAGACCTTGCTCATATCTCGGTAATGGAAGGGAGGATTGCTGCGTTAAGTGATCATATAGGGAATTTGCAAGAGGAGATGAAAAAATGTCAGAAAGTCTAAGCCTAGAACAAGTCCAGAACTTCCTTGGCAAACCGTTCAAGATGAAACAGAAAGGTGCTGATGGTGTTGAAGTAGAGTTTGAGTTTCAACAGTTAGGGGTTAAGGAAGGGTTAAGTGACGTGATCGATATTTACAACAAGTTCCTTAAAAACAATAACGAGATGGATAAAGAGTTGATGGATCTTGCTACACCGTTAATTGAATTGATGGTGAAAAAGTCTTACCCTGGTTGGTCAGATGAGTTGAGGGAAGGATTTTTGCAAAGAAACTTCATATGGTTAATGAATATATTGTTTCAGGCTAATATGTTAATGTTAATGGAACCGATATTAGGGAAACAAATTGATGCACAGTTGGAAGAACAAATGCAAAGGCAAAGAGAATCATTAAAAGATGGTCAACGCACAAATCCTGTTAAGACAGAAGTTAAGTAGTGGGAAATCAGAAGGAATCCAGATTTGTATTCCAACGTGGGTAGCCCATATCATGGAAAAGTATCATACAGGGATTGAGGAAACATTGAACATGAAGTGTGGAACATTTTTGTTCCTAGTATTGAAAACAGTGGATGAACAGGAGGAGATTAAATAAGGATGGTATTACAACCTGAAATAGTTGCAAAGTTTAGAGCAGATACGTCTGAATTAAAGAAAGGAATAGATGACATTACTGATACAACTAAAAAGTCCAAAAAAGAATTGATTGGGTTTAGAGCAGACTTGCTTTCAGTGATGTTCTCAGGTATGGCATTGACCAGAGTGTTTGGTGGTCAGATTGATAGGATGAAAGGATTGGTAGGAATAACTCCTCAAATCAATGCTTTGTTTACTGAAGCTTTATTAGATCCCATGATTAAGATTTCTGATATTGTTGGCGTTGTAACAGATAAGTTTATGGATATGCCAGATTCAGTAAGGTCTGCTGCAGGTTGGACTATGATTTCAGTACAAGGATTAGGAATGACATTATCATTCATTGGCCAAGCTTGGTTAGGACTTAACGGGATAAGAGATATGCTCTCCATAGGTATTCCTGGTGCTGCAACTACTGGTGGGAATGCGTTAACAACTTTTGGGGCTACAGGACAGAAGGCTATAGGTTCTATGGGTGCTGTATTAAAGGGGGGTATATGGGCTGTTGCAATCAGTATTGCTTTATTAGAGATTGTTAATACTATAAAGGATCTTCAAGAGTTTAATAAAGAAGCAAAGGAAACACTCAGGTTAAAGGATGCACTTGAAAAAGGACCAAATATAACAGTTATCCCGTTACCTGGTCAAGACTTCCAGGCTAGATTTGCTAGAGGAGATGTAGGTAGAGAAACTATTCAAACTGGTGGACCACTCCCTGGATTACCCGGATTTGTAAGTAGTCAAGAAATTAATTCCCGATATGCAATGCAAATGAAGGCACAAATCATTAAAGAACAAATCAATCAATTTAGTACATATAATACAATAACAGGAAATAATTAAAATGTCAACCAATATAACAGTATCAAAATCTGGATCAGGATTGGCTAGTGTCATTATCCATACAAGCACAGTTGTAGAAAATTGGATAAATAACATTGAACAGTACAACAAACTGCGTACACGGACAAGATATAATCAAGGATACCAAAAGTTCCTATTAGATTTCTTGAACGTTTCAAGGAACATAGAAATCAGAGGAATGATTGCATTAGAACAAGACGGTTCAACTTCAGCAACAACTTTAAGGACAAGATTGAAAAACCTTTTTAAAGCTGGAGGTACTGTGAATATCTTATACCTTAGTGAGACAATAACAGGTATCATGACAGGATTAGAATTTAGAGAAATACCTGCTGACGCTAGCACTGCACGGTACTTTGCAGTAACATTTTCAATATTAGAAGGATCGGTAAGAGGTACTTAAAATGGAAAATAAATTAATTTATGGATTAATTGCAATTATATTTACTATTGCAGGGATAATGTCAGTATATTACTTTTATCCAACCTATATTGGTTACGATAATTGTATAGGTGGAAGTTGGGAAAACGTTACAACGGAAGTGTATTATAACGATACTTTCCCTAGGATGGCCAGATACTATTGTTCAACTGAAACTGACATGACTGTAGAAGAATGTTTATCAGTAAGCAGATATGAAAATCCTTCAGGATGTAAGTGGGGAGGGAAGACAAGTAAAAGGAATGATAAAGGGAACCAGTACAGGTTGTACGTTATGGAAGATCCAGTAATACCTTCACGTACAGACTATGTAAAACTTATTTACACTCACAACGGTCTAACTGAACCTTACACTATCTACGAAGTGTGTAACCCAACAGAATTAGACTATTCAATAACTAAAGATTCAGATTTTAAAATAAATTTCTTAGGTAATACTGGCAGACTTAAAGATTGGGGAATGAAGTTAGGTGTTAACACAAGCACAATAGTTCCAAAGTATAAGAATGTGTGCAATCCCTACACAGAACCTGAACTGCCAAACAATTCAATACCATACTACCAAAACTGTTCTCAATACATTGACAGTTATTATGTTAAGAAAAGTTGGGAATATGTAGATTATGATTTTATAGGACAGAAGTTCAATAAAGGTGAATGTTATAGGGTAAAAGTGTGGGGCAAGATTAACCCCGAATTTAGGGAAAATGTTGCCATTGACAATGTTATATCTTACGCTGGCATGGACTTTACTGAATATGATTGGTGGAACTTAAGTTGTAATAACCGAAACAGTATTCAGATAACTCCAACCATCACTGACGGGAACCAACAACATTTATTGAACTTATCCTACAATATTGATTGGAATAAAGCTTACGTAATATTAAACGCAACCAACGCAGAACTCTCTTTTATAAACATTACTCAAGAATCTGCATGGACAAATTCATCAGTTACAGCAGGTACACCTTTTGGTGTTGAAGTCTATTATAATTGTTCAGCTACAGTAAGAGAACATAATTATTCTGAAGTCATGCTTGAAGCTTTCAGATGGGAAACTCAAGCAGATATAAATTCGTATGTGGCTCAAGGTTCTTTTACATTAAATCTAACTGAAGTGTGGGAAGGAGATGGGAGTGCCAATTCAGATGCGGGTGGGGAAGATAGGTTAACTATGGGAATAAATAATCATTCTAATTTTAGTGTTGTAGGAAGAGTATTCTGGGATTCTACAGATACGGCAGATGATAATTGGTTCTTTGAATTGCATTCAAAGTCCGATGCTGACCAGTGGCAAGTTGGACAAAGAACTAACAGCCAAACAAACTTTACAGATAGGAAAATAGGTTTTTCTGGAAATCCTATAACTATTCTTCCAGCGTTAATAAATAATACTGGTAGTGCATTGACAGGAAGATGGGGAAATATAAGATTTCAGGCGAACTCTTCTAATGTAGTCAATTTGTTTATAGATGATGTTTTTATGCAAAATTCATCAGGATTTATTAATACTCCAGTCTTTGATTCTTTCAGTTATTATAATGCGAAAGCCCAAAAAAAGACTAATGATATATTTTTCCTCTATAGAGATTATGATGGAGATAATCCAGGTATTACTGTGGGAGTTGAAGAATTAAATAATGTAGCACCTGTTCTAAATTTAATAGAATGTCAAAATGCTACAGGTTGGATTCAATCATTTTTATGGAAAGAAGTTATCGGAGCTTGCAGAGTTAATTGTACTGACGCTAATGATGATAATTTAGCAGTGAACCTTAGTATGTATACAGGCGTAGCTTCATGGGACACTAACGATAACAATGACACTTACTTCCTTAACATGACTAACACAAGTTATGATGGTTTCTTCCACGGGTTCAATTTCGCTAACTTGACTGTAGAAGAAAGTGGGTTGTGGACAGTTATTGGACAGTGCAGTGATGGTACATTTTCTGACAGTTCATCTTTCAGTTGGAATGTATCAATAGGTTACTTAAACTCAACATTGATAACTCCTGCAACAAATCTTTCGTACCAAAACGATACGACTAACACATGGGTAGGGGAATGTGCGTGTACTGGAGGAGAGTGTGCTAACGTGTCATGTCTGCCAGACCCAGTCTAAAATGAACAATGAGATTGAAAGAATTACGGATAATGGGATTAAGAAAAGTTTCAATGATTGTACTTTGCATGGTTGTTTTAGCTGGGCTAGTTTATAGTGCAAGTACGGATGGTGGAAGTAGCTTTTCACAAGTCGGCCTTTGTCCCTCTAACCCTTTCTGTGGAGACAACTCTGCCAACATTACCCAATCACAATTCCTTACCGACGGGGAAAAGATGACTGTAAATTATACGTTGAGGTCAAGCAATAAAGGTGCAGCGTTATTCAGATTCATCACTAACTCCACTTCCAACGCTACAACAGTGGCCAGCACTTTCCGTAACATTACAATATTTGAGAAAAGTCCAGTAGTGCCTTTATTCTCACAACTCCTTCCTGGAGACATATTCACAGTCAACCAATCCCAGTACAATTCAACATTCCTTACCGATGGGGAAAAGATAAGGGTGTCATGGGGTGTTGTCATACCTGCAGATGCACCAACACCTACCAACTGGTCATTCAGAGTTCTTGCTAATTCATCGGCCAATACAACTAAAGTATTTTCAGATTCAATTAATATTGAGATCATATCTACACCTCCTGATGTATCTATTGGTACCACTATTGTTTCACCTTCAAACGTTACCTTTGTCAACCAAACAATCTTAATAGATGTGGATTCTGTAGGTAGTACTCTTGACACATGTTGGTACAGGCTAAACAATGGGGCTAACGTAACTTACACATGCAACCAGTCATTCACTTTAAACTTTGTAGACAATGAATCTGGAGATTTGTTAGACGTGTTCCTGAACAGTACTAACGGTAGTATTGTCTCTGATTCTGTAAGTTTTACAATGAATAGATTTACTTCATTAGGTGCCGTAAAGTTCAATATACCAGATTTCAGTTTCGCATCATCAACCCCTGTGACAGGGATATTTGAGAACTTCAATTCGTCAGGAGGAGAAACGAACTTTACTTTATTCTATTCAATGAACGTTAAAAAATCTTCAGTGTCGGGGTCTGATAACAACGTGTTCGTAAGGCTTCTGGTTGATGGGGCATTACAGACAGAAGAGTTGGTACGTTCCCTTTCAGGAATAAACATCTCTGGGTCAACAGGGTTAAGGTTTGTAAAGTTTAACACATCTTCTGGCCAACATAACTTTTCATTAGACTTTTTCAGGAGTGGACAAGGTACAGTTGATGTCGTGAATAATGATGTAGTATTAGTTAGGTTCAAAGATACTGATAATTTAAGGGACATCCATGAAAAAATCACTGAAGTTATTTACTCGTTCAGTTCAACAGAATTCACTAGTGCGTTTAATTGGACATTGGAAAAGAATAATCTCAGTGGAACATTTATTGCAGGGAAATTTGGCATAACATCTACAGGTGAATCTACTCCAACATTCTTTTATGATGATGATAGTTTGACTGACCCATCACCAATATGGCAAAGGCATATGGCCAGTTCTTTAGTTACAGGTACAGCTAGTGGAATATTTTTGGATGAAGAAAAAAGTATGACTCACAACCATACAATAAGGTCCAGGACTGATGCTAACACTGTCACAGTCAATGGTACGATAATCAACTTTGATCTAGGGACAATGGAAGGGTCTATCATCAACGGTTTTGAAGCTTCAAACCAGTTCACTAACTTGACAGAGAATATAACATTGCTTGCTGGACAACATAACTTGGTGAACACTACCATAGACATAAAAGATAGCGATTCATTGTTCATGGGATTCCAGGCAACTTTCATATCGAACTCTTCAACCCAAACCCCATTATTTTTCATTAATATAAGTGGCACTAACGAAAGTGTATGTGCACAAAAAGAGAGGACGGTTGGTAATACAGAAAGGGGGGCCAATGTGTTTATTTACACTGTATGTCATAATCTTACAAGAACTAAAAATTATACTGTAAATGTCTGGGTGAATGTTCCGACTGGACAAGAAGTTATCATCTTGGACGAAAGTCTTGCAGGAGTGGAAAGTGAACCTTTTGACACATCTACATCCAACTTGGCACCACTTCCCGGAGAGTTCTTTGAACCTATAAACAACAGTAACTTGACAGGTAGCGGGTTAGTCAGATGGGGCAACGCATCTGACTTAGACGGTGACTTAGTCAACTATACAATATTCACTTACAACGCTGACAGTACTTTAAACTCTACACTTGCAATCAACGTATCTAACAATTCTGTATCAATAGATTATTCCTCATTCTTAGAAGGTTTCTTGACAATATCTCAGCAAGTCTGTGATACTTTTTCAGCATGCAATCCGTCCAACACTAAAGTTTTCATAGATAACACAATCCCTTCAGTCAACGTAACGAGTCCCGCAAATATATCGTATGCCCCTTCGGGAAACATAGCAATCAACGTCACCACAAATGACTTTACCGTTTGCTTTCATTCCAACGGAAGTGCAAATATTACAATCTTAGGAAATGGGACTGTACACTCTGACTATTACACTCCTGTCCAAGGTAACCAATATCTCACAATAAGTTGTAATAATTCTGTAGGACTAGGTAATTCTACTAATGTAACGTTCTTTGTTGACTCCATATTCCCTGTCTGGGTGACTAAGTCAAACACTACTGATCCAGATTCTGGAGGTATTTACAATCCATTACAATCTTACGTGTTCAGCATAAACTTTACAGATAACATTGAACTTTCTAACATTACCCTATCATTCAACGGGACCAACACTACCACGTCGGTAAGCGGTACTACTGGCAACGTTACGATAAACATCACTACTCTTGGCGCATTCAACTGGACATACTATTGGTTCGCTTCAGATACTGTAGGTAACACTAACTATTCAGATTTATTGACGTTTGAAGTGAGAACGTCTAACACTTCCACACAGACCTACATAAATAGTAGCAGGGCCAACTTTAACATACTGTTCGGTAATTCTATAAACTTTACAGTGAACAGTAGTAATACCACATCTCAACTTTACATCAACAATACACTTTTCCTTAATCCTTCAATAGTAAACTTATCTTCAGGCACGTATAATGTTACAGGAATAACTTTAGGGAATAACAATTATTCTGCAAGTTCTGAAAGATGGAACCTAACTGTGTCAAAACAAAACACTACCATCAAACTTCACATCAATGGTGAACTGCTTAATGGAATGATATTTAATCTAAACGTTAATACTGTGGCTGAGTTTAATGTGTCATTGTTTGACAATTATTCTAACCCACTGGCATTATCTGTAGATTTTTATCATAACCTTTCCGGGACATGGACACTTAACACTTCAGCAATTTCAATATTGAATAAGTCCATCAACATGACTTACGCAGCCAACACCTTATATGAAATAGGGGGAAGATTTGTAGGAAACGATAATTATTCTATAGGTGTATTAAACAATACGATTAGGATAACTGATTTCAACGTATCCTGGACTTTCGCTTGTGGGGAAGGGAACTTGACTTACTTCAAAAACGGAACAGTGTTCAATGAGACCATAACACTTGTAAGGGTGGCAGGTAACAAGACAAGTAAAGCTGACATCAAAAACATTGTGTTGAACTTTATTACTATGTACAATGCTAGCAGTAACGATTCAGTGTTCGCAGGAAACTATACAACCATCAACGCTACGTTCTTTGCTACCAACTTCAGCACATTCCAGAACCAAACAGTCAACGTAACTTACGACTATTACGCTTACTTCCTGCACAATAACACTCAACAGAGGGCTGAGCCTTTCAACCAAAGTACAGATTGTGGAATATTTAACGTAACACTAAACTCTGTAGGGTCTACCACTGATGCCAAGATATTTGTGAGCTTGGCGAACACAATATCCAACACTACAATAAAGGTAGGGAATGATAGCAGTTACAATAATGCTACAGGACTTGTAGGCAACGGTACACTGTACCAGGTCTGGGCTAACCTTACCTTGGGAGCCAGCAAGTTGTTCTGGCATTTCTTGTCCATGAACGGTACAGCTCCAGGAACAAGCCTGTCCCATGTCATAAACTTCTTTGCGGAGGGAACTTAACATGAGTACGAACTTTACCAATCCAATTTCAATCAACATATCTGGAGGGGTTCCAGGGTTCCCCAGCACTGTACCTTACGGATTCCAAGATACTGTATCAGTGTACATTAAAGATAGCACCCTTGGAGAAAAGAACTTTACAGATTTCATGGTATCTTACGATTTTACCAGAGTCATGAATCAAATAGCTACAGGTACAATTCAACTATTAGGGTTAGATGATTCTGACAGGGATTATCTTAATAGGAAAAATATAGTGAAAATCTTTGTAGGGAATACATTATTTTATGTTTACGAAATATCTAGGGTTTCATTTGATACTACAGGGAGTTCTATGCTTACATTGCAAGGTAGAGAAATTAAAGCTAACAGAGTACTTACCGATAGATCAACTTTTACTTATGAAGATATATTGTCTGAAACTATCACCACTGATTTGATTTCTGGAATATTCAGTACAGGGGCTGTTGAATCTTTCGGTAAGGTGTTCTTCCGTTCAGAGTATGATCGTAAACTTAGAGGGTTAATGCAACAAGCTGACTACCATCAAGCTGACTGGTTCATGTCTTGGAAAGAAAATGAATCTTATGATACAGACTATTACAACATCAAACAGCAAAGAGGGATTAGTGAAAGCAAGCATACGTTACGTACTGCGGGTGAAGGACAGAATGTGTGGTTGATGAACAGGGGGGATGATATGCGTAATGTGGCTAACCATGTGACCATTATTGGAGCAGGTAGCGGTACACAACAAATCATTTCTGTTAACTTCAGGGCTACAAACAATCGTACCAAGCTAAACGGTGGAGATTCTTTTGTTGACGGTGGAGAACTTGCAGCAACAGGCAACGTGACTGTAATCTCTACTGCTGGATTTCCTGCAAGTGGAGATATAAAGATTGGTAAGGAAGAAATCACATACTCTTCCAAATCCCCTACTGTTTTTACAGTATCAGATAGGGGGACTAACGGTACCACTGCAGCAATACATCAAGATAGGACTGACGTATTAGGTCTTGATACACTCATAGTGGATGATACAAGTTCTTTAGATTCATCAGGCACATTATGGGTAGGGACAGAAAAGATAACGTACTCAGCTACACCTACATCTACTACAATCACTATCACAGCTAGAGGGGCTGAAAGCACTACTGCATATGCTCATTCAGATAATATCGAAGTTTATGATTCACAGTATACCACGGGAAGTCCAGAAACTGGCTCAACAATTGATACGGAAGGACTGGTTGAAAAGAAGTTTGATTTCACTAGCGTGATAGACAGGAACTCGGCTGACCTAATAGCACAACAGATATTGGGTGAGGAAGAACAGAACAAGTTAAACATTGCAGTGTTACCTATGGACTTGTATGAGATGTTTGAACATGAAATAGAGTTGGGAGACTGGCTGACTTTAGTGGACAGTGATGCTGAGTTGCAAGGGTTGTATGAAACACAATCATACCACCTATTCAAGTCTATGGGAGGACCTGAATCTTTAGAGATGGAGATGTCAAAGGCTTCAAGAAGTTATATCACTGACTTGGCCAACACTTCAATTACTGCAGGGAGATTAGCAAGTTATGCTAAAGGTTCATTAATACCTATCAAGGCCGATATGGCAAGGAATTGTCAATCTGGGAAGGATTTAACATTGAATGTCTATCTCCCACCAGAAACAATTGCAGTGAAATCTATGAAATTAATGTATAGTACAAGTGCATACAGGGCATTCACTACAACTTCTGTATCCAACTCACCAGCAGTAGTTGAAAGCGCCCATGAGCGAGATCTTACTAATTTTACTTGTACCACTTCATTCACTGCTGCTGACACTCAACTTATAAGTGATGCTTCAAGTATGGTGCTAGTGACAGTAGTTTTGATGAATACATCTACAAGTTGGGATGATACACAAGTGTTTTGTCTAGTAAATGATGGATCTACAGACTATCCTTCAGCTGCTGGAGTAAGGATGGGGAAGGTAGCTGATAGGTCTATACCTGATAATACTGGGACTGGGACAGCTCACAACCATAGTCCATCTGTTGGAGATAAATTTATCGTTACTGGAAATGGGAGTGCAACAACTAATGCTAATACAGCAGATGGGGGTGCAGGACATACTCATCCTGCTGTAACATCTGCTTTTGTAGAAACTAACACTGGTGCAGCAGCTGAATCTACAACGGGTAGTGAAAGTGCTCACACTCACAGTATTGTACCAATCTATTCAGAAGATGCCTATACTGCTACAATCTTGGTTCCGGGAGATATGGATACTAAAACTCTATCGGTACAATTGAAGAAGAATAGTGGAGACAATAAGTCTTGTGATGTAGCAGTAGATTACCAAGTGATAGGCAAACATACTCACGCTATGAATTATGGAATAGACGAAACTACTGGCAACAATCATGGTAATATTACAATTGATGTGGATGGTACAGCTCAAGGTGATACATTTACAGTTGACCAGTCACAAGAGATAGATTTGAATTTAAGCACTATTGAATGGAGGCCTGGGCAATGGCATGAAATTAATATTAAACCTTCAGGCACATGTTTCCTAGATGGAACATTCTTTGGGTTAGTGTTCATTAAAGACAGTTAAGAGGAAAAATGGTAGTAAACAAAGAAAGAATCAAATGAATCGAGATGATAGAAAGTGGATGTTTAGGATAGAGGATAAGATAGATGGAATCAACACGGTAACTATTAAAAATTCCACTTTGCTTAAATCTCATCTCGAAAATCATAATCAATGGAATGTTAAACGGATGGCAAGGTACACTGCAGTATTGAGTTTAGGAATAGGGATAGCGATAATACTTATAGAGAAAATCATACCTGTTATGGCAGGATAAACATAAGGAGGAGTAAATATGTCGAAAAAAGTAGAAAAAGGACAGGAATTGTTCATAATTTCATACGAAGGATCATCAGTGGCTGAGTACCGTGAATTAATTACATTTATGAAACCTTTCATACGTGATAAGAACATCTGGCTCACATCCAAGAAACTGAAGCCTAACAACCCTAAAGACTTGCTGGATGGGTTGAAAGATTTGGTCAAACACTGTGAGGCTATGGTCAAGGAAGTGGACAAGAAGAATGCTAAGATAGAGAAAGGGCAAGAGTATACGCCAGAGCAGGCTAAGAAGTTACGTATGATGGCAGAGAAGGCCGAAAAGGTGTTAGGGGTACCCAAAGTACCTGTTGAGGATAAAGTCCTTAAAAAGTCTCCTGTACGACCTTCTGTAGGGCCTTTGAAAGCGCCCTCTCTGGATGTCAAGCCAACCAAGGCAGTTGATGTAAGATGAGTCACAGTAAGAAAGAGAAAAGAAGGGCTGCCAGACGGGCTAGCAAGGCATCTAAGCCAAGTTTTAAGTTCAAGCAAGGGAAAGATGCCATGATAGAGAAAAGGCTGGAGATAGCCAAAAAATCAAAGATAAGTGAAGAGATATTTGAATATGGAGGTAAAAGAATATGAATCCAATATTGGGAACTGTATTGTATGGGGCAGCAGGTGGCCTTGCTATGTCTGTAACAGGATATTTGAGGAAACCTAAGAATGAGTTCGATATAAAGAAGTTCATACCAACAGTGGCATTAGGAGCCATATTTGGTGGTGTGGCAGGATATTCAGGAATGGAAATATCTGCAGTTGAAACTTCAGTATATGCTGGATCGGTATCACAAGCGGTAAACTGGTTGTTCAAGGCTGTGTATAGAAGACTGTTTCCAGAATAAAAAAAGAAAAAATATTTATTTTTTTGTTTCTTGTAGACATTTCTCTTTAAAACAGGCTTCAGCACACTCTAAAGTGGCTCAAGACCAACCATACATCCCGAATTGTTCATTACTAGGAGATTTTTCTTTATGAGTATAACCCTCATCTAAGAGTTTATCATCTCCCCCTTGGTCTCCCCTTATGGTCAAACAGCGAACTTTATGAACTTCGTACCCTAAGGTACTGCCTCCAGAATTTCGTTGCTCTAATAACGCTATGTTACCTACCCTTTTCATTAACTTATGGATGAACCCATTTTTCTTAAATTCTGTTTTAATTTTCTTTATTTTCATTTCACCACTTCTTCAGCCACCGGAAACTTGCCTTCCTCATCAACCATTACCTTGAACTCCTTAAATGGTTGACCTACTTTAGAAGGTTTCTTGCCAAGGAAAGTCATTTCAACATAACTTCCTACTGGCACCGGCTTCAACTTATTACGCAAGTCTGTAGTGGCTATAACAATCAACTTTAGGCCTTCTTCGCTTCTAAACGTATATATTGGCGATGGTTTCTCTGTGTCCACACCATTTACTTTTTCCTTATACTTGTACTTGTTACTGTCCTTAACTTGTTCTAGGATTCCAGCGTAACTAGCCCCTACTGTACTAAAATCCATCCATGTGACAGGTTCGTCGTCTTGTTTCACTTCATTTTTTGCTTCTTTTAACATTTTAGTTTTTCTCCCTTGATTTAGCTGTAATTAACCAACTTGGCACATCATAGCCATATAGGTGAAGTACTTTCCTCATTTCTTCAAACTCTAATTCAATCATTTCATCGTATGTGTCCGTAAATGGTGAACTATTCCTTAATTTAATTAAAGGATTTAGTCTTTCTTCAAATTCTCCAAATAACTCTTGAAGACTCATTCTTTTTTGTTCCGCTTCTTGCATTTTACTGTTCCCCTGTAATTATTTGTCTCTTTTTTTGACCCTAAACATTGTATATTCATTTTCTGAGTCTGTCACTAAGAAGTATCTATGTTCGTGTGATTCTCTGATTGGTAGTTCTACAGATATTTCCCAATCATCGATACATAGAGATGATTCTACCCAAGCTTTGCCATCATCAAGATAATCTCCTTTTTGGTTTTCTATATTCCCTTCTTTTTGTTCGTCTATTATTTTAAATTTAAGTTTTTTCATTTCTTGTTCCTCCGTAATTATGAATGCTTTGTTTCTATACATTGTCGATAGCCTCATCTATTTTTGTCCAGTAATCTATTCCTTGTGATGTGTTTGTCCAGTTGCATTTCCATAGTGCTCTCTGGACTTTAGCCCATTTAATCTGTTCTTCTATCTTCATCATAATCTCCTTTCATTTTCTTCTTGTTTGCAGTATAGACAATCAAATGAGTCTAAGTTGTAGCAGTCTACGTCGTATTTGCAGCCTTCTTTCATCATAACCTCCTAAGGGCTTGGGCTAAGGATTGGAGGGCTCTATGATCTAAGGATAACATTTGTTTCTTATTATCCATTATCACATCAAGCACTAAGTCCTTACTTATTGGCTTTGAAATAATGGTACAACTTCCTATACTTCTTCTAACTATATCTTTTATCTTTTCACAAGATTTATTGTCTATTTTTCCCGTTAATTCAATTGTTTTCATTTTCTTATCTCTTAAGGAACTAAGAAACTAATATTTAAAGATACTTATCTTTTAATATATATATAACTATAATATATACGATAAGATCTTGGTCCACAAGGTCCGCGAGGTCCATGGGTTTCATTTCTATTTCTCTATTATAGTAAAAAGAAAAGGAAAAGGGTGGACCTCCTGGACCACCTGGACCTAAGCCATTTTACGGGGTTTTAAAGCCATTCTACATGATTTTCCATGTGATACCGCTCCATGCCCGATACCTCTTTTCGATACCGCTTTCATCAAATTCTCCAGTCCTAGCCCTTATCTCCTTTGATTTCTCTTTCAGGCCTTCCTTTATCTCTGCATTTCCGATTTGTCTGAAGGCATTTGCCTTACACCACTCATCTAATTTCTCTTTAAATTCAAACTTATAGATACAAAGGTTCCAATCTTCCTTCACACATTCATTTATGAACTTGTTCAACGGATTGCTTTTCTCTTCAAACCTTTGTTTCCTTTCTTCTATTGTTCCTTCATTTGTAAATTCTCTCTTCTTCAATATCCCATTTAATAAAGGTATACATTTCAGTGCTAGGTTGGTATATTCTTGTTCAGGGATTTGGGCTAAGATGTCTGTCTTTTCATCAAACTGTTGTGGGAAGTCTACAATCACCCATCTCCTATACCATCCTATTGTTTTATCTTTAGTGGAAGGCAGATTGTTGGTGGCTATAATCAGTTTGGCATAATTATGGTGGTCAAATGGGTTTTTCCCCTTATATTCAACACTAACCATATCTCCTCCGCTTAAAGTCTTTAATGTATCGCTTCTTTTAATTGTTGAAAATGTAGTCTCTCCCATAAAGCAGACAAGTTTCTTATGCAATTTGGCAGATTCAAATTTACTCCCTATTAAATTCTCTAAACTGGAACAGGTAGAATTATTCTTACCAATAAATCTTTTGATTAGTTCTAGGTAACAGGATTTACCGTTCATGCCTGCACCCAGGAAACAGAATATTCTGTGTAATGGATAATCTGGAAGTAAACAATAAGCCATTATCTCGTATAATAATGTTTTATAGTCCATCCCTACCCATTCAGTGAAGATTCTGTCCATTACTGGTGTTTCATCAGTTTCCCCTATCTTCCAAGGAATTGGGTTAGTCATAAAGTATAGTGGTGTTGGTTCAAATTCTTCGCTAGTGACCACGTCCACAATCTTATCTTTAAACTGTATCCATGTCTTTTTTGGCTTTAAGGGTTTATTCTTCCTTGACACACGTTTAAGGCTTTCCAGGATTTGGGCCTTGATCTGTCCTTGAGTGCTGCTCATAATGCCTAAAGTCTCATCCACAGCATTCATAATGTCAACTTCATCACATATCTCCCACTTATTATCTTTAAAGTTCCATATCCACCATAGTTTGTATTTATCGTAATATATGGGCTGTTCTTCAATGAAATGTTCTGCCATAGCTATGAAGTCTCCGAAAGCGTTCATTGCTTGGGCAAGGTTTTGTCTTACTACTGTAGCCTTAGGTTCTTCACTTTTAGGTTCTTTACCATTTATTGCTTTGTATGTGGGAGAATTTCTATCTAGCTGAACCATCTTTTCTCCCTTCAATCACATCTATAAGTTTGTTAAAATGTTCAAATAATTTTTTAAAGCTTGGCCTTCCACATTTCTTAATCCTCCATTTGGCAGCTTCTATCTTCCATTGTTGCATTTTTCATCTCCTCCTTTTTTACATAGTCCTTTCTAGATAGTAAGTTCTGTGAAATTAATCTCACCTCAACTTTACGCTTACGCCCTTTCACAGGTTTGTAAAACCTTTATCAGGCGTAAAGAGAGGTGGTCACGTCTTCTCAACCAAGAAATTTAAACTTGTGAGGGCTCAAAAGGTTAGTAGGTCAGACGTGACCCCCCACACTATTAAAATTGTGTTTGAGATTCTTTTTAAGCATATATGAGGTATAGTATATAAGTGTTAGAGTTGCTAAATATTTAAATAATCTCTTGCCATTATATTGCTATGGAAGAGCAACAAATCAAGGAAGAAATGCACGCTAGGACTAAATCAGACTCATTTTCCTATGGGAGTAACAGTAAAGGTGGTTCAGGCATTTTCAAATGTTATATGGACTTCGATAAGCCAATAGAAGAGATCCAGAAAGATTTAGAGAAGAGGTTAAAGGTTTTAAAATTCCTACAGGTGTTAGGTTTTTGTAAGCCAAATGAGTAAATGTACATAATCACATGTTCAGGTTGCAAAATCTCAATCATCAAAAATACCAGAAATATGTGCTTCTGTCCCAAATGTAAAGGACTTGCCTTTATTGAACGTGGATGGGACATTGGCGGCAGTTAATATTCATAGACAAGGTCGGCCAAAGTTGATCACTGGAGAAATTCCAACCTCTTAGAACTATATGGGATATGGTAATACTTCCCAATAAGATAATGTTGGTACTGTGTTATCAGGCCAGAGACCTTGGCTCAATCGCCGCCGAGCTTTTATGGTCTCACAATGGCAAGGTAGGGACATGACAAGCAATCATAGAAAGACGAAGTTCTCTATGTACCTCTTTTCATATGCAGCCACCTCATAAATCGTTGTATCCAATTTTTCATATTTGGTTGCCCTTGCCATCATATTCACGATGTACATAGGACAAGCAGAGAAGGTTTTGAAGCAGCGTAAGGCTTCCAGCCGTAAGAAGATGCAGGAGGATAAGAAGGATGGGGATAAGCAGGTCAAGTTGGCTTAGGATCCCGCTAGCGATTGAAGCATGGTGATTGGTAAAAAAGTATTAAGTAAACTTCAAATTCTTCAGTGTCCTTTAGAACAAAAACCTCTTAAATTCCAAGGGTTTACAGTAAAGAAACAATATCTACAGGTCCCCAACACTAGATATAGCTTCGATTATTCTTTTTTGTACAATGGCAAGCCTAACAACATCAGGTGGGAGCGAAAGAGTGCTTCTGACGCTATTTCTACGTTCACCCAAGGTAGAGAGAGGTTTGTGGATAAGTTGCTTAAATCGCAAGCATTAGGGCTTAAAGTGTACCTCATTTTAGAATATGATTATCGTAGTGCGTTTTCTACACCTTTGTACAGTAAAGCTAGCCGTAAGATCCTTTACAATGCGCCTTTAAGCTGGGCTATGCAGGGATTGTGTGTTCCTTTGTTTGTGAGCAACCGCACTGGGGCTAGGAACTGTATCTTATCAAGCATTGAAGCTTGGATTAAGCATACTTCAAAGATTGGTATTTTGCAGTAAAAAATGGCACTGGCAGCGTGATTCGAACACACATATCCATTACAGAAACTTGGTTAGCAACCAAGCGAGCCACCATTGCTCAATGCCAGTATAAGCGATGAGGGCAGGACTTTCGATAATGTCGAATCTGGCAATTCAGGACGCCATAAACATCGAACGACTACTTTGCTTCCTGTACAGTAATCTCATCATTTCGAACCTGCATATCGAATGAACGAAACAAGGGTTCAAACCTTGCGAACTACCAAGTTGCTCAACCTCACCACTGAAGCTGTTGACAGGAGTTGCACCCACAATCGCTTCCTCACAAGGGAAGTGCCTTACTATTCGGCCACAACAGCATTGGTGGACACAGAGAGACTTGCACTCTCGGCTTCTAGCTTGCAAAACTAGCACTCTGCTACTGAGTTATGCGCCCTTTAATGACAGTAGAGGGATTCGAACCCACGAAGACACTAAGCCACTGGATTTCTTCAAAAGGACTTCTGGACGAGTTCCTTCTTCTAAGTCCAGCCCATTTGACCACTCTGGCATACTGTCATAACGTCGACGGTTGGACTTGAACCAACGGTTTCTTGGTTAACAGCCAAGCACTTTACCACTAAGTTACGTCGACAAAGACTCTGAAGAGATTCGAACTCTCATTCTTTTGGGTTGCAACCAAACGACTTACCATTTGTCCACAGAGCCATTAAATAGCAGTGGTAGGATTTGAACCTACGCC
>SDBU01001455.1_pt1 | contig 33775 bp, 33 predicted proteins | sample 2277071 | NCBI WGS metagenome assembly SDBU01 (sample SAMN10397929, study PRJNA504765) | marine sediment metagenome | isolation source: marine sediment core GS08_GC12, 126 cmbsf | place: Arctic Ocean: Gakkel Ridge, Loki's castle | collected 2008 | reverse complement strand
CATGTGGCTCGGAGCAAATTCGGACTTACAACTTACGTCGCACATCCATCACTTCGGTAGGAACTCCCTTCGGTCCTAGGCTCCGTAAGTTGTGTCCTCATTTGTGGTGCGGGCGGAGGGATTTGAACCCCCATGGGTAATCCCACTAGCTCCTAAGGCTAGCGTGTCTGCCAGTTCCACCACGCCCGCATTTCTTTAAGCAAAATAATTATATCATATAATATTGACTTTTTACATAGGGTTGTTATAATTAATGAAAATATTCCTTCGTGCCCTAGCATATACGAAGGGGACTCGTGATGAAATTTATTTCATAAATTTTGCGGGGCGTAGCGAAGCTTGGATTATCGCGCCTGCTTTGGGAGCAGGAGATCGTCAGTTCGAATCTGACCGCCCCGACCATAAATGAGGACTGAACTTATTAAAATTTACTAATTTTCATAATTTCATCTTCTATGAGCTTTTTCTATGAACCCCGTTAGATGTTTACTATCTAACGGGGTGAAGGTTCGAATTTACTCCGAGCGGCTATCAGATGAGACAAGGCCGCGAGGAGAGAATGAAATTGATTAATTTGGGCCCGTAGCTCAGTTGGATAGAGCATCGGTTTTCTAAACCGAGGGTCGCGTGTTCGAATCACGCCGGGCCTGCCAGTGTTGATTAATATGGTGGTTATGGTGTAATGGCAGCACGAAAGACTGTGGCTCTTTTAGTACGGGTTCGAATCCCGTTAGCCACCCCATATTTGAATTGACCCATTCCCGTCCCGGACAGGAATAGGTCTTGCGTAAATTTTAGCCACCACCTGTTTGCAAATTCTCCTTTATGCAGGTATATTCTAATTAAGTTATGATACGGATAGTATTCTTTCTGATGCGGATAGCAGTATTTATAGCAGTAATTTACCTTATCTATTTTTTCTATAAGTCATTACAGAAGCCTACCGAAAAAAAGATAAGTAAAAAAACTACTACTACTGCCTGCCCGCCTCCTGCAACACTTGTAGATTACACAAAAGGCAAGATAAAAGGTACAGAGAGGCAAGAGTTACATAATCATATAGCCAATTGTAAAGATTGCCAGTATGCCTTACAATCTATGTTTGATATCCCTACAAAAGAAGAACTTAAAAAGAAAAAAGCCCAAAGTAAACCCCGTTAGAAATTAGTGATTTCTAACGGGGTAAATAATAGAAAAGGGGTTTGGACAGGATTAAAATGATGAAAAACAGCCAAGAAGACCTTGATTTTGAGATATCCTTTTATGAGGATATCCTCAATGAGAAACCCGATCATGTTGATGCTCTAATTGCCTTAGGCGATGTTTACTCTAAAAGAGGTCGCCATAAAGAAGGGCTTAAGATTGATCAGATACTGGCAAAACTAAAACCAGACGACCCCGTTGTTCATTATAATCTTGCCTGTAGCTATTCTTTACTTAAAAAGTCTCTTTTGTGTCTTGAGGCTCTTGGAAAAGCCATCCATTTAGGATATCGTGACTTCACCTTTATGGAGGAAGACCCGGACCTTGAGTTTATTAGAAAGAACCCCTACTATAGAGAGCTATTGTCTAGGTACACTAAGAAAAGCAGAGAATAACCTATTCCCGACCCGGACGGGAATAGGTTCGCTTCATGGATGCGGGTGAATAAAGGAGGCTTTGCATGATGCAAAAAATAGCACTTATTGCGGCAATAATATTACCATTGTGGAATATACCGCTTATCGTAAGGATTATAAAAAGAAAGTCTTCTGAGGATATCAGTATATTTTGGGCATTAGGGGTGTGGACATGTTTTGCGTTAATGGCTCCCGCTGGTTTTAGTTCTTCTGACCCTGTGTGGCAAACATTCAATATTGTGAATTTTATATTCTTCAGTACAGTTGTCATTGTTGTATTGATATATCGAAAAAAAGGTAGGGTGGTTCAGAAAGAGGTGTAATATGGCTAACGGTTTTAAGATGAAGATGAGTTTTCGCAAAGTTCCAAATGACCCTAATGTATTTGAATTTACGATAGCTACGCCATTACTTAGGGCTCAATTTCGTCTTCCCAGGGCAATAGTTAATCGCTTAAGGGTGGATTTGGAGAGAGCCCTTACACAGAAATAGATAATGAAAAAGGCCTTTTTTTAATGCAATTTTAGTTGACAAACCGGAAAAATTAGTGTATATTTGTTACGTATTTTATTGTGTGTAGTGAAGAGGGAATGTGCATCTTAAGCCGCGAGGCAGAAGAGGGAAATTCGCCTTGCGATTTTTTTTGCGGATCTATTCCCGAAGGAGAAGGAGGAGAGAGAATGAATATCTATGTAGGCAACATGTCGTATGAGCTTAGCGAGGATGACTTACGGAAGGCTTTCGAAGCATTCGGACAAGTAGCATCTGCCACTATTATCAATGATAAATTCAGCGGCAGGTCAAAAGGATTCGGATTTGTGGAAATGCCAAACGATGCTGAAGCTAAGGCCGCGATCGAAGGCGTGAACGGCAAGGATTTAAAAGGACGAGCCGTTAAAGTTAATGAAGCTAAACCTCGGCCTGATCGCCCACCCATGCGATAGGCAAAGGTTCTGGATACTCGTACATAAAGAAAACAAAACAGCCTCAAGATAACACTTGAGGCTGTTTGTTTTTAGGGGTATAATTTTAATGAGGTCACAACTTATGGAACGAACGACCGGAGGGAGTTCCGAGCGAAGCGAGGAATGAAGTGAGTAAACATAAGTTGTATGACCCTACAAAATCGCGAAGCGAGGGATCTTCAGGAAAGGATAAATATGAATACCACAGAACAGAGGATAAAGGATATAAAGGAGATATCGATTGCGATTGACACATGGGATGATATGTTTTCTGATTTTGATCCCCGGCCTCTTAATATGCGGGCACTCTCAGAAGACTTTATGGCGGAACTTAAAAAAAGATACCGTGAAACACGTAAAGGAACTTTCCTTGTTACTGTTTATGCGCCAAGTTCTCTTAAAGACGAACCGCAGGAAAAAACAGTTATCCAGAGGCTAAAGAAGCATTTCAGGCATAGGTCCATGCAGAGGCAGAAAGAGATTAGGCGCATAAGGACCCGCGGTATCACTTTTGTCGTATTCGGTATTTGTTCTTTAGGTTTTCTTACGCTTATTACATATTTTGAAACTTTTACCGAGCTGGCAACCGAAATCCTGGGTATTATATGTATGCCACTGGGTTGGTTTGGCATCTGGGAAGGTTTTTCAAAGATTGTTGATACCTCACCCGCCTTCATCCAGGAAGAGATATTGTTTGACAAGCTCTCAAAAGCAACCTATCGATTCAGGCATATTGAAGAAGGTAAATAAGCGGAAAAGAAAAACAGCCAGCGGAAGAAGATAAGAAAAGTATTTAGATGCAGATAGAGGGATTTTTTAAAGAAAAGATTTCGCGTCGAGATTTTTTAAAGAAAAGCTGTCTATTTTTGACTTCTTTGGGGGCATGTTTAGGGTTACTTAGTTTATCAACGGAAAAGGCATGGGCAAAGATGGAGACATTTTCTTTACGAGAAGCGATGTTTTATAAGAGGCTCGATAAGGATATGGTCCGGTGTGAGGTCTGTTTCCGTGAGTGTATCCTAAAAGAAGGGCAGAGAAGTTTCTGCCGCAACAAAGAGAATATCGGCGGGCGACTGTATAGCTTAGTCCATTCAAAACCTTCATCAGTGCAAGTCGACCCTATCGAAAAAGAGCCGGCTCTGCATATGCTGCCCGGAACGCAAATTCTTTGCTTTGGTACCGCTGGTTGCAATTTTCGCTGTAAATTTTGCCAGAACTGGCATCTTTCCCAGAGATCAATTGAAGAGATGGTCTATACCTATGATCTTTCACCGGAAGATGCGGTAAAGATGGCTATAGAGAAAAAGATTCCCACGCTCTCCTTTACCTATAATGAACCGATATCTTTTTATGAATATGTTTATGACATTGCCAGGGTTGCCAAACAGAAAGGCTTAAAGATTCTCTGGCATTCTAACGGAACACTTAATCCTGAGCCGTTAACGGAACTTCTAAAATATACTGATGCAGTCACGATTGATTTAAAGGGATTTACTGATAAATTCTACCGGGAGGCCTCTTCTGCAGAACTAGAGCCTGTGCTTAAAACTTTGAAGATTATCAGAAAAAAAGGGGTTTGGCTTGAGATTGTAAACCTCCACATTCCTACTTTAAATGATAATCCTCGGGACGTAAGGAGGATGTGTCTCTGGATTAAAGAGAATCTGGGGAAATATACCCCTCTACATTTCTCGCGCTTCTATCCCGCTTATCGGCTCACGGCCCTTCCCGCAACACCGATAGACAAATTGGAGCAAGCCCATAAGATTGCCAAGGAGGTTGGTTTGGAATATGTAACAATCGGCAATGTCCCGGGGCATAAATATAATTCCACCTTTTGCCCTAAGTGTGGAAAGACATTGATTCATCGTATTCACTTTCGGGTATTAAGTAATAACATAAAAGACGGAAAGTGCAAATTTTGCGGATATCACATTCCGGGGATTTGGTCATGAGCCCCGTTAGACCTCTCTGTGAGGTCTAGTGGGGTGAAAAAGGAGGTCTAACGGGGTGAGGAAACGCTTCGTTTTTGCTATATTGATAATGGGCTTAAGCGGTATCATTGCCCAGATAGTCATCTTAAGAGAATTATTGATAACTTTTTACGGCAACGAGTTATCCATAGGGATTATTCTAGCCAACTGGCTTATCCTGGAAGCGGTAGGGGCGTTCTTTTTAGGAAAAAGAATTGAAAATCTTAGAAGGAAACTCGAGGCATTTGTCGTACTTACACTGATTTTTTCGCTATCTTTTCCCGTCGTAATTTATTTAAGCCGAATCATAAAGGAAATTATCGGTGTTACTCCCGGGGAAGGCTTGGGTTTAATTCCTATTTTCTTTTCTTCTTTTTTTATCCTTCTCGCTGTGAGCATTTCTCACGGAGCATTATTTACTTTCAGCTGCAAAATATACTCAGAGTATTCTAAAGAAAAGCATGCTACCAGTATAGGCAGGGTTTATATCTACGAAACTCTGGGCACAATTGCCGGAGGAATCGGTTTAACCTATCTCCTTATTCCTTCTTTTCATTCGGTGGAAATAGCCCTGGGAATCTCTTTATTAAATATTTTCCTGTGCCTCTATCTTTTGCTTGGCGTAGGCGGGCGTAAAATACTAACCGGCATATCAGTGATATTTTTGTTTTTAATCGGCTTCTTAATTTTTAGCGGAGAAAAAGACTCGATTCACAGGCTTTCCATAAAAGGCCAATGGAGAGGGCAAGAAGTAGTTCATTACCAGAACTCTATATACGGCAATGTAGCAGTTACCAAGAGAGGAGAACAATACACCTTCTTCTCTGATGGGATCCCTATAATTACCGCTCCGGATCCTGATATAGCTAGAGTAGAGGAATTTGTCCATCTACCTATGCTTTCCCATCCCGAACCAAGAGAAATACTTGTTGTTAGCGGTGGGGTAGGAGGGGTGATAAATGAAATCTTGAAACACCCGTCTGTAGAGAGAGTCGATTATGCCGAACTCGATCCTTTAATTTTAGAGGTGGTGAAGAAGTTTACCGTACCGCTAACAGAAACCGAATTGAGTGACACAAAGGTATTCATCGAATATATCGATGGCAGGCTCTTTGTCAAAACCACCCCTCGCAAATACGATTTGGTTTTCGTCGGATTGTCTAACCCTTCGGATCTACAGGCAAACAGGCTCTTTACCAAAGAATTTTTTACTTTAGTTAAAAAGATCCTGAACAAAGATGGTATATTGGCCATCAGCTTACCGGGTTCTCTGACTTACCTGGGTGATGAATTGAGAAATCTCAATGCCTGTATTATTAATACCCTTAAGGAGCCTTATCCTTATGTGCGGATAATACCAGGAGACTTTAATCTTTTTTTGGCCTCAACATCTCACGAAGTTTCTCTTATTGACCACACAAAGCTCAGTCAGAGGCTTAGGGAAAGAAATCTCCAAGTCAGCCTTCTCATCCCGGCTCATATCGAGTATAAGTTATCCCCGAGATGGCTAGATTGGTTTTTGAAATCTCTCGAAGGGGGAACTAAAGATATTAATCGAGATTTTCTGCCTATAGGATTATTTTATAGCCTTTCTTACTGGAACGCCCTTTTTTCTCCTTACATGCAGAAGCTGTTTAGAGTATTTGAAACGATAAACTTAAGGCGCTTTTTTATTCCTCTTGTCTTTTTTACCTCGATCTTTTTGTTCTTTGCTTTTAAGATCAAAAAATCGGTTAGGCTAAGCGTTCCGTTATGCATAATCACTACCGGCTTTGCCGGAATGATATTTGACTTAGCCCTCATTTTTGCTTTTCAGGCACTTTACGGATATGTTTTTCATTGGATAGGGCTTTTAGTGACTGCTCTAATGGCCGGGATAGCGGTAGGAAGTTTAAGAATGACTTTACTCTTGGGACGGATTAAAAATGAGTTTACTTCATTTATAAAGATAGAACTGGCCATAATTCTTTTTTCCGGAATTCTTCCGGTGGTATTCCTCATTCTTTATCCTTACCTGGACCGCCTGGGGACATTCTTCTTGCAGGCAATTTTTTTAGTCCTTTCTTTCTTCTCGGGTTTTCTCATTGGCGCGCAATTTCCCTTAGCCAACAAAATATATTTAACTTTTGCCGCAAAACCTCAAGCCCCATTAGACACTGCCGAGCTATCGGAGCGTCTAACGGGACAGGGGCCTAATCTGAGTGGTACGGCCGGTCTGCTTTATGGAGCTGACCTTTTCGGCGGCTGGATAGGCGGTATCATCGGCGGAGTGATACTTTTACCTGTTTTAGGGCTTTTTAAAACGTGCATGGTAGTAGTCATGCTTAAAATAATCAGCCTGATCATATTTGCTACATCTACCCGGAAGTTGATATGATATGGCAGAGCGATTTAGACCGTGATAATTTTTGCAGGCGGAAAGCCGTTGAAGCCCAAAGTGGCGCTTGCGCATGAATAAGCACCGATATTCTTTACATAAACTACATCGCCCACATAAAGTTCGGGTATTTCTTCATTAAGAGAAAGGGTGTCGAAGGAATCACAGGTAGGCCCGGCAAGCGTGCTTAAAAATTTCTGTCCTCGCCTTAATGTTTTAAATTCGTATTTACAGTGGTCAAATATCATACCGGAAAAATCACCATAGATGCCGTCATTAAGATAATAATAATTTTTGTTATTGCGAAAAGTTCTTCCTATAACCTGCGTGACCAAAATTCCGGCAGGCCCCGCTAAAAACCGGCCCGGTTCGGCAATGAACTTAACATCTTTATCAAACAGGGCGTTCATCCGGTATCTTATCTGACCGGCCATTTTTTCAAAATTTATTTCTGTCTCATTGTCAAAATGCTGAATCGGAAAACCGCCGCCGATATCCACGATTTTTAAAGGTAAGTTGTTTTCCTTCGCTTCTTTAAAAATACCGGCTGTGATTTGGAGGGCTTCGAGGTAGTTTTCGACGTTTGTAGACTGAGAACCTACATGGAAGCTTACACCCATTGGCGTAAGGCTCAGGGCCTTGGCCTTGCGCAATAAAAAGAATGCCTGTTCCGCATCTGCGCCAAATTTAAGAGAGAGTTCCACGACACTCCCTTTATTTTCTACTTTAATGCGGACAAGCACGTGTGCGCCGGGATAATATTTGGCCAGTTTGTAAAGTTCAGGTTCATTATCGAAGGTCATAAGCCTGACTTTGCGTCTTCTGGAAAATTCGATATCCTCCCTGGATTTAATAGTATGCGCAAAAATAATTTTTGTTGGCGAGGCCCCAAGGCGCAAAACCTGTTTCATCTCAGCGCCGCTTGCCACATCAAAACCGGCTCCGAGTTTAATAAATGTTTTAATGATACCTGGATGAGGGTTTGCCTTTATTGCATAATAAGGTGTGACATCGGGCAGACATTTTTGAAAACGCTTATATTGTTTTTCAAGGATGCAGCGCTTAATCATCATGAATGGTGTGCGATGTTTTCTCAACATCGTTCTTATAAGATTTTCAACACCGCCAACAGTGCCTGTAATACCGTTTACGTCAGACTTAGGTTTTGACAGTTTCAAATTGTTTTGCAATACCGGACTCATGTATATTTAACCTCTCTTTTGAATCAACCAGAAATGTCGTGAATTGCCAGACATCTTCTTCTTTAGGTTTAGGAATATCATACTTGGTGAATTTTGTATTGAGATTTTTTAGCGGCGTCCAGTCAACAGGTATAGATACAAACGGTTTTATATAAGGCATAGAGACCTTTAGGATTTCCTCATGATCTACATCATCCGGCAATAGGAAACCCATTCTTGGGTTTTTGATCATCCATATAGCCGCTGCTACTACAGAAATTGCGACTTGAAGCGTGGTTGCCTGCTGATTGGGAACGAGCCTGCGCGCTTGGTGAATATCAAGCAAGCTTCCGCACCACCATGACTTAAAGTCGTGCCCCATAAGAAGAACCCCCAGTTCATCGCGACCATCTATAATCTCGTCACTCATTATTCTTTGTTTTTCCTGGAGTTTATACTGCCTCATTTCAAGTTCATGCAGCGAATTAATAGCGGCATTACACGGACAGTATGCATAGTGAACAGTCGGCCTATAAACAGCTTTTCCGTTTTCCCAAACCGTTAACCGGTCTGAAATACCGAACGCCTCTCCGTGACGGATGACCATTCCTGTAATTTCACCGCAAGGAACCCATGAACGCACCCATGTTTTTATGCCGATAGAGGTCAAACAAATTTGATTTTTTGGGCCGACTTTATGGAAAAAGGCATTTTGCGGAATATAGCGTTCATGCGTTCCCCAACCCAATTCTACCGGAGCAACGCCTTCTTCAAAAAAGCCTTCGATACTCCATGTGTTAACAAATTCGTTTTCCTCTTTAGGCCGATTGGTGATTTGGGTATCCCGCTCGCTTATGTGGATGGTTTTAACGCCTTCAATCTGGGCTAACTTCGCGAAATTTTTTTCTTGTAATGCCTTTTTCAATTGACTCTTTCTTGGGTCATTTGATTTTTCTTTCAAAATCTTTTTGGCAATATCTATAAGAGCGTGTTTTGTGACATGCGATACAAGGCCGGGGTTAGCGCCATGATCGACAATAGCCGTCATGCTATTCTCCCCCTGTGTATCTATTACTTTACTACGAATTTCCATATGCCTGGAATACAGGGTATATTTGGTTGGATCATTGCGCTCAGCATCCTTGTATGGATCCCACTCTTCTACAGAAGTATTGACATATAGAACTTGATTATCACGGCACCAATGAACCATGGTGATACACTCGATATTCCAGGCAAGATCAATAATCATATCTCCGGGGCCCACATATTTTTTAAGAAGTTGGACATAGTTCTCAGGAGTTATTCTCTCCATGGTATAAGTTAGGCCTTTATCTAAAGCATCTTTGATACGTGAACGGTTATCAACAAAATCCATAACGGTAATTTTTTGCGGAGGCATCTCGATTAATTTAAGTACAAGCGGAATAACGCATTGAGAAACAGAACCGCAGCCGATAATTAATAATTTTCCCTCAAATTTCATAATAAAATCCCCTTCGTTTATTTTTATTTTTTTAAAAAGTTTTTTATTTTTTTACTTTAAAATTAGTATAACATATTTATTTACATTTGCAAATAAAAAGCAAGAGATTTAAAAAAAATTTTAAGTGCAAAATTAAAATATTTTGGAGTATAATCATTAAATAGTAAAAGGATTGTATTTTGTCCTACTTGAATTGTCGAAGAAATAGGTTTAAAAAACTATGGGAAGCGGCCTGATAGATATAGACGGTTCTCTTAAATCCGGCAGCGGAACAATAGTGCGCTATTCATTATCTCTTGCATCCATATTAAAAAGAGATATCCGCATTAGAAACATCCGGGCCAGGAGAAGAAAGCCGGGCCTTCAACCTCAACACCTAAAAACAGTTCAGGCTTGCTGTGAACTTACCGGGGGCTCGGCGAAAAATTTAAGGTTAGGTACTTCTGAAATCGTATTTTCGCCCGGCAAAAAAATTCGTGGTGGCAAATTTACCTGGGATATAGGTACTGCCGGCTCAACCACTATGATGTCACTCTGCCTTTTACCTTTGGGTTTATTCGCCGATAAGGAATCCAGTTATACAATTTCAGGCGGCCTGTTTCAGGATTTCGCGCCTAATGCTTTTCATATGAAATATGTTTTGACGAATCTTTTGAGAAGGTTTTCTATTGGAAGCAATATAGAAATTATAAAGCCCGGTTATGTCCCCACCGGCGGAGGTGTTATAAAAATCGAAATAAAACCAATAGAGGGAAAATTGAAACCTGTGCGATTGATAGAACAGGGCAACGTAACGGTTGTAAAAGGAATTGCCATATCCTCGCATTTGAAAAAAAGAAAGGTAAGCCAGAGGATGAGGGATGCATGCATCCAGGCATTGTCAAAGGCTGGTTATGAAACCGATATAGAAACTGTTGATGACGGATCCGCTAACCAAAGAGGAGCAGCATTATTTATATACGCGCTTACGGACAAAGGGTGCTTAATAGGTTCAGATATGGCAGGCAAGCTTGGCAGGACAGCCGAAGAGATAGGTAAATATGTAGCGCGCAGCCTACTAGAAGATATAAATTCAGGCGCTACAGTCGATCGCTTTGCAGCAGACCAGCTGATTTTATATGCGGCACTTGCAGATGGTGAGAGTGAGTATAAAATACCCCGCATAACCGAGCATATAGATTCCAATATCTGGTTGGTGGAGAGGATGTTGGGGGCTAAAGCCTCCTTGAGAGGCAAAAATCTGCGTATAAAGGGAATTGGTTTTGGAAGGGTATATTAAATCTATTGCTTATTTACATTATTTTGCTATAATAATAATCTGATTTAGAGCCCGCATAGCTCAATCGGTAGAGCAGGACACTCTTAATGTCAAGGTTCTAGGTTCGATTCCTAGTGCGGGTACCAAATTTGCTGAAGGCAAATTTGGTGTTGAGATAGTCTTAAAAATCCGACCTATAGGGAGGATTTTAGACTATCGAAACATCACTTACATATAGTATGTTTGCGGGATTTGCGGGTGTAGCTTAGTTGGTAGAGCGTAACCTTGCCAAGGTTAAGGTCGTGGGTTCGAGACCCATCACCCGCTCCATACTACGCTAGATAGGTTGGGTTATTCATAGAAGTAGCTTCGTATGGTAAACCACATAAGTTTACCCTACGAAGCTACTAGACCAATTTAGCTAGACCAATCTAGCGAAGTAGGGTTACCCCTTTCAAAAAGGGGATGTTTAGAATTAATTCGGCTTGGCATTATAAATCTTTTTCAAGGGAGGATTAACGAATGAAGGTTATGGATTTTTTGAACAAAAAAGCGGTTACCGCCGATTTAAAGGCGAAGGACAAAAAGGGTGCCATTAGTGAACTCGTAGATCTTTTAATTAAGGCAGGTGCGATTAGGGCAAGAGAAAAAGAATCTCTAATCAAAACCCTTTTAGAAAGGGAGTCGTTGGGTTCAACCGGCATCGGAGGAGGGATTGGCATTCCTCATGGCAAATCCCCCAATGTAAAAAATTTAGTCGCAGCGTTTGGTTTGTCGAAAGAAGGTGTGGACTTTGAATCTCTGGACGGAGAACCCACCCACATTTTCTTTTTACTGATAGCGCCTGAAGAATCTGCGGGCCCTCATTTAAAAGCACTCGCCAGAATTTCAAAGCTTTTAAAAGATAAATACTTCAGAGATATGCTGAAGAATACAAAGAGTGAGAAGGAATTGATAAAGATTATAAGCGACGAGGACCAGAAAAGGCATTAAACGATGAACCCTGTTAGACCTCGAAGAGGTCTGGCAGGGTGAAAAGAGGTCTAGCAGGGTGAAGAAATTGAAGTGGCTATATCCGGGAATGCTGGTTAAGCGGTGGATATTCATGATTACTATAGGAATATCATTGATTTCTATGGGGTTTGCCATCGTTATCTCAGAGCAAATGTCGGCCAATAAAACATTTATAAGTTTAATTATTCTTATCGGGATCCTGCTTGTAATAACAGGCGTGAAAAGAATAGTATCATCTTTCGTGACGATATTTTCACCCGGTAAAGAAACCAGGCTGGTAGATAAAATTTATGCTAAGAGGATTCTCGAGAAAGGCCCGCGTGTAATTGCTATTGGCGGCGGACACGGCCTTTCCACACTTCTGCACGGCCTCAAAGAGTATACAAATAATATTACCGCCATTGTGACCGTAGCCGATGACGGCGGTTCTTCCGGAAGATTAAGAGAGGAATTTGATGTTTTGCCGCCGGGTGATATAAGAAACTGTCTTGTAGCATTAGCTGATTCGGAACACTTAATGGGGAGGCTTTTTCAATTTCGCTTTAGTGAGGGTAAAGGTTTAAAAGGACATAACTTTGGCAACCTTTTTATAACGGCGATGTCAAGAGTGACGGGAGATTTTGAAAAAGGCGTAAAGGAATCAAGCAAGGTTTTAGCTATAAGGGGCCGCGTAATTCCTTCAACAACTGATAAAGTGGTTCTTGTCTCTGAGCATAAAGATGGTTCGAGGACCGTCGGAGAAAGCAAAATCCCCGAAGCATCCAGCCCCATCAAGAAAATGTATATAAATCCGGAAGATTGCCGCCCCACAAAAGAGGCTATCGATGCCATAAGAAAAGCGGATGCAATTATAATGGGGCCGGGCAGCCTTTATACAAGCATAATGCCCAATCTTTTGATAAAGGGCATGTCTCAGGAAATTTTGAAATCAAAGGCAAAGAAAATTTATATTTGTAATGTTATGACGCAGCACGGAGAAACAGACAGTTATAAAGTAAGCAATCATATTCAGGCGCTTATCAATCATACGGGCGAGGGAATTATCGAATACGTTATAGCAAATACCGGGCGTGTTCCCGAAGGATTGCTGGGCAAATATGCCGAGGAAAAGGCTTATCCGGTTGAAGTAGATAGCGAGAATATCAAAAGACTTGGGTGCGAGGTAATAAGGGCGAATGTTATAAATACGGAGGATTATGTGAGGCATAATTCTTATAACCTCGCTAAAATAATATTCGACTTAATTTTAAATATATGAACCCCGTTAGACCTCAAGAGAGGTCTATCGGGGTAAGAGGAGGTCTAACGGGGTGAAAAAAATGCAAATTTTACTGGTACTGCATAACCACCAGCCATGCGATAATTTTGGATGGGTTTTTGAAGACGCATACAAAAAGTCATACGAGCCTTTTATAACTGTTTTAGAGAAATACCCCCGCATAAAGATTGCAATACATTATTCGGGGAGTCTCTTAGAATGGCTTCATAAATTTAAACCGGAATTCATGTCGAGGATAGAAGCGCTTGTAAAAAAAAGACAGCTAACTTTGTTAACAGGAGGTTTTTACGAACCAATATTTCCGATTATTCCCGACAGAGACAAAATAGCCCAGGTAACGCTTTTGACAGATTTCATAAGAAACCGCTTTGGATATAATCCAAAGGGTTTATGGATCACAGAAAGAGTTTGGGAAGAGAGCCTCTCGGATTTATTTTTAAGTTTAGGATTGGAGTATACCATTGTCGATGAAAATCATTTAAAAGAGGCCGGGGTTTCGCGAGAGAACATACACGGCTATTTCGAACTCAGGAACGGATTTAAGGTTTTCGCCGCTTCTAAATTGTTAAGATATATGATTCCATTTGCCGGAATCGACGAGATATCGGAATATTTTAAAAAACTGTCCAAAAAGCTAAAAGAAACTTTTGTAATTTTTGCCGATGACGGTGAAAAATTCGGGTTTTGGCCACATACATATGAATGGGTTTATAAGAAAAGATGGCTGGAAAAATTTTTCGAATATTTAAGTGACGACAAAACCGTATTGGAATCCGTTGCATTTGAGGAGGTCTTTGACAGATTTAAGCCGTCCGGTAAAGTAGATATTCCTCCAACGAGCTATAGCGAGATGATAGAATGGTCAAAAGGAGATTTTAATAATTTTTTTAAGATTTATCCCGAAGCAAATATAATGCGGAACCGCATGCTAGGAGTAAGTAAAGAAATAGAGAAAGCCCAATCACAGAATCCGGCAACCACGAGACAGAGATCCCTTTTTCAAGAAGCAAAAAAAGAATTATACAAAGCACAATCGGGTTGCGCTTATTGGCATGGTATTTTCGGCGGGTTATATCTGAATCATCTGCGTTCCGGTATTTATAAACATTTAATTAATGCCCAGAACATACTTGAGAGATTATCAAAACCTAAAATTGTGAATTTAAAGATGTGCGATTTGGATAATGACACAAACGATGAAATTATTATCGGAAATAGATTCCTTAATTTATACATTAAACCAGGCAAATCGGGTTCGATTTTTGCATTAGACAATAAAAGAAAATCCTATAATATGATAAATATTATTACCCGTCGACACGAAACATACCATTCTAAACTTGTTAAAACGCCAAGGAATAATTTCAGAAATATAAAAAAAGACCTGGAAAATAACAGGCATATAAATATTCATGATATGTTAGGTATAAAAGGAAAAAACCTGAAGAAATTTCTGATCTACGACGATGATAAAAAGGATTCGGTTATAGATTATTTTTTTGCCGGAAAATTTAGCCTTAAAGACTTTTCAAAAGGGAAACATGAAAATCTAATAAAACTATCTAAAAACCATTACAGGGTTAACAAGATTATAGATAAGAGTTATATATCTTTTATATTGGAAAAAACCGAGGATATCGAATTAGGAAAGGAGATATTTTGCGTCTATATCAAGAAAGAATTAATTCTTTCAAATTCGCCAGAATTTTATATAGAGTATACATTAAAGAATTTATCCAAAAAAAAACTTTTTACTACGTTCGCGACCGAATTTAATTGGTCGTTTATGAATAAATATTTTTTAAAGAATAGGGATTTCAAAAATATCGATTCATTTCTTTTAAAAGATGAATGGTCCGATATTGAAATAAAATATCGTTTTAGCGAATCAGTTAGGCTGTGGTCAGTTCCTATTTATACCCTTAATGAAACCGAATCAGGGCTCGGCAAGACGTATCAGTATCTGAGTCTATTGATTCAGGTGCCAATTTCTTTAGGGTGCGAAGAAGATATGAAATGGGGTTCAACTATAACGATAGATTAAAAAATGTTGGTTGAAAAGAAAATAATAATAAAGAACAAGTCCGGATTACATGCGCGCCCGGCAGCATTGTTTGTTCAGATCGCAAACAAATTTGATAGCGATATAAGTGTAACCAAAGGTAAGCATAAAGTAAACGGTAAATCCATAATGGGCATATTGATGCTGGCTGCAAGCAGAGGTCAAACAGTGATTATTGGCGCTAACGGAGAAGATGCCGAAGACGCCGTAAGAGAATTATCCGAGTTGTTAGTTGTAGATACCGATTACGGATTTGGGGGCAAATGAACCCATTCGATAAACTCAGGGTTCATGCTGAGCGACTGAAAGGAGTCGAAGCATGAAGAAAAAAGAAGTTGTGCTACAGGGCATTCCGGCCGCACCCGGTATATCCATAGGAAGGGCATATCTTTTAGACAGCGAAGAATTCGTAATATCACGGCGCAAGATTACGCCGAAAGAAGTAGAATCTGAGGTTGCCAAATTTAACAGGTGCCTGGTAGAAACCCGCAGAGAGCTTTTAGATATAAAGAATAAAATTTCAGAAGAAATGGGTTCCGAGCATGCAGAGATTTTTAGCGCCCATTTATTGGTTATAGAAGACCCCGTTTTAATAAACGAAGTCATTTCAAAAATAGAAAAGGAATTATTGGGCGCGGAGTGTGTATTTTTAGATGTTATGGGAAAATATATAAACGCCCTTTCAAAGGTAAACGATGAGTATTTAAGAGAAAGGGTAAGCGATATTAATGATGTAGGAAAAAGGGTATTGAGGAACCTTCTGGGCACAAAAAAGGAGACACTCGAGACTCTCAAGGAAAAAGTTATAATAATAGCATATGACCTGTCTCCATCAGACACTGCTATAATGCATAAGAGAAATGTAATAGCCTTTACTACCGATATCGGCGGCAAAACATCTCATACGGCAATAATGGCCAAGTCATTAGAAATACCCGCGGTGGTCGGCATTGAGGTTGTTACAAGCAAAGTCAAAAACGGCGATTTTTTAATTGTCGACGGGACTCATGGAAAAGTCATAGTTAATCCTCGTGAGGCGACAATTAAAAAATACGAACGCGATAAAAAAAGATTTGCCGCATTTGAAAAAAACCTGGACGCGTTAAAAGAATTACCCTGCCACACACTTGATAGAAGAAGAATCGTTCTTGCCGCCAATATAGAGCTGCCGGAAGACGTCTCTTCTGTATTATCTCACAATGCGGACGGGATAGGGCTTTATAGAACCGAATATTTTTACATGAATAGAAAAGATATTCCTACCGAAGAGGAGCATTACAATGCTTACAAATCTGTAGCGGAAAGAATCCATCCTAAAGGAGTGATTATAAGAACACTGGATTTGGGCGGCGATAAATTTTTGTCTCCCCTTCATGTACCACGGGAAATGAACCCCTTTATGGGCTGGCGCGCAATAAGATTTTGTCTGGCAAGGCCCGATATTTTCAAGACACAATTAAGGGCTATTCTAAGGGCCTCCGCACACGGAAATTTAAAGATGATGTATCCGATGATTTCCGGCGTCGAAGAGTTAAGAAAAGCAAATGCAATACTCCAGGAAGTGAAAGAGGAATTAAGAAAAGAATCAATTAAATTCGACGAAGATATAAAAGTAGGCGCAATGATAGAAGTGCCCTCGGCAGCGCTTACAAGCGATGTTCTGGCCGACGAAGTTGATTTTTTCAGCATAGGAACAAACGACCTTATACAATATACCCTTGCCGTTGATAGAGTTAACGAGAAGATTGCGTATCTTTACGAACCCGCACATCCGGCGGTTTTACGCCTTATAAAAACAGTTATTGACAATGGCCACGCCAAAAATATATGGGTTGGCATGTGCGGCGAGATGGCCGGAGACCCTATTTTAACCATGATTCTTTTGGGGTTGGGTTTAGATGAATTTAGCACCTCACCTATTAATATGTTAGAAGTAAAACGCATAATAAGGGCAGTTTCTTATGAGGACGCAAAGAAAGTTGCCGAAAAAGCGTTAACCCTTTCTGCCGGAATAGAAATTGAAAAATTGGCCAGAGAAAAATTAAAAGAGGTAGCGCCTGATATCGCGATGAACATATGATTATAAATAATAAGCTTATAAAAAAGATAGACCGCGGGAATATGCTTGATTTACTTATATCTTTCCCGGCACAGTGCGAACGGGCTATGCTTATCGGAAAAATGGTATCCATCGATAAGAGATATAAAAGAAGTTATAAGAATATCGTATTTTTAGGCCTCGGCGGCTCTGCTATAGGCGCTGATATAATAAGGAGTTATTTAGTAGATGAGTGCGATATCCCTATTCATGTTATAAGAGATTACACCATTCCCAGATTCCTCAACAAAGATTCTTTAGTTTTTGCAACGAGCTATTCGGGAAATACGGAAGAAACCCTTAGTATGTATAAGCAAGTAAAAAAAAGAAGAGCCAATATAATCATTATAACCTCCGGCGGAAAATTGGAGAAAGAGGCAAAAAGAAACAGGAATTTATTAGTTACCATTCCCAAGGGTTTTCCTCCGCGCTCGGCACTCGGATATTCGTTTATTCCCGCACTTGTAATTATCTCGAGATTGAACATTATAAGGGATAAAACGAGGGATATTAAGAATTCGGTATCTCTGTTAAAGAAGCTTTCGAAGGAGATGATAGGTCCGGATGCAAGAATTAATATATCGAAAAAAATAGCAGCGCAAATTTGGGGTAAATTCCCGGTGATTTATGCTGCGGCAAGACATGTGGATGTTGCGGCCCTAAGATGGAGGGGCCAGCTGGCCGAGAACTCCAAGGCGCTCTCATCCATGCACATATATCCGGAAATGAATCACAACGAAATAGTGGGATGGTCTAACCCATATGTATTATTGAAAAAATTTGTAATCATTACCTTAAGGGACAGAAAAGACCACCCAAGGATAAAAAAAAGAATGGATATTTCAAATTCAATTTTTAAGAAGGCCAAGTTTAAAATCATAGGGATAGATTCAAAAGGCAACTCGCTTCTTTCGCGAATTCTATCCCTCATATATATAGGTGATTTTGTAAGTTTTTACCTTTCTATTATGTACAAAACAGACCCTACACCTGTTAAGAGAATTGCCTACCTAAAAGCGCAATTGGCGAAACGATAATAAAATGAAGGCGCTAATATTAGCAGCAGGTTATGGTACCAGGCTCTATCCGCTTACCTTAAACAAACCAAAGGCGCTTCTCCGGGTAGGGGGTAAGACAATATTGGAACGTATCTTAGATAGCGTATTTACAATCGAGGAATGTGATACAACATATATTGTGAGCAATAAAAAATTTTATGAGGGTTTTTGCAATTGGGTTGACAAGCAGAATTATAAGAAAAAAATCGAAGTTCTAAATGACGGCACCGCATCTAACGAAGAACGACTCGGCGCTATCGGAGATATAAATTTTGCACTTGAGAAAACCGGCATTTTTGACGACCTTCTGGTTCTCGGAAGCGATAATTTATTTGAATTTAAATTGAGAGATTTCATTGATTTCGCTCTATCAAAAAGGCCGGGCGCGTCTCTTTGCCTCTATGACGTCAAAGATATAGAAAAGGCAAGACTATATGGCATTGGGGTTTTGGGAAACAAGTATAATGAAATCATTGATTTTGAAGAGAAGCCGAAAAAGCCCAGAAGTACGCTCGCGGCAACCGCTATATATTTCTATCCAAAAGAGAAACTAACTCTTATTAAGGAATATATGAAGGAAGGTCTTACCAAAGACGCGCCGGGTAATTTTGTAAAATGGCTTAAAGCCAGAGAACCTGTTTATGGATATGTTTTTAAAGAGAATTGGTATGATATAGGGGATAAGGCCTTGTTAAAGAAGGCAGACGAAGAATATCAAAGGAGAGGGGAAAAATGAAGAAACATAAATATCTTTTGACATCCGAAAGCGTTACGGAAGGCCATCCGGATAAAATATGCGATCAGATTTCCGACGCAATATTAGACGCTATTTATGAAAAAGACCCGTCGGGAAGGGTTGCCTGCGAAACCATGGTTACGACCGGCCTTACAATTGTAGCAGGAGAAATTACAACCTCAACGTATGCAGAGATACCGAAGATTATACGGCAGACCATAAAAGACATAGGCTATACAGAACCCGTTTACGGGTTTGATTATTTGACCTGCGGCGTCATTACTTCAATACAGGAACAATCTTCTAATATCGCATTGGGAGTGGATGCAGGGGGCGCCGGAGACCAGGGTATGATGTTCGGATACGCCACGGACGAAACTAAAGAACTCATGCCTTTGCCTATATCTCTTGCGCACAAACTGGCGAGAAGACTTGCCCAGGTAAGGAAACAAGAATTGGTTGATTATCTAAGGCCGGACGGAAAAACCCAAGTAACAGTTCAATATAATAATGGCAAACCTGAAAAAGTTACAGCAGTGATTGTAAGCGCGCATCACAGCCCAAAGACAAAATTGAAAGATATAAGGGGAGATATGAGAAAGTTGGTAATAGATAAGATAATCCCAAAACATTTGATGACAAAATCCACTAAAATATTTGTTAACCCTACGGGAACATTTGCGATCGGAGGCCCTATGGCCGATACAGGGGTTACGGGAAGAAAGATTATTGTAGATACGTATGGGGGAGTAGGAAGCCATGGCGGAGGTTGTTTCTCCGGCAAAGACCCGACAAAGGTTGACAGGTCCGCTTCTTATATGGCCCGTTATATTGCAAAAAATATAGTAACCGCTCATTTAGCGAAGAAATGTGAGATTCAGCTTGCTTATGCAATAGGCGTATCGGAACCGGTCAGCATTATGGTTAATACCTTCGGAACAGGCGAGGTGAGCGAAGAAAAACTTATAAAGTTAATAAGGGAGAATTTTGAATTGACGCCGCAGGATATAATAGAACACCTAAAATTGAGAAGACCTATATATAAGAATACAGCCTGTTACGGACATTTCGGAAGAGAGGAAGAAGGATTTACGTGGGAAGAGATAGATAAGGCGGATATATTAAGGAGAAAAGCATAAATTAGCGTATAGCGTTTAGCGGATAGTAAAGAAAGGATAGTATAAATGAAATATGATATTAAGGATATAAAACTGGCAAAAAAGGGGAAGCTTCGCGTCGAATGGGCGAACGAATATATGCCTGTTCTGGAATTGATACGCAAAAGATTTTCAAAAGAAAAACCATTAAAAGGCATAAGTATTGCAGCATGCCTTCACGTAACAACAGAGACGGCCAATCTCGCGAGGACCCTTAAAACCGGGGGAGCCAGGGTTTATCTTTGCGCATCCAATCCTTTGAGTACACAGGATGATGTCAGCGCTACTCTCGTTAAAGATTATAAAATCCCTGTCTTTGCTGTCAGAGGAGAGGACAGGCATACATATTATAAGCATATAAATCAATGCTTGGATATAAAGCCAAATATCACCATGGATGACGGTGCGGATCTTGTTTCGACCGTTCATTCAAAAAGGCAAAATCTTGTTAAGAATATGTTAGGCGGCACAGAAGAGACGACAACCGGAATCATAAGGTTAAGGAGTTTAGAAAACAGTAATTCACTTCTCTTTCCTATTATGGCCGTAAACGACGCCGATACCAAGCACCTTTTCGACAACAGATACGGAACAGGGCAATCTACGGTTGACGGGATTTTAAGGGCGACCAACATCCTTATGTCCGGGACAAACTTCGTTGTATGCGGATACGGTTGGTGCGGAAGGGGAGTTGCCATGAGGGCGCGCGGCTTAGGCGCAAATGTTACGATATGCGAAGTCAACCCATTAAAGGCATTAGAGGCTGTAATGGACGGCTACAGAGTATCTACCATTAAAGACGCCTGTAAATACGGGGATGTTTTTGTTACGCTTACAGGCGATATAAGGGTCTTAAGAAAAGAACACTTTCTTTTGATGAAAGACGGCGCAATTATTGCCAATTCAGGGCATTTTAATGTTGAGATAGATATTCCCGCATTAAAGAAACTTTCTAAAAAATTAAGGAAAATGAGAGAGTTTGTTGAAGAATATACATTGACCAACGGAACTAGAATCAATCTTTTAGGCGAAGGGAGATTGATAAATTTAGTTGCCGCAGAAGGCCACCCTGCGAATGTTATGGATATGAGTTTTGCAAACCAGGCGCTTTCGGCAGAGTTTTTGGTGAAACATGGTAAGGCATTGGATAAGAAAGTTTATAAACTACCTGATAAAATAGATGCAGAAATTGCCCGCTTGAAGTTAAAAGCGCTTGGGGTAAGGATAGATACGCTGACCAAAGAACAGGAAAAGTATCTTGCGAGTTGGGAGATAGGGACGTGAAGAGGATAGCGGTACTTACAAGCGGTGGCGATGCACCGGGGATGAACGCATGCTTAAGGAGCGTGGTAAGGTGTGCTGTATATAATAAACTGGAAGTTTTCGGGGTCTTATACGGCTACGAAGGCCTTATAAACGGTGATTTTGTGAAGATGAACGCGAGAAGCGTAAGCAACATACTTTCAAAAGGCGGAACAATTTTAAAGACAGCCCGTTCAAAAAGGTTTAAGACAAAAGAAGGGAGAATTAAAGCATATAAGTCTTTAAGAAAACACAAAATCGATGGGCTCATAGTTATAGGGGGAAACGGGTCTTTCAGGGGAGCGCACGAGTTTTGCAGGGAACACGGAATAAATATTATCGGAGTGCCGGGAACGATAGATAATGATGTTTCAGGCACGGATTATACGATAGGCGCCTCAACAGCATTAAATACCGCTCTGGGGGCAATTGATAAAATCAGGGATACTGTAACGAGCATGGAGAGGATATATGTAATAGAGGTCATGGGAAGAAAGGAACCTTTTATTGCCATAAGAGTAGGCTTGGCCGGTGGCGCAGAAGACGTGCTTTTTCCTTTTACCGAGTACAACATTGACGATATGTGCGATGACATTAAAAAAGGGAGGGCTAAGGGAAAAGTAAGCTGGATTATAGTTGTTTCTGAAGGTGTTGCGAAAGCGGCTGAAGTTGCGGATATAATAGGGAAAAACACGGGTTACGAAGTGAGATCTGTTGTGTTAGGCTATATTCAACGAGGGGGCTCTCCCGATGCCTTTGATAGGATCCTGGCCTCGCGCATGGGCGCGGCCGGCGTAGAAGCGCTTGTTAAAGGCGAAACTGATAAAATGGTTGGCATAGAAAGTCACCAGGTGCGTTTTATATCAATGGAGCGCGCCTTCGAAAGAGATGAAGAGAAATTAAAATTAGAAAGAGAACTGTATAAATTAACGAGGGTATTAGCGATATAAATGAGGACATAAGTTACGGAACGGAGTGACGTAACTTATATGTCCGAATTTACCCCGAGCGAAGCGAGGGGATGTCAAAAAGGGGAAAAGGATGAGAAAAAATATAGAAAACATAGCATTAGAGTTGGCACTGGCCGGCAAGGCCGAAGAAAAAAGAAAAATTGCAAAAGGAATTTTTGAAACCGCTTTTGAATTAGGCATTTACCCCTATAGCATAGATGATTTTTACAGAGCTCGGGGAAAAGGTGAATTTAGCGGTTTTACGGTGCCTGCGATAAATTTGAGAACGATGACGTTTTACCTGGCTTCGGCAATTTTCAGGGCGGCTGAAAAAATTAATGCCGGCGCTTTTATATTTGAAATAGCAAAATCAGAAATGGGTTATACTAGCCAGTTGCCGATCGAGTATACCAGCATGTGTCTGGCAGCGGCTATAAAAGAAGGATACAAAGGGCCTGTTTTTATCCAGGGAGACCATTTCCAGTTTAACCGAAAGAAATTTAAAGAAAATCCTGATAAAGAAACCCAACTCATGAAGGAACTTATTATAGATGCGATTGGTTCCGGCTTCTATAATATTGACATCGATTCTTCTACATTGGTGGACCTGTCCCGCCCCACGACCATAGAACAGCAAAAATTGAATTACCAGATGTGTGCCCGAATGACCGATCTTGTCCGCAAGATTCAACCCCCGGGTATAGAGGTATCTGTTGGAGGAGAAATAGGCGAGGTCGGCGGTAAGAATTCTACGCCGGAGGAATTGCGCGCATTTATGGAGGGGTTTAAGAAGACACTCGCCCTGTACCGAAATGGTACAGGGCTCGGAAAATCTAAAAAAGGCATAAGTAAAATAAGCATTCAGACAGGTACTTCTCATGGAGGGGTGGTTCTACCGGATGGCAGCGTGGCAAAGGTAAAGCTTGATTTTGATACATTGAAGGCCCTTTCTAAATTAGCCAGAGAAGAATTTGCTATGGCCGGTGCCGTTCAGCACGGCGCCTCTACGCTTCCTGAGGAGGCATTCGGCAAGTTTGTCGAAGTTGAAGCTGCCGAAGTTCATCTTGCTACGCAATTTCAAAATATAGTTTATGAAAGTAAATTTTTCCCCTCCGAACTCAGGGATAAGATTTACGAATGGTTAAACGTTAATGCCGCCGGTGAAAGAAAAGAAGGCCAGACTGATGAGCAATTTTTATATAAAACCAGAAAAAAGGCCCTCGGCCCTTTCAAGAAGGATATTTTAAATCTGCCCCAAGACATTAAAGAAAAGATAGTAAGAGAGGTGGAAACCAAGTTTGAATTCCTGTTCGATAAACTTAAGATCGCCGATACCCGAGACTTAATTTTAAAGCACGCCCCGCCCAAACCGGTAAAGATAGATTTAAAAGAGGCCTCGAGAGGAGCAAAACTGGACGGAGAAGGAGACGATTGATAATTATGCGTAGCTGTCCGGTTTGCGGAACTACGAAATGGAAAAATGCTTATAAAATAGGCCGGTGGGATATAAGAGAATGTACCCTTTGTAATTTCGCAAGGATTGACCCTCTGCCAGCGCGGGAAAGCCGGCCGGAATATTATTCCAAAGAAAAAGTCATTAAAAGAAATATTAAGAAGAAAACCCCGCCGCAGAAGCTTTTCAGGGTTATGAAACGGCTATTCGGCAGAGCAACAAACCGAAATAAAAATAAAATATTTTATGATAAACTTTCCCGGTATTTATCCCCTGGGTCGAAAATCCTTGATGTAGGCTGCGGCGACGGAAGCTTCCTTAATTTGTCAAAACAACGATTTATCTCTACCGGTATCGAGATCTCAGAATATCTCGCGGCGTTGGCAAAAAAACAGGGAAATGTGAAAGTTATTCCCGGTAATTTTTTAACCGCGGATTTTGGCAATGAGAAATATGACGGAATTACTTTAATATCGCTTCTTGAACATTTGGATGATCCTGCGCAGGCGATTAAAAAGTGTTTCGATATTATGAACAAGGGCGGTGTTTTATTGATGAAAACCGTAAACTACGGTTGTTTAAACCGAAGAATAAAAAAGGAAACCTGGACCGGCTTTCGTCCGCCGGACCACATAATTTATTTCACCCCATCAAATCTAAAGCGTTTTCTTAAAAAAATAGGTTTCGGTGAAATAAAAATTTCTGCCCCTTCCTTTAACGATAATATGTATTGTGATGCCCGGAAATGAGCCAATTATTTTCTTCGCTCATACGGGCGATCCAAAAAACGCAAACAGGCAGAATATGAAGAAGAAATCTGGAGGCCGTTCTAGTTAATAAGAACCTGAAATCCATAGTTGAAAATATATAGACAAGGCTATACCCGATAAAAAACATAAAGATAACCGTCGTTATATACAATACATCGTCTTTAACGGATTTTTTAAATCTTGCCGCAAGAAGGGCTAACAGAACAATCCAGATTATATTCCATTTTTTAAATCCGAATACATGCTTCTGATATTCGTACAGTATAAGCGGAATCCTATTAAGTCCGGAGACGAAATTTTTAAGCGTTAGCATTGAAAAATTGAAATTCTCGTTTACAAAACCAAGATAGTTTCTATAACCTAGCCAGCAAAGGGTTATTGCAATAATAGCCAAAAAATAGCCGGATGCGGGAATCAGTATTTCTTTGTTGGGCCCATGGCCCTTTCTTAATAGAAATAAAAACAAGATAATTAGAGTTATAGCTGCGAGCAGGAGCCCTTCATTCTTTGTCCAGAGGACCAATATAGAGAAAATAAGGGATATATATAAATATGTCCGGTTTCGACAATTTTTCATCCATAAATAAAGATATAAAAAAGAAAGGCAAAAATTTATGCCTAACGTCAAATCTACCATTCCAATTGTTGCATAGTCATTGAACTGTTTTATAGAAACCAGTACAAAAGTAAATAACAGAGCACCAAACCTACTACCGAGAGTTCTCTTTAAAATGAAATAAAACACAATAAGAAATGAAATAAAATAAAGAGGAAAAATCGATTTTACTAAAAAATCATTAAAATTGTGTATAAACGTATAGAACCACGTCTCTGCCATAGGTATTAGTAGGGGATAATCAGGGTGTGCGCCGTGAAAATTATTCGCAACCTTAGTAAAAAAATCCTGTGGCAGCGTACCTACTAAATAAAGTATTTTACTTTTTAAGGCATAGATAGCCACGCTGTCGTAAGATTCTATCGGTTTTATAAGTGCTCTGAAAAAGGTATAAATAACTTCAAAGGAGAGAAAAGAAAAAATAATCTTTTCAGATCGGGATAATGGACTTATTTTAAAAGACAACCCGTTCCTAAAATACGGCCGCAAAAAAATAAAATTATATACGATAAGCACAACCCACGGCGTTAATATTAAAGCAGTTCTAAATTGCGCACGGAATAGGCCAATGATAAACATCTCTATTGATATTGCCCCTATTCCCAGGGGAAAGGAAAGCCCTATAGCCTCAAGGGGCGTTATCAGTTTCTTTCTGTCAAGAAAAACTAGTATATTAAAGCCTATAAATGCTGTGAGAAAAATCCAGAGAAAGGTATAAATTACTTCTTTCACTTTTGTCCCTTCTTTAATATATACCTATTACGATCGAGTTCTGCAAAAATCCTGTATCCCTTTTTTCGGTAGGCGCTATTATTATAAACTAATATATAATCCGGCTTATCCGATTGAAGTAAAGGATACAGATAATAAACCGCCCGTCTATAATTAATAGAATATTCTTCATCATCAATAAATCTATAGGTAGAGCCGGCAGGCAATTTTTGCTTTGAAAACAAAAGAAAAGGATAAAGGTAATCTCCGTATACATAGGATCTTCTGCCCTCGGTATCCCTTTTTATCAAAGCCATATAATCGTAAAAATATCCCTTTCTAAAAAGATCGCGTAATATAAAATTAATCCATAAAATAATCCAAATCGCAAAAACCGCTCTTATTATAATAGTTTTGTTTATTCTCATTTCATTATGATAACTTTAAGATCATACATATAAAAATGTATACATTCTTAACGCAGATTCTCGCAGATTGCACGCAGATATACGCAGATAACCTTAAATCTGCGACCATCTGTGTGTAATCTGCGTTTATCTGCGTTCACGAAAAGTACACATAGATACCTTGCTTATGGACTTTAATGCTTCAAAGTGAGATAGGCTCCGGTTAGCCCCAGAATAATATTGGCCGACCATGCTGCCAGGATAGGCGGCAGGACCCCGCCTTTTCCAAGCGCTAGAGTTATTGCAACTATAGGTATATACGTTAGCGCTATCAGGATTCCTCTTGCCATACCTAAAAGCGCCTTACCTCTGGAAGTTACAAGCGTAAAAGGCATAGCTATTAAAATCATTACCAGGCAGGAGAATGGAAACGACAGTTTATAATGTAGGTCTACAGTAAATCTTCTGCAGGCTAATTTACTACCAGCCAGGAAGACCTCGAGATATTTTTTAAGTTGCATATAACTCATAAATTGAGGCTGCCATTGGTTATTTATAAAATCTAAGGGGGTTTCTTTTATAAGAATTTCTTTTTCCTTATAGATTTCCGGGTTTCCTATAAAATTGCCTTCGGTGTCTATGTTATAACTTACCACTTCTTTACCGATCCAGGTTCTGTCCTTCCAGAACATGAGTTTTGCAGATACTTTTGATATTATATTCTGGGATTCGTCGTGCGTATGTATTATGATATCCTCTAAGATATTATCTGTAATGTCGAATTTTTTGGCGAAAATAATTCTATTTCCGTGACCATAGATAGCGACATTGCGCATAATAATAGACTGCGACTTACCGCGTTTTCCAACATCAAGTTTTTCGTACCTTATTTTATTGGCCATTCTCATTGAGTTGGGGACTACCTTGTCGTTTAAGATAAATATAAAAACGCCTATAATGCAGGCACCGATAAGCATAGGTCGTATTATCTTAAAGAGGCCGACACCGCTGGCTTTGAGGGCCGTTATCTCATTATGTCTATTTAGATTGCCAAGAAGGAACACGCTTGACAAGAGGCAGGAAATTGGAGCAATCTGGGTTATAACAAAGGGCATCATATAAAAGTAAAAAGAGCTAAGCGCCTGAACTCCTATTCCAGCGCGCAATATTTCGTCCAGGAATCCGAATATGTCGCCTATTACAAACAATACATAGAGAAATACCGTGCAGAATAGAAATATCGATATGAATGAGAAAAAGATATATTTGTCGAGTATCCTCACCCCGTTAGACCTTTCTTTACCCCGTTAGACATCTCTTAAGGTCTAACGGGGCTCATCGCTTCAAAACCCTGCAAAACAAAATAACGCCTACAATACCAAAGATTAGATTTGGAGACCATACCCCCAGCCATGGGGGAATAAATTTGCGTATAACGCATGCAACCCCGCCGAGCATAAGTGTCCAATATATTAAGAATACTGTAAGGGCCATGCCAAAATTAATAGATTTTTCCCGTCTTTGCGTTTTTATGCCTATGGGAATCGCCAGTAAAACGAATATGAGATTTGAAAATGCGAGTGAGATTTTATTATGTATTTCTATTTTTAAAGGAGTTGTATCGATGTTTTTTTCTTTGAGCTCTTTAATTTTCGCTTTTAATTCGTCCAGGGTCATTTCGCGGGCTTTTTTTTCTACCATCTCTCTTTGAAGCGCGTCTTTTAGATCCAGCGTTAAATAGTAATTTTTAAAGGCAAGTTTATACAAAACATTCGGATCTTCTGGATTAACCTCATCGGCGATTCCGTTGGTTAGTTTTATTTTTACTTTATCTTCGCCGGGTATGGTTATGATTTCTCCTGTTCGGGCTGTCAGAGTCCTTGTGGGGCCGTCTTCCCGGGGCTGGTAAATTCTTATATTCTTAAGTTTATCTCCTTTCATATCATAGATAAATATTACGTAATTTTTGAATATCTTGATAAATACACCGGGCTCTATCAATGCAGTAGGGTTCTTTACTCCTATTTCTTTAACCAATCTTCTCGCCCTGAACGATGATTCAGGCATTATTTTGTAATTTAAAGGTATGCATGCCAAACTCATGATTAAACCAACCATAAGAACCGGACTGGCAATCCTGAAAACGCTTATACCGCTTGCGCGAAGAGCGATTATTTCATTATCGTTTGAAAGCCGGGCAAATCCCAGAAGCACGCTAGACAAGACAGAGATAGGTATGGTAAACGTCAAAAGTGACGGCATCAAAAGTCCTACCAGCCGGAACATCTGAATTGCATTTACGCCTTTATTTATTATGAGATCGGCCATCTGGATTATATTACCCGCAGTCAGTATGACGGTTGATATAATCAACGACAAGAGAAACGGAGGCACAAGTTCCTTTAATAGGTAATTTCGTATTATTTTCATGACTCAGCTATATTCTATGTTACTGCAGCGTTTTTGTCAACGTCCCCTTTTTTGCAGGAGTGTTTCGCCTTGACAAATCACCTATTACGAGTATAATTCAGAAAAAGCGTCTTTTGAAATGTCTTTAAAACCAGATCTACCGAGAAAGGAGAAAGAATGAAGAATATCTTAGCGCTTGTTCTTATCTTTAGCATGCTGATATTACCCGCTGAAGCCGCAAAATTTGCTTTAAACGATAATGTTGAGGCTGAAGTAAATGCTACAGCAAGAAGCTATTATTTTAATGATCGGCGCATAATATGGAGTGGCCAAGAAGCAACTTTTGGAGTAGAAGGCGCTTTAGGAGCGTGGATAAATCTAGAACAAAACAACTTAGAAGCGAGAATTGGAGGTAACTTCTACTTGAACCAACGATATGGGAGAAATATACTTAGAGATCCCAACCTGGATCTATATAGCGAGAACTGGGAATATGACGTATTTGAGATCGATAAATTATACATAGAAATTGCAAAATACGGTATCCGGGTAAAGCTTGGTAAAGACACAACTCCATTTGGCAGAACTTACTTTCCGATATATACCAATGATCGTAAGCTTACGCCATTCATAAGAGGCGAAGCAATTCTATGGAGGGAAACCGGATTATTTGGCCGTTACCAGTATAAGTGGTTGATATTAGATATTGCAGTTGTAAATGGAGAAGAAGATAAAGATACCAATTCCAGTAAAGGGGTGGCAGGCAGGATAGGGCTAGAACAGGATAAATGGGCTCTTGGTGTATCAGCAAAATGGCAAGATGGTATTGGATCCGGCGGACAAAAAACCTACAAGAACCATATTGGAATAGACGGAATGATAAAAATAACAGAAGATATAACACTATCAGGTGAAGCAATTTACGATGAATATGGGTTAAAAAGAGATTTTCAAGGTGATTTTTCTTGGCCCAGGAGCTTATATTATAGAGATATATACTATAAGGATGCGACTCCCATCTACGGAATTGGCTGGTATGCGGATATCGGCTATGCTAAAAATCCGCTGAGCGCAGATCTAAGTTATGGAGAATACTATCCGCAAAATATAGGGAATCCGTATAACGATCAAGTTTGCAGAAGATGCATAGCGCAAGTCGGGTATGATATAATTAAAAATTTGACATTATTTGGCTCTGCGATGATAGAAAATAAAAGAGAGACAGAAGCATGGCGAGATTATCGGGAAAATCCTTATGTTTTTCTCGTCGGCGCCCAATATAAATTTTAGGCCTCTTTTTTACAAAATAAATGAAATAGATAATACGATCTCCGCATGAAAGAATTTATTAGAAGACACAAAATACTGAGTGCGATAATAATAGCGTTTCTTGCCCTGAACCTTTATTCCCTCATACCTATAATTAAATTTTATCTTACAAAAACACCCGCTGACTTCGAGCGCAATCTCGACATCACGGAGAGATTAAAGGAGAATAAAGAGCCGTATTTTTCTTTCATCGTTATAAGCGATACCTCGAGTGGGCTTTTTTTAAACGAGGCCTCGACACTTAAGATTATCTCCGTAATGAATAGAGAAGGCAGGTTTCACAAAATCCCGATAGATTTCGTAATTAATGTCGGCGATGTAACATTCAGAGGTACACCCTCTCACTATAGAAATTATGTTAAAATAAGAAAAAAAATAAAATTCCCGGTAATTACCGCGATAGGGAATCATGATGATGATATTGATAATGGGAAAAAAGGCGAGGAGCTCTTTAAGGAATATTGCGGAGAAAAAGAATTTTCGTTCATTGACAGGAACTCTTATTTTATAGTGCTTGATAACAAAAACGGCGAATTTAAAGATTCTCAATTTGAATGGTTTGAAAATGAATTAAAAAAGGCTTACCTCTATAAGCATAAGTTTGTTTTTATGCATAAACCGCCGTTTAATCCTTACCAGCAATCCTGGTATAGAATTGAAACATGCCCCTGGAGCCACCGATTTTTGAAACTGTGCGAGAAGTATAAGGTCAGTATAGTTTTTTCCGGACATGAATATGTTCAGAGGATAGCGGAATTTGGCGGCGTTACTTATATCGTGTGCGGCGGAGGCGGGACCCTGCTTAACGTTCCATCATGGGAAGGGAGTTTCCTGAATTACATTGTAGTTAAGGTAAATCGCGATTATGTTAGTAGTGAGGTCCGAAGAGTCATGCCTCCTATCTGGGAATATTTCACGTATTACATGTGGAAGGATTTGGTTTATTTTGTGAGAGACCTGCTATTATAAATGATAAAAGATAATATAACCTTCCTTAAAAAAATAATTCTCCTTATTGTCACCTTTATTTTATTCACATTAGCGGTTTTGCAGGGCTTATTGAAGCCCCTTGATTTGGCAATAGGCAGTTTTCTTATTAAATTAGGAGAAAGCTATTACAACAGCATTTTTTACTGGTTTAGATTTTTAGGACACTGGAACATTAGCATTCTGATGCTCATAGCAATATCCATCCTCGCGTATAAAGTTAAATCAAAGAAATTTACTCTTTTTATTCTTTTTATTTTTTTAGTCATGACTTTTGTTGGGTCAGGATTGAAGCAGTATACAAGCAGGCAGAGGCCTTCCAAACAATTTTATAGCGCCTCGTATGAAGAAAAAACGTCCGAATCAAGCCGAGATTCTTATCCGAGCGGGCATACCTTAAGGACCGCATATCTCTTGCTGATATTGGCTAGCCTTATTTCAAAGATCGGATTTCGACGCCGGATACGAACGGTAATAAGGTGGATATTATATCTAGTTATATTATTGGTAGGATTTTCTTCTGTAGCGATTGGTGCTCACTGGTTAAGCGATGTAATAGGCTCCTATATATTGGCTTACAGTTTTTATCTTATGCTTATTCGTTTCTTACCCTATAAACCTCTTGCCAGCGTAAAACCGTAAACAATTTCAGCTCCCGCCTTAAGCAGCATCTTAGCGCATTCATTTAGAGTGGAACCCGTCGTAAATATATCATCTACAATGAGGACCCTCTTTTTATAAAACGTTTCTGCTTTTTCTACAATAAAAACTCCTTTCACATTCTGCTGCCTCATGAGTTTACTAAGTTTGTTTTGTGGCTGCGTTGCTTTTACTTTTTTCAGCGCATTTATTGTTCGTATTTTATAGTGTTTTGTGAATATCCGAGCTAAAATTTGAGCCTGGTTAAACGTGCGTTCCTTTAGTTTAGCAACGTATAGAGGCACGGGAATAATTATGTCTATATTTTTCATTATTAAATTTTGTTCAAGAAATTCAAATAATGAATTTTTAAATAGATTCAAGAGATAAACCTTCTTTTTATATTTAAAAAGATGAATGCATTTTTTTAAAATGCCGTCATAAATTCCCCATGACCAGACTTGCTCTATATATGATTTTCGCGTTATACACTCGTTGCATAATTCCCTTTCATATGATAGATGCCTTGAGCAGAATTTGCAAAATGGCCTGGAATTAATTCTTATTTTTTTAAGACAAAAGCTGCAGATATAGCGCTCCTCTACCGTCAATTTCGAACCGCATATTTCGCAGAAAGGAGGATATACTAGGTCAGTGATTATTCGCAAAGGCTTCATAACTTCTCCTCTATATATAAAGACGTAAAAAACAGCAATTTTGCTGCAAATTTTTTGAAAAAAACCCCCTTGCACTTAAAGCCCGTATATGCTATATTTTCCTTGATATGCTGCAGGGTAAAAAAATAATAGTGGTAATGCCGGCTTATAATGCTGAAAAGACACTTGAGAAGACCTACCACGAAATTCCTCATGATATCGTTGATGATATTATTGTAATTGACGATCGTAGTAAAGACAAAACCGTTGAAGTTGCAAAAAAACTTAACCTCCCAGTATATGTCCATGAAAAGAACAAAGGTTACGGCGCAAATCAGAAAACCTGCTATAAAGAAGCGCTTAAAAGAAAAGCCGATATAATTATAATGCTTCATCCCGATTATCAATATCCGCCAAGGCTTATCCCGGCCATGGCAGGCCTTATAACGAGCGGTATGTTTGATATAGTTTTAGGTTCTCGCATCTTAGGCGGAATGGCCACTAAAGGCGGCATGCCTTTATATAAATATATTGCAAATAGAATGCTTACATCGATTGATAATTTTTTGTTAGGGGCTAAACTTTCGGAATACCATACCGGCTACAGGGCATTCGCTAAAGACGTTCTAATGAATTTGCCGCTTTTGGAAAATTCGGATGATTTTGTTTTTGATAACCAAATTTTAACACAGGCGGTTTATTTTGGATATAGAATCGGAGAGATTACAGCCCCTTCCAAATATCACAAGGAGTCTTCTTCTATAAATTTTAGGAGAAGTATTATCTATGGCCTTTCGGTTTTGTTAACAGCTTTTAAGTTCGTTTTACAAAAAACAAAATTGTTCAGGTTTCCTATATTCGATTCAGAAGGAAGAAAAATTGAAAAATAAATTGAAGATTTTGAGTATTTTAAAAAAAGAGTATCCAAGGGCAAGGGTTGCCCGACGTTCGGCCCAGATTGTCGTACCACAGGACGGAATAGGTGACCCTGGCGTTCGATGTCGTAAGCGCCCCGGTCCCGCTGCTATCGTCGTGCTCCCGCTGAGAGGTGGTGGTCAGCCAGACGCGGCCGCCCTTAGCGTCGTCGTAGGAGGGGATCGTTTGCTCCACGACGGTGTCGCCCTCGATGCTTTCGGCGTTGTCCGGCGTTCCTTCCGCGGTGCACAGATAGCTGCCCGTCACACGGCCATAGTCGTCGTAGACGGTCTTGGCGAAGAGGACGATGACGTTTTTGCCGAGGGCGTTCATCCTTTTGAAGAATACTGGAGGTAAGAGATGTTTTT
>SDBU01001454.1_pt1 | contig 33803 bp, 30 predicted proteins | sample 2277071 | NCBI WGS metagenome assembly SDBU01 (sample SAMN10397929, study PRJNA504765) | marine sediment metagenome | isolation source: marine sediment core GS08_GC12, 126 cmbsf | place: Arctic Ocean: Gakkel Ridge, Loki's castle | collected 2008 | reverse complement strand
GCAGGTGACGGTTGTTACCGGCCTGATAAAATCCAATATGCCGACTCGGATAGGCTTTCGCGTCGCGGCAAAGATGGACAGCCGGATTATCCTCGACCAGAACGGCGCAGAAACTCTACTTGGCGAAGGTGATATGCTTTTTCTCAAACCCGGCACAAGCGATTTGGTCCGCGCTCAGGGGACATTTATTGATGAGCTGGAGGTTCGGCGTATCGCCAAATATCTCAGGGAAATTGCAGAACCCCAGTTCCATCCTGAACTCACTCAGCTTAATCAGCCAGACGCATCTGACATGGTCAGGGACGAATTGTTTGACGATGCAGTGCAGATTGTTCTTGAGACAAAACGCGGCAGCGTCTCACTGTTGCAACGAAAACTGAGCGTCGGCTACGCCAGAGCTTCACGAATGATAGAGATGATGGCTGCGATAGGCATTTTAGGCGAATACAAGGGCAGCCAGGCACGAGAGGTTATGATGACCCCTGAGCAGTGGCAGCGCATGCGTGAGCAGATGCAGGCCGAAGCAGACTACGAAGCCCCGCTGGCGGATGAAGATTCATCCCAGCCAGCCTACATAAACGAAGGCCAGCAAGGCTACGTAGCTGTTGAAGAGGACGACTGATAAGCACCACTATGGGGAGGGGGGCCTGTACAATCCGGTAAATCTATTGGGTCTGTAACTATCCCAAATTCTGTTATTTTTTGCAGAAAAGTGTTGATGCGCTGTTGTGAATCGGCTATATTGCCTCGATTGGAAAATGCTCTGCCGCACGGGGCCGAAAGGGAAGCTGAAAGCGTAAAACTAAAAGTGTAAAATTGGTGAATTCCATAGTTTTGAGTTTTTAGTTTTAAGCTATTAGTTTTTTATTGGGGTCAGCAGTATCACGGCGTGGCTGACTCAAGCCTCCGGCAGAGCCAGGTCGGGCCCCGCCGTTTTGCTTCGCCAAAGCGAAGCAGCGGGGCCTCCGTGACAAGCAAGTGTTGGGTTCCCCCTGAGGGGGCCCTGTTGCATTACCCGATGGTGTAATTGGTAACACATGGGCTTTTGGTGCCCACGTTCCAGGTTCGAGTCCTGGTCGGGTAGATAAAAAAGTTAAAAGTGCAAAGTTAAAAACCAAAAACTTTTGAGATTGCCACGGCCTGTTTTTACAGGCCTCGCAATGACGGAATGATATGGCTGACAGAGTAGCGATAATTTTGGCGGCCGGGATAAGCAGCAGGATGAAGACCAATACTCCTAAGGTGCTGCTTGAGGTGTGCGGCCGACCTATGCTTGCGTATGTGCTGGATGCCTGTCGGGGGGTGGGTGTCGAAAAAATATATGTCGTGGTTGGCTTTGGCGCTGAGCAGGTCAAGAAGAGATTCGAGGCCGCTGATGATATAGTGTGGGTCCGGCAGGATGAGCAGAAAGGAACAGCCCATGCGGTTCTGTGCTGCAAGGAACATCTCAATGGTTTTGACGGCCAGACGTTAGTTCTTTGCGGCGATGGGCCTTTGATTCGGACGCAGACGCTCAGAACAATCATAGAGAAACACGAGGCTACAGATTCGGCGGCGACATTAGCGACAGCTATTTTGGATGACCCGACCGGTTATGGACGGGTGTGCAGAGACGCAGATGGTAATATCGAAGCGATTGTGGAGCATAATGACTGCACAACTGAGCAACTGAGGATTAAAGAGGTCAACCCGAGCTATTATGTTTTCAACAACAGGATTCTCTTTGAGGCCGTGGTGAAGGTCAGGCCTGATAACGTCAAAAAAGAATACTATCTAACAGACACGATTTCGATTATTATTGCGGCCGGCCACAAAGTCGCTGCGGTTGCGGCGATGCGGCCTGAAGAGGCCATCAGTGTCAACACCGAGGCGCAACTTAGCGAGATAAGCAGGATTATGCAGTGCAGGATGGCGGAAAACGTAAAGTGAGAAGTTAAAGTTCTCGTCTCGGCGGAGGCCGAGCCGTAGCTGGAAAGGCTAAAGAGCGATGTCTCTGAACGATACTCTAAAGATATTTTCCGGCAGCAGTAACCCGGCGTTGGCAGCGGCAGTTTGTAAGTATCTGAATATACCGCTCGGAGGCGCGCAGATTGATGTGTTTCCGGACGGCGAAAAAGTTATCAGGGTGGAAGATGATGTCCGCGGCAGGGACTGCTTTGTTGTGCAGTCGACCTGCAGGCCTGTTGATGAGCATTTAGTGGAGCTTTTAATTTATTTGGATTGTTTGCGGCGGGCAAGTGCCAAGCGGGTTACTGCGGTCATTCCTTATTTCGGCTACGCTCGACAGGACAGAAAAGCCGAGGGTCGCGTCCCCATCACCGCTAAGCTAGTGGCCAATCTTATTACCACTGCCGGGGCTGACAGGGTGTTGGCGATAGACCTGCACGCGCAGCAGCTTCAGGGATTTTTCGATATACCGGTTGACCATCTGACGGGTGAGCTGGTGTTGAATAAATATTTCCGTGGTAAAAAAATCGGCGACCTGGCGGTGGTTTCACCGGATGTGGGCAACATTAAGCTCGCGGCCAGGTATGCCGCACACCTTGGCGGAGAGCTGGCGATAGTTCACAAGAAACGCATCAGCGGCAGTGAAGTCCAAGCTCAGGAAATTATCGGTGAGGTTGAGGGCAAAAACGTTTTGATGTGTGATGATATCATTGCCACAGCGGGGACGGTCTGTGACGCGGCCAAGCTCGTTAAGCAGCGAGGGGCCAAGAAGGTATACGTCGGGGCGACGCACGGAGTTTTTGCAAGCAAGGCGCTGGAAAAGCTAAGTCAGGCTCCGATTGACGAAGTGGTGGTTACTGATACTATACCGTTGAGCGACGAGGCCAAAGCGCATGGCAATGTCAGGGTGTTAACCGTCTCAGCTATGTTGGGCGAGGCGATAAAAAGAATTCACAGAGATGAATCGGTCAGCAGCTTGTTCAATCATTTTTGAGCTTTGATGCAGTAGGGATTGATGTGAGGAGATTATGGCAGAGACTTTGTGTTTGAAAGCGGAGATTCGAGAGGGGGTCGGTAAAAAGTCTGCGGCGAAGGTGCGTGGGGCCGGAAGGGTACCGGCGATTATCTACGGCCATAAGGAAAAACCGGTGGCAGTTACTCTGGATACGCATAATTTTGTCGAGGGTCTGCATCATGGGTGTCGGCTGATGGAAGTGCAGATAGGAAAAAAGAAAGAGACGGTGTTTGTAAAAGACCTTCAGTATGATTACTTAGGCAAGAATATTATTCATGCGGACCTGGTGAGAGTCGACGTAACTGAGACGATTAAGGTAACAGTTCCTATCGAGCTGAAGGGCACAGCCAAGGGCACGAACGAAGGCGGTGTCGTCGAAGAGCACGTGGACCATCTGGAAATTGAGTGCAGGGCGGGTGATGTTCCGGAAACAATCATTGTCTGGGTAAAAGAGGTAGATGTCGGCGATACGGTTCATGCCGGCGACATTGAGCTTCCTGCGGGCGTGAAGTTGGTCAGTGAGCCGTCAACTGTTCTTGTTACCTGCAGTTTGGTTGCTGCAGCAAAGAGTACCGAAGAACTTGAAGCTGAGGCGCCGGTGGCGCCGGAAGTCATCAGCGAGGCTAAGGAAGCAGAGGAGGCTGACAAGGCCGAGGAAGGGTCTGAGGAAAAAGGAAGCAGATAGTCCCGATGAGTCGGCATACTTGATACAAGGTTCTTTTGCGACGGTGATGCTTGAGATTAACCCCGTTAGAAATCCTGTTTTTAATGTGGTTATAAGGGTGGGTTATAGAAGTGGATATTTCTAACGGCGTTAAGATGGTTGTCGGCCTTGGGAACCCGGGCAGAGAGTATGCTGATACCCGGCATAATATCGGTTTTCGTGTGGTAGATTCGCTGGCGCAAAAGCTGAAGATAGATGTGAAAAAAAGAAAATTCGCAGCTCGTTTCGGCCGGGGCGAATCTGGCGATAAAAAGTTAATACTGTTGAAGCCATGGCAGTTTATGAACCGCAGCGGCTCCGCTGTTGCCAAGGCGATGGCCTTTTATAAGCTCAGCGTCGGGGATATGCTTGTGGTAAGTGACGATATGGCGCTGGCGGTCGGGGCGATTCGGCTACGAGCGAAAGGCTCAGCGGGTGGACATAACGGCCTGGCAGATGTTATAGAAAAACTCGGGACCGACCAGTTCGGCCGATTACGGGTTGGGATCGGAAAAAGCGATAGAGTGGATGATGTGGATTACGTTTTGAGCAGGCCGAGCGAACAAGAGAGGTTGTTGTTGGATAAGGCTACTGAAAGGGCGCAAGAGGCTGTCCTTTGTTGGGTTGAACATGGTATTGAAACGGCAATGAATGAATTTAATAGCGCGTGACGCGGATTGTACGCTCGCCGCTGCGAAGCGGCGAGTTACGAAAAGGCCAGTGAACCACGTGGGGTTCACGGCCATAAATCCAACGCGGTTTATGGGAGGTAAATTGGTTTGAAAGCAGTTGTCAAGAGATTGTACGAGGCGATGTTTCTTGTTGATTCGGCAGTCCCCGAGTCTTCTGTCGAAGACAGGATCGGGGAGGACAAGATTAATGCGATTATTAAGAAAATATTAGAAAAGGCCGGCGCTGAGATTGTCTCAATGGAAAAATGGGACGAGCGGAGGCTCGCCTATGAGATTGGCGGCAAGAACAGAGGAACGTATATCCTTTGCTATTTTCACGCCGACGGTCAGAAGATTAGGCAGATTGAAAGAGATGCACAGCTCTCGGAGTCGATTATGCGGGTCTTGATTTTAGGCACCGAGGGCAGAGAAACTGCAGGACGCCTATCGGCGGAGGAAGGAGAGAGCGGACAGAAGACAAAAAAATCTGACGTCTGATTTTATACACAATACGCAATACGAAATGCGAGTTGTAGAGGGAATTTAATATGGCTAATTTCAATAAGGTATTGCTGATGGGTAATCTGACGCGCGACCCGCAGTTGTCGTATACTCCGAACCAGACGGCGGTTGTTGATTTCGGATTGGCGGTGAACCGCCGATGGACAGGAAAAGACGGTCAGGACCGCAGCGAGGTTTGTTTTGTAGACTGCCGAGCGTTTGGCCGGCTGGCTGAGAACATAAACAAATACTTAACAAAAGGCAGGCCTCTGTTTGTTGAAGGCAGACTGACGTTCGACAGCTGGACGGCACAGGATGGTTCTAAGCGCAGTAGGCATCGAGTAACCGTCGAGAATTTTCAGTTTCTGTCGGCAGCCCCAGTTGCGATAGAAGATACAGACGATAAACAGAAGATGGCAGATGATGGAACAGAAAGGGTATCAGGAGATCAGGGAATCAGAGAATCAGAGACTGATGATATTCCATTTTAATTTCATCCCGTTAGAGATTTTTTGGGCTCTAACGGGACAAGAGAGGTAAGAATGAGGCAAAACAGACAACTCAGAGAGTTCCCGCGAAGCGGGGGCCCAAGCAGGAGTCGAAGAAGAACCGGCGTTATAGGCGTCCGTGAACAGACACAGTGCCGATTCTGCAGAGGAAGCGTAAAGTACATTGACTATAAGGATGTTGATACACTGCAGAGACTTTTAACCAATCGCGGCAAGATATACTCGCGTAAGCGCAGCGGCAATTGCGCAAGCTGTCAAAGGAAGGTCAAACGGGCCATTAAGCGAGCCAGGTATGTGGCGCTTTTGCCGTTTAGTGCGTGAGAGTGAGCTAAAGTGTGGAGTGCCTAAAATTGTGGAGTATTTTTTAACTTTAGCTCACTTTAGGCACTTTTAGAAGGGGCGAGATATGAACCCCGTTAGAAGTTTTATAACGGGCAACGATAGACGCAAAGAGGATAAGATGATGCGAAAGCGAGAAATTTCCAAGAGGGCAGGGACTTCTAACGGGGTGAAGGTTTTACTTGTAGCGGATGTTGAGAAAACGGGTCCGCCGCGGCGGGCAGCGACGCAATTGGGCTGGTTCGGAGATATTGTTGAGGTCAGCAGCGGCTTTGCGAGAAATTACCTGTTGCCGCAGGGACTTGCAGTTATACCGACCGAGGCGGCGATAAAATCGCTGGCAGAAGAAAAGGCCAGGCGTGCCGAGGCCCGAAAGCAGCAACGCCAGAAGCTTGAAGAAACGGCTGCCGCCGTCGATGGCACAGAGGCTGTTATCGCCGCGAAGGCAAATAAGGCTGGAGGGTTGTTCGGCTCGGTCGGCGGCCGAGAGATAGCAGCCAATCTGCGAGAGCAGGGATTTGAGGTCACCGACGAGATGGTGCGGCTGCCGGAACACATAAAGCAAGTGGGAACCACGACCGTCAAACTTAAATTTGCACAGGCCCGCCTGCCGGACGGGCAGGATTTGACCGCGAGCGTTAGTGTTGTTGTCGTCCCCCAGGAAAAGACAGAAGACAGAACTCAGGAGACAGAGCCCGAACGTAAGTAATGGGCCCTCCTTGAAGGGAGTGGAGCAAGTATGAGCCAGCAAGATATGGGTAGGGCTATGCCGGAGTCGTTAGCGGCTGAGGCGGCGGTTTTGGGGTCTATGATAATCGACCCTGCGTGCATCGGAGAGGTGGTGGAGCAGGTAAAAAGCGATGCCTTTTACCGTCTCGAACACCAGATGATATTCGACGCACTGGTCGGGCTTTATGAAAACTCCCGACAGCAGGTCGACAAGGATGCAGCTATTGACGCCGTTCTGCTTCGCGATGAGCTCGAGAAGCGCGGTCAGCTCGAGAAGGTCGGTGGGGTGGAGTATCTCGGGAGGGTTATGGAGTCTGTACCCTCGGCTGCGAACGTGACGTATTATCTGGGAATCGTCAAAGATAAGATGCTGCTTCGCGAGATTATCGCCGCTGCCGGTGAGATTTTAGAGGATGCGTACAGCGAGACGGGCCTGACGAACGAAAAGCTCGACGAGGCAGAGCGAAAGATATTCGCTGTTACCGATAAGAAGATAACGGGCTCGGCGTCGACGCTGAAGGATTTGGTTACCAGCGCTTACGAGCTTATCGGGAAGCGCACCGGCGGGCACGTTACGGGGCTGGCGACAGGACTCTTTGAGCTTGACGAGTTGACCTGCGGACTGCAGAACGGGGACATGATAATAATCGCGGGAAGACCGAGTATAGGGAAGACATCATTGGCGCTGAATATAGCTGAGCATCTGGGTCTGGCGGAGAAACTGCCGACCGGGATATTTTCGTTGGAGATGGGCAGGCAGCAGTTGGCCGAGAGGTTTCTGTGCAGTCACAGCCGGACAGACGCCCAATTGGTGAGAAAGGGGATGCTGGATGATGAGGCTTACCGGGACCTGGCTATGGCGTGCGATGAGCTGGCACAGGCTCCAATTTATATCGAGGACACGTCGACGCTGACGCCGCTCGAACTTCGCGCCAAGGCCAGACGACTTAAAAGCCTTTATGATGTGCGATGTATTATTGTCGATTACCTCCAGTTGATGCATATCTCAGGCAGGGTAGAGTCGCGTCAGCAGGAAATCACGACAATCTCGAGGTACATCAAGGCGCTTGCGCGGGAATTGAATATCCCCATTGTTGTTTTGAGCCAGTTGAATCGTGCGCCTGAGGGCAGGGAAGGTCATCGGCCGAGAATGAGCGACCTGCGAGAGAGCGGCAGTATTGAGCAGGACGCCGACGTTGTTATGCTGCTGCACCGCGAGGATTATTACCATCGTGGTGAGCCCGATTATGTTCCAAACAACGCCGCTGAGTTGATAATAGCAAAGCAGCGGAATGGGCCCACCGACAAGGTCGACCTTATTTTCAGGGAGAAGTTCGCCCGATTTGAAAACGCCTCGGCCGCGGCGGAGCCGGGCGTCGGGGTATCAGGGCAGCAGCGTATTAGAGGCTCAGGCTATCAGGAGCGAGAAGAACCGCCGTTTTAATAATTGAATATGATTATTTGCTATTGACTAATGAAAGACATAAAGCCGAGCCAGATTTCTGTCCTCTTTACTGTTTGTTGTTTACTGTTGGTTGGGAGTTCCGCGGTTTCTTCCGACCCCGGCGAGTCGGGATTACCGATAGGCAGTATTGAGGCGGTTGGGGCCCGCAGTATTACCAGTGCTCGGATACTGTCTGAAGTTCACAGCAGAGTTGGTGAGCTGTTCGATGAGGAGACGGCAGCGGCGGATGCCAGGCGAATAGCTGAGTTGCCCGGCGTCGAGTATAGTTATTATAACACGGCAGTTGTCGATGAAAAAATCAAGCTTGTCTTTGTCGTTGTCGAGAGAAATATCGTCCGTTCAATTGTCTTCGTGGGCAACAAGGAAATACAGAGTTCTAAGCTGAAGAAAAAGCTGGACCTTAAAATCGGCGATTATCTCGACCCGGTGCTGGCGGAGTCGGGCAGAAAAGCAATTGTCGAATTTTATCAGAAGAAGGGCTTTGCCTTTGCGGCGGCGGGCCTGGACGTCGAGCAATTGAAGGCGGGCAAAATAATTTATACGATTGAGGAAGGGCCGAGGGTCAGGATTGATAAGGTCAGCTTCACCGGCAACAGTGCTGTAAAGACCAGGACGCTTAAAAGGGCTACAAAGACGGCGGGAAAGAGATTCCTTGTTTTGCCCAGATTCTACGTCGACGAGGAGCTCGCGATGGACATAACAAGGCTGCAAAATGTCTATTACGAAAGAGGTTTTCTCGACAGCGGCGCAACGGTCAAAAAAGAATTCAGTGAGGATAAGAGCAAAATCCGCCTCACGTTTGTTATTGAGGAAGGGTCGGCTTATAATGTTGAGAAAATTACGATTACCGGCAATGAGTATTTTGACGCGAGCCGATTGCAGGCGGAGTTGAAATTAGAGCAGGGCCAGGTCTATAACGAGCGAAGGGTTAGTGCTGCAGCTGAAAGACTGCTTAAGCTTTACCGTGAGAACGGTTTTATTGACGCGAAGGTCGAGTACAGCCGCGGGTTTATTTCGAAAAGCAGGGTTAACATTGACTTTGCAATAACCCAGGGCGAGCGTTTTCGCATCGGCCGGGTTGACATAAGCGGCAACGAAGAAACGCAGGACAGGGTTATTCGCCGCGTGCTGGACGAGTATGATTTTCAACCTGGAAAGTGGTATAACGCTGATATAGCACGCGGCGACGGCAGCGGTGAGCTGGAAAAATATATACGAAGAATGACATTGATGGAGACGGCGACTATTACGCCTGTGGGGCAGCTTGCCGGCCAAAGAGATGCGCAAGTGAGTGTTATCGAGGGCCAGACCGGCATGGTGATGCTTGGTGCCGGTGTCGCCAGCGACAGGGGGGTTATAGGGCAGCTTGTTTTCGAACAGAGAAACTTCGACATCAAGGATTGGCCGGAAAGCTTCGGGGAATTCATAAGGGGCAAGGCCTTCAAAGGAGCAGGACAGAGCCTGCGAATCGCCCTCGAACCAGGTACGGAACTGAGCAGATATTCGATTAGTTTCACCGAGCCTTATTTCAGAGACAGGCCAATAAGCCTTAATGTAGTTGGCGAAAGTTTTGAGTGGGAGAGAGAATGCTACGATGAGCAAAGACTACGAGCTTTCGTTGGCTTCGAAAAGCGTTACAAAAACCGCTGGCGAAGAGGCATCAGTTTCAGGGCAGAGAATGTTGATGTTGGCAGTGTTGACTCCGATGCTCCGAAGGAAATCAGGGATGTTAAAGGTGATAATAGGATTGCCGGTGTTAAGCTCAGCATAGCAAGGGACCTTACCGACGACAGGTTTAATCCAACCGCCGGCGATTATTTTAACGCCGCTTATGAGCAGGTCTTTGGCGACCACACTTTCGGTGTGCTGAGCGGAACTTACCGGCGATATAAGACACTTTACGAAGATTTTGCCGGGAGAAAGACAGTCCTTGCAGCCAAGCTGCATGCGGCGACGGTGGTAGGTGACGCGCCGCCTTTTGAGAAGTTTTATGCCGGCGGCAGTCGCAGCATCAGGGGCTTCGATTATCGGGGCGTAAGCACCAGGGCAGGTACCGACAAGGACCCGATAGGCAGTGACTGGGTCGTGGAGGCCAGCGCCGAGCTGGCGATTCCTTTGGTGAGCGATACTATTGCGGCGTTGTTTTTTGTAGATAGTGGAATGATTGATTCAGGTGGGTATCGTGCGTCAATAGGGACGGGGATACAAATAATGCTGCCCCAGTGGTTCGGGCCTGTGCCGATGCGGTTTGAGCTTGCTGTGCCGATGATGAAAGACGGCGACGATGACACCCAGGTATTCAGTTTCTCGGTAGGACGGTTGTTTTGATTAGCTATTGGTTAAATAGTAACTGGTTAAATAGTTGCCAATTGCCAGTTACCAATATCGAGGGAGGATAGTTTATATGAAAATTAAAACGATAGGTTTGGTGTGTTTGGCAGTTTCCGTTGTTTTACTTATGGCCGCTGGGTATAGCTGGGCTGGTTCTAAAGGGACCCCAAACACAAGAATATGTGCATTTGGGAACCCTAAAATTGCCTCGGGGCATGGGGTGAAGATTGGCATTGTGAGTATTCTCAAGGTTTTTCAGAATTGCAAGGGAAATGAACAGTACAGGCAATCGGCCGTTGCAGAGCGGGCCCGTGCCGAAGCGGAGCTGGAGAAGCTTGCCAAAGAGATTGAGGCTGAGGAGGCGGGACTAAGGACATTAAAGACCGGCAGCGATGACCACCTGGCCAGGGTAAAGCAGATTATCACAAAGCGGGCCAGCTTGCAGGCTCAGCAGGAGTTCTATAAACAGCGGGCAGTACTAAAAGAACAGCAATGGACTGAAAAAGTTTACAAAGATGTTTTGCGAATCACTGCTGAAGTGGCAAAAGAAAAGGGCCTTGATATAGTGCTTGAGAAGGATGAGCCCGAGTTTCCTCTGTCAAATTACACCGAGCTTATGACGGTTATAAGCACGCATAAGGTGCTCTACAGCAGCGGCTGTGTGGATATTAGTGATGAGGTTATGGCTCGGCTGGATGCAGAGCAGTAGGGAGGGCATCAGGGTGATATTTACCGTTGCACAGTTAGCTAAGCGTGTCGGGGCCGAGTTAGTTGGTGACGGCTCGGTAGAAATTAGCGATGTTGGCGCGGTTGACCAGGCCGACGAGAGAACAATCGCTTTTGTTACAGACCAAAAGCATATTCCAAAACTTCACACCTCGCGTGCCGCCGCCGTTATTGTTGGTAAGCGCATCAAGGATTTGGCCAAGCCGCAGTTGATTGTTAAAGATGTTAACGCAGCCCTGATAGAGGCCTTGAGTGTTTTTGCGCCTAAATTGAAAGCTGCTGCCGAAGGGATTGACCCGACTGCGAAAATTGGGCAGGCCGTTAAGATTGCCAAAGGCGTTTCAATCGGCCCTTTCACCGTGCTCGATGATAATGTTGAGATTGGCATGGGCAGCGTAATTGCCGGCGGATGCAGGATAGGCGAGAATTCGAAGCTCGGCAAAAACTGCCGGCTTGACAGCAATGTTGTGGTTTATCACAACTGCTGTTTAGGCAATAATGTCGTCATTCAGGCTAACAGCACAATCGGCTCAACGGGTTTCGGCTATTCTTTTATCGACGGCAGCCATAAACTTATTCCGCATAACGGCGGAGTGGTGATAGAAGACTTTGTCGAGATAGGCGCTAACTGTTGCGTTGACAGAGCAAAGTTCGGAAATACCATAATCGGGGCCGGCACGAAGATAGATAACCTTGTGCAGATTGCTCATAACGTAATAATCGGCAAATGCTGTCTGATAGTGGGGCAGGTGGGTATCTCAGGAAGCTGCAAACTCGGTGATGGTGTTGTGCTGGCTGGCCAGGTTGGCCTGGTGGATAATATAGAGATGGGAGATGGTGTGATAGTTGGCGCTCAATCCGGTGTTATCCGAAACGTAGCGGCAAAGCAACGGATATTTGGCTCGCCGGCGGTTGATAGCAGAGATGCGATGAAGATAGTTGGTTTGATGAAGCGTTTGCCAAAACTGGCTGAGCAATTGAAGCAGCTCAGTGCGAGGATGGAAAGACTTGAAGCTTCAAAAGACGATAAAAAGTGAAGTCAGGATATCCGGTAAAGGCATGTTTGGGGGCGAGGAGGCCAAAGTTGTATTTCGGCCCTGCCCTGCGAATGCCGGTGTGGTTTTTGTACGCACTGATATGCAGGAGCCTGTTCGCATAGGGGCTGTTGCCAGCAATCTTGCCGAGCGAAGTCGACGCACGACAATAAAGAAGGGTTCTGTCAGTATAGAAACTATCGAACATTGTTTGGCTGCGATCAGTGCGTTGGGGATAGACAATCTTGTTGTAGAGGTTGCCGGACCGGAGATGCCCGCCTCCGATTGCAGCAGCGCCGAGTATTTCAAGGTGCTCAAAAGCTCCGGTCTTGTGGAGCAGCAAGCCAACCGCCGGGAGTTTGTTATCACAGAGCCCGTTAGTATTAGCGCCGGTGATGCATCGATATATGCATTGCCGTATGCCGGAGATGGCTTAATTGTTACTTATGACCTTGACTACGGCGGTCATACAGGTATCAAGAGGCAGATTTTTAGCTGTCGGGTGACGCCGGAGAGTTTTGAAAAGAATTTGGCACCAGCTCGAACATTTTTGCTGGAAGCGGAGGCAAAGCAATTTCAAGCGCGGGGCCTGGGAAGGCATCTTGGTCCTCGGGATATTCTGGTTATTAACTCGGACGGACCTATTAAAAACAGTTTCAGGTTTGATAACGAGTGCGCCCGGCATAAGATTGTTGATTTGATTGGTGACCTTGCATTGGTCGGTCGAGCTGTGAGTGGTCGCGTAGTGGCCTATAAGAGCGGCCACGCGTTGAATCAGCAGCTTGTGAGGAGGCTTTATGAGCTGGCCGAACGGCAGGAGCGCATTCAAAAATTTGGGACCGACGCGCTTTTGGATATTCGCCGAATTCAAAAGATTCTGCCGCATAGATACCCGTTCTTGCTGGTTGATAAGGTGGTGGAGATTGAAGGTGACAGGCGAATTAAGGGAATAAAGAACGTAAGCTTCAATGAGCAGTTTTTCCAGGGGCATTTTCCTGGTACGCCTATTATGCCGGGTGTTCTGATTGTCGAGGCGATGGCGCAGATTTCAGGCCTGCTGTTTGCTCAAAAGCTTGAGCATACCGGTAAACTGGCGGTACTTTTGAGTATGGACAAAGTGAAATTGCGCAAGGCGGTCGTCCCGGGTGACCAGCTTATCCTTACCGCTGAGACGGTCAGAGAAAGACGCAGAACCGCCCAGTGCCGATGTAAAGCGATGGTTGGTGAGACGGTGGTGGCCCAAGCCCAGATTAGGTTTATGCTTATGGACAATGAGAAAATATAAAAACAGCTTTGAGTTTTGAGTCCTTAGTTTTTAGTTGTAACTCAAAACTCGACACTAAAAACTCAAAACTAAAAATGGTTCAGACACATCCCAGTGCGGTAATTGCCGACGACGCCAGATTGGCCGAGAGCGTGACAGTTGGGCCTAATTGTGTTATTGACAGAGGGGTTTCAATCGGTGCCGGTACAGTGCTCGACGCCAATGTTGTGGTTGGCAAAGATGTAACGATTGGAGAAAACAACCACTTTTTTGCTAATTGCGTAATCGGAGGAATGCCACAGGTACTTGGTTTGGGTGTGGATGACGAGATAGGAGGGCTCGTAATCGGCGACAACAATGTTATTCGTGAGCAGGTTACAATACATCCGAGTGTCCATGCTGGTGAAGCTACGAAGATAGGGAATGATAATCTTCTGATGGTTGGCGTACACATCGGGCATGACTGCACGCTTGAAGACAGGATTGTTATGAGCAACTGTGTGCAGATAGGCGGGCACTGCAAAATCGAGACCGGCGCCTGGTTTAGCGGCATGGCAGCTATGCACCAGTTTGTAACTTTCGGCAAGTGGAGCTACGCAGCGGGACTTGCCGGGATTAACCATGACGTTCCACCGTTTCTGATAGTGAGCGGGCATTATCCGCCGAGAGTTCGGGTAGTCAATAAGCGAGGTATGGCAAGAGCCGGCCTGACTGAGCAGCAGCAGCAGAAAGTAATTGAGGCATACAAAAAACTTTATCGCCAAAGCGGCGGCTCTCTGCTGGAAAATGCCCGGGCCTTGGCTGCCGAAGATGGACTCGATGGGAATGTGCGGGCAATGGTTGATATGATAATCAAAAGCAGTGAGCAGCGGTTTGGCAGATACCTTGAGAGGTTCAGGCATTAAAATGCGTACCTGAAGTGAGATACGAGATGCGAGATACGAAAATACGTACTGCTGTTGTTGGTGTAGGTAAAATGGGCCTGATACATGCGAAGGTCTATGATAGCTTGCCACAAAGTGATTTAGTGGCTGTTGTTGATACAGACATTGATAAAGCCAGGAAGCTCGCCAGAAAATACAAGTGCTCTGCGGTTGCGGACTGCTCTGGTTTATTGGGTAAGGTTGAGGCGGTAACGATAGCGACACCGACGGTGGCACATTATGAGCTGGCGAATTTTTTTATCGAAAACGGCATAGCAGTGATGATCGAAAAGCCTTTGGCGACTAATGTAAGCCAAGGCCGGGAGATTGTGGAACTTGCAAAGAGTCACGGGGTTGTCGTGGCCGTTGGCCATTCCGAGCGCTGTAATCCGGTTGTTCAGGCAATGAAACGGCTCGACATCGAGCCGAAATTTATCGAAGTCACCCGCATCAGCCCTTATCCTTTCCGTTCGACTGATATTGGGGTTGTACTGGATATAATGATTCACGACATTGACATTATTCTGTCTCTGGCGGCAAGCAAGGTAGAAAAAGTCGATGCCGTCGGCATAGGCGTTATTGACCCCGACAATGAGGACATTTGCAATGCAAGAATAATTTTCGAAAACGGCTGTATCGCAAATATCACCGCCTCGAGGCTGGCGCTTAAAACCGAGAGAAAAGTTAGGGTCTTCAGCAGACAGGCATATCTGAGCCTGGATTACTTCAAAAAAACCGGCACGATTATAAAGGCCGACACTGACAACATCGACCTGATAAATAAAATCCGTCAGCTCAAACAGAGTGGAAAGTTTAATTTGTTAAAAACCGACTGGACAAAGTTGGTTCATTACGAAAAGATGCAGATAGGCAACAATGAGCCGCTGAAGGTTGAGCAGCAGGCGTTTTTAAAAGCTGTCGCAGACAAATCAAAGCTGCCCGAAGTAAGCGCCGAAGAAGGCTTAGCCGCTATGAGCTGCGCAGAGATGATTTTAGAATCTTTAAGTAAGCATAAGTGGGATTAGCTGTTGGTTATTTACAATTGATAGTTGAGATCGCGAGGTTTTTTATGACTAACAAGTTTTTATTTAGGATGCTGTTGATAATAGTTGCTTTGATGACAGGCTGTGACAAAGAGAAAGAAAAAAATTCAGTCGAAGTAAAAACAGATAATATTGTTAATTCAGAGCCGAAGGAGCCCTCTGTGGAATTTAAGAGAATTAAACTAAAAACAAGTATGGGTGACATAGTTATTGAACTTAATCAAGAGAAAGCACCGATCACAGTGGAAAATTTTCTTCGGTACACCGAAGAAGACTTTTATGATGGAACCGTCTTTCATCGTGTTATATCGAACTTCATGATACAGGGAGGTGGTTTCACAGCAGATATGGCCCGCAAAGAAACACATCCGCCGATTGTCAACGAAGCAAAAAACGGGCTGAAAAACGATAGGGGTACTATCGCAATGGCCCGGACAAACAATCCGGATAGCGCTACCAGCCAGTTTTTTATCAATCACAAAAATAATGATTTTCTAAATTATACGAGGCCGGACAAGCCGGGATATACGGTATTTGGTAAGGTTGTTGAAGGGATGGAAGTTGTGGATAAAATCGCTGCGGTTGAAACTACCATCCTCAGAGGAATGCGTGATGTTCCCGTTAAACCCGTAGTGATAAAATCTGCCGGAGTTATCCCTGAGAAAAAGGATTAGAGGCACTAAAGCCTAAATCGTCTGTTTCAGCCGGGTGACAACCTCGTGTGCAAGGCGGGTCGGCTCGGGCAGCCGGTACTTGGTAGTGCAGGCGAGGGTGACTTTAACCGCATCCTTCAGCAGGCATCTGTTTCCCACAGAAACAAAAACCGGCTTGACGTTTGTACGGGTTCTGACTACCGCACCAATAACCTCATCTTTGTCCTTCAAAAAACTATATGTCCCTTTTTTGGGCGGGGGCTCTTCAAATTGACCGGTTAGTCTGCTTTTTGCACAGCCGATTGTTGGCTTATCGAAAAATAGGCCCAGGTGCGACGCAAGGCCGAGTCGCCGCGGGTGTGCGATACCCTGGCCGTCGATGATGAATACATCCGGCTTCAGTTTGAGTTTTTCAACCGCCGCGATACAAACAGGAGCTTCACGGAAAGACAGCAGGCCCGGGATATAAGGGAAGCTTAGCTTTTGGATGGCGTGTGTTGTCTCGACAGTCTCAAAACTGGACGGCTCCACAGATTCCCAAAGGCCTTTTTCCGAAACAACATCGGGCAACAAACATCCGGAAACTACGCCGGAGTTGTCTGCGGCTATCATTCTCAAGACAACAGCAGCAGCAATAATTCTTTGGCCATCCTTGCTAAGGGCGCAGTCAAGGCCTGCAATAAGTTCCGGTTGGCCCTGCAGGGGCTTGAATTGCACCTTTTCAGCCAGCTCTGTTTGTAACTGAGCTGCCTGTGAATAGGATAAGTTCCAGCTATGCAGGTTTTTCATGGGTCGTTTATCTTTGTTCATCGGATTACCAATAAACATTTTACATTTACCTGTCGTTTTGTTACAATGTTTAATTTGGTTATCGCTCAATTTTTCAAGGTATAGCCCCTACGCCTGTCTTCCGACAGGAAGACGTGGGGGCTGAGAGGCTCCGAAATTAATATGGCGCAGCGAATGGAAAAGGCGATAAGGATTACGGGAGCGGCCGAGCACAATCTAAAAAATATCAACCTGGATATTCCGCGGGACAAACTGGTCGTGATTACCGGTATCAGCGGCTCGGGCAAAAGCTCGCTGGCCTTCGATACGATTTACGCCGAGGGCAGGCGAAAATATGTCGAATCACTGAGCTCCTATGCTCGGCAGTTCCTTGAGCAGATGCAAAAGCCCGCCGTCGGCGACATTACAGGTTTGCCTCCTACCATTGCGATTGAGCAGAGAAGTGCAGGCGGCAATCCACGCTCGACAGTGGCTACCACCACGGAAATCTATGACTACTTTAGATTGCTTTTTGCCAGGGTTGGTCAGCCTCACTGCTGGGTATGCGGCGAGGAGATTACCAGTCAGCACTCTTCGCAGATAGTGGATGCGATACTCGAGCGGCCACAGGACACTAAGGTCCAGATTTGTGCGCCGCTTGTCCGCGGAAAAAAAGGTGAGCATCGAGATATTTTGGCCGGTGTACAACGCGAAGGCTTTGTACGTGTGCGCATTGACGGGGTCGTTTACGATATAAAAAATGTCCCGCTTTTGAACAAGAATAAAAAGCATAATATCGCAGCCGTTGTTGACAGATTGATTCTCAAGAGTGCGGTTCGTATTCGATTAGCTGATTCGGTTGAGACAGCGCTGAAGTTAGGCGATGGTGTGCTTTTGGTTTCGGTGCAGGAGCCGAATGACAATAAACTCAAAACTAAAAACTCAAAACTAAAAACTGCCGGCTGGACGGAGGTCATCTACAGTGAGAAGTTTGCTTGTCCGCAGCATCCCCAGTCGTCGCTTGAGGAGCTCTCGCCCCGGCTTTTTAGCTTTAATAGTCCTTATGGTGCCTGCAGGAGTTGTGACGGCCTTGGCACGATTCTGGAATTCGACCCCGACCTGATTGTGTATGATAAAGCAGTATCACTCGAAAGCGGCGCCATTGGCGCGTGGCGCAAGTGGGGCAAGAGAATGAATATCTTCTATAACAGGCTGACAAAAAGATTCTGCGCTAAATTCGGCATCAGCAAATCGACTCCATTTGAGCATATACCGGCTGAGATAAAAAGGATTCTAATGTACGGCACAACGACTGCTGACGTGCAAAAGTATGGGGTTTCGTTTGAGGGAGTTATTCCGAACCTTACTCGCCGATGGGAGAATACAACCAGCGAATATGTCAAGGCGAGATTGCACAGTTTTCTTTCGGAGCAGCCTTGTCGCAGCTGCAAAGGCGCTCGGCTTCGGCCTGAGGCTGTGGCCGTGACTGTAGGAGGCAAAAACATTCACCAGTTGACCTCATTGAGTATTGAAAGTGTGCAGAAGTTTTTCGGTAAATTGAAACTTGATAAAGAAAAATCCATAATCGCAGCGCAGGTATTGAAAGAGATAAAGGCGAGACTGAAGTTTATGGTCGATGTCGGGCTTGACTATTTGACGCTGGATCGCAGGAGTAGTACTCTTTCAAGCGGTGAAGCGCAGCGAATTCGTTTAGCGACACAGGTTGGTAGCGGCCTCGTGGGCGTCTGCTATGTGCTTGATGAGCCGACGATAGGTCTGCATAAGCGCGACAACGACCGGTTGTTGAGCATACTGCGGCGGCTGAGCAAGCTGGGCAATACCGTTTTGGTGGTCGAGCACGATGAAGATATCATAAAAAGTGCGGACCATATTATTGATATAGGCCCGGCTGCAGGTGCGCACGGGGGAGAGGTTGTTGTGCAGGGAAGTTACGAAAAAGTGGCAGCATGTGCCAAGTCGCTGACCGGTGAATATCTAAGTGGCAAAAGGGAGATAGCGATTCCGGTTCAAAGGCGCAGGTACAGCCTGAGAAGGTGCATCGAAGTCAAGGCCGCAGCTGAGAATAATCTTAAAAACATCGATGTAAAATTTCCGCTTGGCGTCTTTACTTGCGTGACCGGTGTCTCAGGCTCGGGCAAGAGCAGCCTGGTGTCGCAGATTTTGCTGCGGGCATTGAGGCGCCGTCTTTATGAGTCTCGCGAAAGGCCGGGCAGACACAAAACCATTCTCGGAGCTGCCCAGATTGATAAGGTTATCGAGATAGACCAGTCGCCGATTGGCAGGACCCCGCGAAGCAATCCGGCGACATATACAGGTGCATTTGACGAGATACGCAAACTCTTTTCGATGACTCGCGAGGCAAAGATTCGCGGCTATAAGCCGGGACGGTTTAGCTTTAACGTCAGAGGAGGACGTTGTGAGTATTGCAAGGGACAGGGGACCAAAAAAATAGAAATGCACTTTTTGCCTGATGTCTATGTGACCTGTCAGAACTGCAAAGGCACCAGATACAATCCGGAGACTCTTGAAGTTACCTACAAGGGTAAAAATATCGCTGATGTGCTTGATATGAGAATCGAGGAGGCGATTAGGTTTTTCGCTAATTTTCCGACTATAGTGCGTTTCTTGAGAACGCTCAGTGATGTTGGCCTGGACTATATGAAACTGGGACAGCCCTCGACAACGCTTTCGGGCGGTGAGGCCCAGCGAGTGAAACTTTCGGCCGAGCTCGGCAAAGCTGCCACAGGCCATACTTTGTATCTGCTTGATGAGCCCACGACCGGCCTGCACTTTGCTGACATCCAAAACCTCTTAAACGTACTGCAAAGATTGTGTGATATGGGTAATACCGTTGTGGTCATAGAGCATAATCTTGACGTCGTTAAGATGGCGGACTATATCATAGACCTTGGCCCTGAAGGTGGTGACGCAGGGGGCAAGGTGGTTGTTACAGGTACGCCGGAGGAAATTGTAAAAAACAGGAAAAGCTACACCGCAAAGTATTTGAAAGGTAAACTACAGGCGTAAATTGCAACCCGTGCCACGTGAGCCGAGGGACGCAATACGCAATACGCAATACGCAATACGCAATACGATATACGAAATATGATTGCTCAGGCGCTTAGATGGGTTGGTGGCGTTGATGGCTTTTTGGAGCTGATAGACCAGCGGCAATTGCCGGCTGAGTTTGTCAAGATGCGGTGCAGGTCTATCGAGCAGGTTTTTGAGGCGATACAGACACTTGCCGTGCGAGGGGCTCCGGCTATAGGTGTTGCGGCAGCTTATGCTTTGGCTTTGGGTATGAAGAAGTTGGCTGATAGTGATGATTTGGAGCAGGCAGTTCGTCGTTTGAAAGAGTGCTGTGAGTATTTAGCTCAGTCACGGCCGACAGGAGTGAATTTGTTCTGGGCACTGGACAGGGTTAAGCGAAAGGCGCTGGATTTTGTCGCCGCTGAGCCGTCGGCGGATTTGTCCGCCACAGGCGGACTGCAGAAAGTTGTTTTGGATGAAGCGCATGCCATCTGTCAGGAAGATATTGATATGTGTCGGCAGATTGGTGAAAACGGCCAGAAGTTCATAAAGCAGGATTCTGGTATTTTGACACATTGCAACGCCGGTGCTCTGGCGACGGCGGGACAGGGAACGGCTTTATCGGTTATTTTTGAGGCACATAAAAGGGGCAGAAAATTTAAGGTTTACGTTGATGAAACCCGCCCGTTGCTCCAGGGTGCGCGATTGACGACGTGGGAATTGAAGCAGGCCGGTATCGATTGTTTTCTTATATGTGACAACGCTGCCGGCTGGCTGATGAAACAGGGACAGATTAACGCGGTGATAACCGGCGCCGACCGTATCGTCGCCAATGGTGACGTGGCAAATAAGGTCGGCACTTACAGCTTGAGTATTCTTGCGAGAAACAACGGTGTCCCTTTCTACGTCGCGGCACCATCGAGCACATTCGATTTGAGTATGAAAAGCGGGGGCCAAATACCGATTGAGCAAAGGGCCGCCCAGGAGCTGACAAGATTTGCCGATACCCAAATTGCTCCTGAGGGAATTGACGTGTATAATCCAGCTTTTGATGTTACAGAAGCAGCTAATGTCACCGCCATCATTACCGAAAGGGGTGTAATCGAAAACCCCAGCGTCGAAAGTGTGTTCAAAGTCTTAAAGGGATAGACTGGTAGACTTATGCCTGAGCGAGAAAGCCGGCATTACGGTTCGTCTGGAACGGATGCCGCCGAGAGAGCGGACGAAGAATCTCTGCTTCGTTGGCGCAGACGAAATTCGTACTATTACAGGTGGCTGGACAGGATTTACAGATTTGTTGTTAGGCCAAACTGCAGGGTCTTGCACATCGGCTGCGAATGCGGAGACCTTCTGGCTGCTGTTAAGCCGAGCTACGGCGTTGGGGTGGACGAGGATGCTGCCGCGATTGAGCTGGCCAGAAAGCGATTTGCGAATATGAAGTTTTATACTGCCGACCCACATCAATTGGAACTCGATGAAAAGTTTGATTATGTATTAATCTGCAATTCGCTGGGTCGCTGGCACGATATTCAGCAGGTGTTGGAGCGTATTCGTCCTTTGACCACCGAAGGCACACGGATAGTGATAACTTACTACAATTATCTTTGGGAAGGTATTTTGAGTTTAGGTTCGCTTATTGGAATTCGTCGGCCTTATCCATATCAGAACTGGCTGCCGCAGGAGGATATTAAGAATTTACTGGGCCTGGCTGGCTTTGATGTTATTCGCTCCGCTTCTTATGTGATGATGCCTAAACGGATTCCGCCCTTGACAACGCTTTGCAACTATTTTCTTTCCCTGCTGCCGGGGTTTCGCTTTTTCAACTTAGTGGAGCTTGTGATAGCCAGGCCGGCCTGTGTACCTCTGCGGGATGAGGATTTATCTGTTTCGGTCGTAGTGCCATGCAGAAATGAACGTGGTAATATTGCGGATGTGGTAAAACGGGTGCCGCGGATGGGACGCGAGACGGAAATAATCTTTGTCGACGGCAACAGTACGGACGGCACAGCCGAGGAGATAGAACGCCAAATCAAGGAACATCCCGAACGCAAAATTACTTTGATTAATCAGGGTGATGGTGTGGGTAAGGGCGACGCCGTAAGAAAAGGTTTTGCTGCTGCAAATGGTGATGTGCTTGTTATCCAGGACGCGGATTTGACGGCGCCGCCTGAGGACCTGCCGAAATTCTTCAGGGCACTGCGCGACGGCAAAGGTGAGTTCATCAACGGCTCTCGGCTTGTTTATCCAATGGAAAAGCAGGCGATGCGGCTTTTGAATCTTTTGGGAAATAAGTTTTTCGGCACGTTGTTTAGCTGGCTGTTGGGCCAAAGGTTCAGAGACACCCTTTGCGGTACGAAGATGATTTCCAAAAAAAATTACGAGTTGATAGCGGACAATCGTTCGTATTTTGGCGACTTTGACCCATTTGGTGATTTTGGCCTTATTTTTGGTGCGGTAAAGCAAAATCTTAAAGTAGTTGAGGTACCCGTAACTTACGGGGCAAGGACTTACGGCTCGACAAATATCAGCCGATTCAGGCACGGCTGGCTGCTGCTGAAGATGAGCTGGATAGCGTTTAAGAAAATAAAATGGCTGGGGGGAAGACGTTAAACTGAACGAGATGCCGAAAGCAGGTGATTTGCCGAAATTAAAGTTATTAGCTTACCGCGATTATGCCGGCGTGGACCGTAATGACCCGCTTCGATTCTACTACTGGCCTATTATTGGCACAATGTATCGGCGACGGGTTGAACTATGTCTGGCCCAGTGCAGCGGCGGAGAGCGGATTTTGGAAGCAGGCTTTGGCTCCGGCGTTACCTTTCTCAATCTTAACGAGGATTACAAAGAAATCTATGGCCTGGATGTGAACGCCTCGGTTGAAGAGGTCGCGTTTGTGTTTAAGACAAAGCAAATTGAAACGCACTTGCAGAATGGCAGCGTGTTGTCTATGCCGTATGAGGATGATTTTTTTGATACGGTTTTGTTGATTAGTATTCTTGAGCATCTAAAACCCTCTGAGCAAATCCCGGCCTTTCAGGAGATTCGCCGGGTCCTGAAACCCGGGGGCCAGGCGATATACGGTGTGCCGATTGAACGACGTTTTATGGTATGGATGTTTCGGCTGATGGGCTGTAACATTCGTGAGCACCATTTTTCTACAGAAAAGGATGTCTTCAGTGCTGCTGATAGTATCTTGGATAAGGTGCGGCTTGTTCAGATGCAAAGTACCCCCTCTTTGTTCGGGCCGGTTTACGAGGTTGGGCATTTTGCCAAGAAAGGTTCTTGTTAAGCTTGGCTGTGGCAGCCTGACATTGCGTCAACTGGTGCTGTCGTTTACTTGTACTTTTGTCCATGCGGAATAATTGGTTGGGTATGTTTCAAACAATGGAGTTGAAAAAGGTTGGTTGATAGCTGGAAAGATATTGTATGAGTAGGCGTAAAGCCAAAGAGCTTAAACCAAAAGTCGGCGAAAAGGCATCAAAGGGTAAAGCTGCTGCTTCTGGCAGGCCGATGGAAAGGCTCGGTATGGCCAAGCGAGAGAGATACTTTGAGATTTTTGTTGCAACGGCCCTTTTTGCCTTTGGCCTCTATCAGTCGATTCTTTATTTTGGTCATAAGCTTGTCCCAATCTCGGATTTTCCGATAATTATCAGGGTTGGTCATGAGCTTTTGTCTTTAAAGCTTCCCACAAGCTTCAAAATGGCTCCTGTGACTGGTTTGCTGCAGGCTTGTCTTTCTCATTTGGTTGGCGGTCGGCTCCCGGATTTGACGGTGGGCTGGCTGCTTAACGCCATATTGCACCCTTTCAATCTGCTCCTGTTTTGGCTAATCGGCAAAAAGATATTTGCCAAAAGCGCTGTATGGCTTGCCATAGCGGCTATAATAACCCCCTGGGTACTGTACATGCTTAGAGAGCCCCTAATTGAGACCACGCTTTTGTTTTTCTCGCTTCTGACGGTTTACCTTATTATCACGCGCTCGAGGTGGCGTTATGTTCTTGCATCGGTTACGGCGCTTGTGCGATACGAAGGGGCGGCTTTGATTATGGCTGCCTTTGTGATGGATGTGATTTACAGCAGGAGCGGACGGCAATGGATTAAAGCTTTTATTTATTCAGTGATTGCTTCTGTGCCTTTGATGATATGGTTACTCGGCACAGCCTTAGCCTGGGAGTCGCAGGCAGGTCATTATTTTAATATATTGTTTGCCAAAGAGTACGTTGATGTATTTTCCGAAACCTCGGTAAATAAAACAGGTATCTTGCTACATATGAGGCTGTTATGGTACGTGGGGTTCAGGCGTTTGTTTATGCCTTACCCGGGTGCCGGTGAAGATTTTGTGGAACTTGTATGGAGGCTGAGCAAGGTCGGCGCAGTCGCCACTTTTTTCTTTGGCTCTGTTTATGGCTTATACAAGCGCAATTGGAATATACTGGTCCTGCTGATATTTTTTGTGCCCTACTTTTTACTTCACGCCATATATCCTCATCCGATACCGAGGTTTCATACTAATATCTTCTGGATAGCACTGTTTATCTGCTGGTTTGGTTTGCAAAGCACTTGGCGGATTATAAACAAAAATCAGCGGGTTCCAGTAGCTGTTGTAACTACTCTGCAGATATTGATTGTAATTGCAGCTGGCGCCTGGCTTTTCGAGCTGCTCCCCTATCTGCCTAAGATTTCGGCAGTGAGTCCCAGGTCAGCTTCCGTGCCCTATGTAACGCTCGGACTGGCCGGCCTTTTTTTAGGTGTTCGCACTTTTCTTTTTAAGCCCAGATTCCTTTTACAAAAGACCGTGATACTAACGGTGTTCGCCCTCGTTGTCGTCTCAAATCAGTTTATGCTGGTCCGTCTTCTCGGTGATGGGCAGAGGGACAAGGAGTTTACAGTTTTGGCCGGGTGGTATTCTGAAAATGCCAAACCGGGCGAGAAGTTAGCGGTTTATATGTGTGGTGTGGTGAAGATGTTCGCGCCGAAACACGCTGAGTACATTGTTAATTTTCCGAAAGCGGAAAGTCCGGCGAAATTAGTTGAGGCCTGCTATGAAGAAGATATTACTTACGTCGTCTGGGCCAGCAGGGAGGGGCTTAATCCAACTCACACCTTATACCGGCAGTTGAATTTACACGAGAACATAGTTTTTTTGGTCAAACCAGAAAATATAGGCCCTTACGAGTTTATTACCCAGTTAGGCTCAAGGAGGGGATATGTTAATATCTTCCGTTTGCGTAAGCCCCCTCCCGACACCGAACAAAAACCACCGGCCGAATAACTGGCGGTTCTTAATCTACTGCTATGACCTCTTTTATTTCCGGCACGTGTTCTTTGAGCATCTGTTCAATGCCCTGTTTGAGTGTCATTTGAGCACTGGGACAGCCGCTGCACGCACCCTTAAGCCGAACCTTTACCGTATTATTTTCACCTATCCCGACGAGTTCGACGTCACCGCCGTGGCTTTGCAGGCTTGGCCGAACGGCCTCAATCACGCTTTTGACCTTTTCTTCAAAGCTTTGCTCAGTGCCGGTTTCCCCGCATCCGCATTCTTCGCACATAGAAATTCTCCTTCACCCCGTTAGAGCCCGATTTATCCGCCGAAGGCGCAAGGGTCTCTAATGGGGTAACATTGATTTATCTTACAACGCCATTATAGTAGCAAATACCCTTATTCACATCTACAGGCCGGATAAATCGCCTCCTTTTTCTTTCAGCTTATCGTAATAAACCGCAAAGCGCTCATTAAGGGCTGAAACAGATGTATTCAGTGCCTTCATCTTAGCCTGTATCTCTTTTGCTTCTTCTCCCATCATTTGGGTAACAGGAATCTCCTTAAGCTGGTCTGCAAGTTCTTTAATTTCGGGTTCTTTCGCAGCAATAGCGTCCTTATACTTCATTGCCATTGCCTTGAGTTCGCCAGCGTCCATTTGCTCAGCCTCGGCCTTGACTTCGCTAACAGGCCTGTTTTCATCGGCTTTCTTACCGCAGCCGAGTAGGACCAATGAGCACAGAACGAGGGAGCAACACAGAATGTTTTTTGCTTCTTTCATTTTTTTCCTTTCTAAAAAACCTGGCTGACTTACTAACATCATAGGTTCTGTAGCAGCACAATACAAGGAAAAATAAAAAACCGTGCACACCCTTTAATAAAAGACAACCTCGTGCCGAAGGCTCTCAACCAAAATAATAAATAGTCAATAATAAATAGTCAATCAAAAGGCCTGTCCTGAGCAAGGCCGAAGGCCGCGTCGAAGGATCTCAACCCAAAATAGTAAATAGTCAATACCGAAGTCAAAGACTCGCCTTCGGAGAGGTTCGCCTATGGCGAAATAAATCATAATTCATAAATAATAAATTGATTCAGCCTGCCCCCACGTCTCCTTTTCGCCTGCCTCCGTGTCTTCCGACGCAAGGCGGGACGGTGGGCAAGAAAAGTGTAGGGCCTGCCCCAACGTCTACTTTTCAGAAGAAAAGTGTAGGGGCCGGAGCACTTCGCGGATGTGCAAAGGCGGACTAGGGGTCATCCCGCAATACCATATACGCAATACGAAACTATATTTAGCCCCCAAATTTATTTGGGGGTTTTATTCTCATCTCACTATTAATATCCGTCTCTTTGTTTGAACATGAAATTCATCGAATATAGTTGACACAACAACCAACTTTTGTTATATTTACGAAAGTTCTATGTGTTTCTAGGCCGATAGCATATATGTCCATCTATTGTGAAAATTAAGGAAAGTAGCATAATGGAACACTCCCCATCTGCGTTACCAGATTATGATAATCCACCCGTAAACGAAGTTGTATTCGGAATTCAATTTAATAAGCTCGAAAACCTTAAAGCCCCACACACTGGTATCCTGTGGGAAAAGCTTGGCAGAGATAAGTATCCTGAGTGTGAGGAAATGCCTCCGATAGCCCACACTATAGAATCTTTTGGTAGTATCTCTCCGCAATCACCACAGATAAGAGTCGAGGCATTCAGCCACCCTCCTTTACCTCGCCTATTTTTCGTAAATTCAAACAAAAATCACTTGGTTCAGGTCCAGCAAGATCGCTTTCATCAAAACTGGCGAAAGCTTAAATCTGAGGACAAGTATCCTAGATACGTCAAATTATATCCAAAGTTTATAAAGTCTTGGAACCTGTTCAATTCCTTTGTAAGCGAATTGAATTTGGGTACATTAAAGCCGAATCAGTACGAACTAACTTATGTCAACCATATGCCCCGTGGTGAAGGATGGGCACGTTTATCTGATATAGAAAACGTATTCCCAGAGTTTCAATGTAAAGTTGGCAATCGCTTTTTGCCTGAACCAGAGAATATATCTTGGCGTAAAGTTTATAGATTACCAAACGATGTTGGGAGGTTACATGTTACACTAAGACTTGCTATTAGCCGCGAGTCGAAGGATCGCATAATGATATTGGAGTTGACTGCGAGAGGTTTCACTACTAACAAGATAGATACTTGGTTTGACATGGCCCACGAGTGGATTGTAAAAGGCTTTTCTGACCTAACGAGTCAATCTATTCAACAGTCTGTTTGGAAGAGAAAACAATGAACCGTTTGTGGACAAACCTAAATGACCCCAGTTTCATCGAGGATTATACAAGCCCGGCAAGTGACGTTTTGCTGGGTGAGTTGCAGGAATTACCAGCCGGCTCTTACATGACTTGGCGGGATAGTGATTTTGCTGGATGGTCTATCGTTCCTGCGGCAGAAAATGTAGCGGCCCTTGAAGATCCTGACCTTCTAGAAGAACCAGCTCCTTTGATCCCAGACGAGAGAAATCTAGAGCAATCACAGATGTTTTTTGTAGTTTTGTCTTTACCCGAAAAGTCCGACCGCTTCTTTATTCGTTTTGTAGGCAGGCCTATCACATCGCCATATACTCTCGTACAAGGTCTTGTTGAACCGTTACCCCACCAAACCCGGTTTTCTCCCGATTTCTTCAACATCAAGAAATTTGCGACCCGTGTCATGGGGCGAACTCCTGTCTCTCCCACAGAGCAACAACAATCTTCCAAAATAAAACAAACTATTCCTACTACCGTCGCACCACAAGTGATTGTCGAGAGCGAAGAGAAAAATCTAACGAAAGAATTAGAAACTGCTGTCAAAATCGCTGAAGAAAGTTATTCTACACTTAAGGCTATTGATGTAAACATAGAACATGACCCAGAAATAGTTGATAGAAGAACGATACGCTTTAGTCTAACGGTGTCAGGCGAGGTTGATACCATTATAGAAGATGAAGCCTTATTCAAACGGTGTCTCCGTTCCAATATACATGCTCGCGCTCGCGAACTAATTACTGTTACCTATAATTACGTAAAATAATCTGTCATGGAACCAAAAGCGTTCTTGGAACTAGCTCAACAACTTTCAAGGAATGTGACAAGCGAAGCCTCGCTTAGAAGCTGTGTAAGTCGCAGCTATTACGCGCTTTTCAATTTCATGGCTCAATTTATCGACCAAAATGTGGAAAAACTATCGCATAGCGCTGAAGATCATAAGAACGTATACCGATATTTTAACAACTGTGATATTGAAGGTGTGGAGATAATCGCGAGCGATCTTAATGACCTCCGAGACGAAAGAAATGATTCGGATTACAAGCTTCACTTAGACAAGTTTAACAATCAAGTCATGGTCTCTTTGCTATTTAAGAAAGCAAGCATCGCTTTTAATTCCTTCGAAAAAATTATACAAAGCAGTAAGCAACGCAAACATATAGTTAAAGGAATACGGCGATATAAACAAACAGTCGATTCCTAGTCATCTAGGGTCAGTCATCCACCCAAAGTTTTTCACTAAAGCATTAAATCTAACTCTGATATACTACCCAACGCGCACACTACCCTAAACTTTTCAATCCATCAAAAGAAAAATCCTCCACCAATCAACCAACTGAAAACTCAACACTTAAAACTCCGCCTTCGGCGGCTGGCCTCCGGCAGCACCAGCTATCTCTGTTCCCTCATCAACTCATAAACGCTTGTGCTCGTCTACGATATACGCTATACGCTACCCCCTCTACTATCTCCTGCTCCCTCCTCCCCTCTCTGCTGCTACTACTATGGCATTCAGGATATATTCTACCCACCACATCGTGCGGGTTTCTCTGCCCAAAATCCCCCACCAACTAATCACCAAATACTATTCACCATTCACTAAATACTAAACCAGTGCGGTTCCACAACTTTACACTTTGGTTTTGCACTTTTAGCTTTAAACTTTGAACTTCTATACCCTATACGCTGTACGCTCTACGCTGACCGCTATCCTTCCCGCGCGATCAAATGCGCAAGCGCCTGTAAAAGATTCGAATATTTTCGAATATTTTCGAACGTTTCGCATCATTTTTCGAATATTTTCGAATATTTTCAAACGTTTTCAATCGTTTTCAAACGTTTTCAAACGCGACTTGCGCATTTGGTCGCGCTTTTATCTTACCCCGCCTGCCCAATCGCTGCATTTTAACGCCCTATTTTTAACCTAAAAACCGCCCTTCCCCCAAAAATTCCGGACAATTACAGCTTACAATTTATGAAAATTGTAAAAATCGCCGAAGGTATTGACACGCAGTATTATTTGTGTATAATACTGTTGTATTTGTATGCAAACGTACAAATACGCCCCTGAGACGCCCTATAGGGTGGTTACGGGATTATAGCAGGGCTTAGACCTTCGGGCAGTTCGGCTGGTTTTCTGGCGAAAATCAGTTGGCTTCTCGCAGCGGCCCCGCGAGCTGTAATTGTCCGGAATAACGATATATAACGTTTATCAGGAAAGGTTTAGAAAATGAGTCCCAAGTCACATTCCTCGGCTGTATCAGCCGGCAAATCCTCTATTAAAGCAGGCGCTCAAATAATTGTTGATACACTGATTGAGCTGGGTGTCGATACGATGTTCGGCTATCCCGGCGGCGTTGTATTGCCTTTATTTGACAGGCTTTACGATGCGCCCATCAGGTTTATTGTGCCGCGTCACGAGCAGGGCGGCTGCCATATGGCTGACGGCTATGCGCGTGCCAGCGGTAAAGTGGGTGTTATTGTCACGACCAGCGGCCCCGGCGCATGCAATTTGGTTACTGGTCTTGCCACCGCTATGATGGATTCGGTGCCGGTAGTTGCGCTTACCGGCCAGGTACGCACAGAGCTTATCGGCAACGATGCTTTTCAGGAGGCGGACACTACCGGCATTACTCGGCCTGTTACAAAGTACAACTGTATCGTCAAGGACGTTAAAGACTTAGCACGGACTATTCGGGAGGCATTCTATATTGCTTCGACAGGTCGGCCGGGGCCGGTGTTGATTGATATACCGGTTGATGTTTCGGTTGCCGAGTGCAGTACAGCCGGGCCGACCAAGATGGAGCTGCCGGGCTATCGGATTCGGACGAAAGGCAACGCCAGGCAGATATCAATGGCAGCTAAGGCGATAAACAAATCACAGCAGCCGGTACTTTATGTCGGCGGCGGAGTTATTATCGCCAACGCCAGCAAAGAATTAAAGGCTTTGACTGAAAAAGCGCATCTGCCTGTGACAATGACGCTTTTGGGATTGGGTAGTTACGACCAGAGTAGGCCCGAATCTCTGGATATGCTCGGAATGCACGGCTCGGCTTACGCCAATTATGCCGTGCAGGAGTGCGATTTGTTAATCGCTGTAGGCGCTCGCTTTGACGACAGAATTACGGGAAAGGTCAAGACATTTGCTCCGAATGCCAAAATCATTCATATTGATATCGACCCCACCAGTATAGCGAAGAATGTTCACGTTGATATTCCTGTTGTAGGGGATGCAAAGCTTATCTTAGATGAGCTGATTAAGGAAGTTGAATACCGGGAAAGAAAGCCGTGGTTTAAGAAAATTGCCGATTGGAAGAAGAAATTTCCGTTCCGCTACGACGATAACTCTTCTGCGGTTAAGCCGCAATATGTTGTCGAAGAGCTTTGTCGGCAGACTGACGGCAAGGCGATTGTAACCACCGGTGTCGGCCAAAATCAGATGTGGGCCGCTCAGTTTTATCGCTTCAGCAGGCCCAGGCAGCTTATAAGCTCGGGCGGACTCGGGACAATGGGATACGGTCTTCCCGCCGCCGTCGGTGCTCAGGCGGCCCAGCCGGACCAGACTGTTATTGATATTGATGGCGACCATAGTTTTAATATGACGATGACGGAACTTCGCACTGCAGTCGAGAACGAGCTGCCGATAAAGGTTTGTATTTTAAATAACGGTTATATGGGAATGGTTCGGCAGTGGCAGGAGCTCTTCTATAATAAGCGATATTCAAAAACCTACCTGTCCAACCCTGATTATGCAAAGGTGGCCGAGGCGCTCGGTGCGGTCGGGATTACCGTCGATAAGAAGGCTGATGTTCCCAAGGCGATAAAAAAGATGCTCGGCCAGAAGCGGCCCTGTGTTGTTGACTTCAAAGTCGAAAGAGAAGAGAATGTTTGGCCGATGGTTCCGGCAGGTAAAAGTCTCAACGAAATGGATGGGCTTGATATATTAGAAAGTATGGCATAGGAGTTGATAGTTCGTAGTTGTTAGTTCATAGACTACGAACCACGAACTATGAACTAAGGACTGAATTATGAAGCATATAATAAGTGCATTGGTTGAAAACAAGCCGGGCGTTCTGGCGCACGTTGCGGGGATGTTTGCCGCAAGAGCGTTTAATATCGATTCGCTTGTCGTCGGGCGGACGGAAGACCCTGAATTGAGCCGAATGACAATCGTTGTTGTCGGCGATGATAAAGTGCTCGAGCAGGTCAGAAAGCAATTGGCAAAGATTGTTCCGGTAGTCAAAGTCCAGGATTTTGTTGGTCAGCCGGTAGTTGCGCGCGACTTGATGCTCATAACCATCTCGGCGCCGCCAGCCAAGCGGCCTGAGATACTGTCACTGATAGAGATGTTTAAGGGCAAGGTAGTGGATATCGGCCAAAAATTTGTTATGGTGGAGGTCAGCGGTCCTGAAGAAAAGATTGAGGCCTTTATCAATGTTTGCCGACCATACGGCATTAAGAACGTTGCGAGAACGGGAACGATTGCGATGCCGCGACAAGCCAAAACCGAAAAAGAATGATAGGAAAATTGCTGATGGTGCGATAAAGCGCACCATCAGCGTATCGTGGCTTTATTCTTGATAATTCTGGATGGGTGTGGTTTAATATTTCTGTCGGTTGAATTGGATTTTAGCTAAATCCCGCCAAGGAGGGAACTTGATGTTTCCGGATGGCCCAGATAGCTGTTTTGAGCTTCATTCCCTGTATCCCGAAATGTGGCCAGTGTCGCGGCCTGCGTTAGAGACAAACAAAGAAACTATATGAGTCAACCACAATTCTACCTATGAGATTTACCTTTTGTCAATTCTCGGCTTAGTTTATATTTCTTTTTCTTGCGCAAATATTTGGTGGCAAAACAGCGTCTTTGTGTTACATATTGTTGTGGGAGTTCCGTTGACTAAATACGGTCATAGTTGGTTGTTTTCCCGGTGATAGTACTGGCAGGGTGGTAAGTTCCGAATACACAGGTGTATTTTCCAGGCTCAGGTGGGATTGCCTAACGTCATCTCATATCTCTTTCAGACACGTCGCTTGTCCGTAAATTGCGGGCAAATTTAATTTCTTGCTCAAAGAAGCCTTTTCGCTATAATTGTCTTGTTTATATGTATCCGTGAACAAGAAATGGCTGTTTCTAAGCAGTAGGAGAGTTTGACCTATGGCATTAAAGATTTATTACGAAGCTGATGCGCCGATAGATGCGTTAAGGGGTAAGAAGGTGGCGGTTATTGGCTACGGCAGTCAGGGCCACGCGCACAGTTTGAATCTGCGGGATAGCGGTATTGAAGTTGCGGTGGCGGAGCTTGAGGGGACGGACAATTTTAAACTTGCGCTTGAGCACGGCTTTACGCCAGGTGATATAAAGACCGCTATGGCCGGTGCGGCTCTGGTTATTGTAACGGTGCCGGACGAGATGCAGGCAGAAGTTTACAAAGAGCTGATTGAGCCAAATCTGGTTGCCGGGCAGACACTCGGTTTTTGTCACGGCTTTAATATTCACTTTAAGTACATTGTGCCGCCGAAGGACGTTAATGTTGTGATGATTGCTCCGAAGGGGCCCGGCCATCTGGTTCGCAGTGAGTTTGAAAAAGGCGGTGGCGTGCCGAACCTGGTAGCTGTCCAGCAGGACGCGACCGGCGATGCCAAACAGATTGCGCTGGCCTGGGCGAATGGTATCGGCGGAGCCCGCGCAGGTGTTATTGAAACGACCTACAAAGAAGAGACTGAGACGGACCTGTTCGGCGAGCAGTGCGTTCTCTGCGGCGGTTTGACGTCACTTATTAAGGCCGGCTTCGAGACTCTGGTCGAAGCGGGATATCAGCCTGAAATTGCCTACTTCGAATGTATGCACGAGGTGAAGCTAATCGTAGACCTTATGTATCAAGGGGGACTGAGCTATATGAGATACAGCATATCCAACACTGCTGAGTACGGCGACCTGACCCACGGGCCGAGAATTGTTACTGAGCAAACCAAGGCTGAGATGAAAAAGATACTGTCTGAGATTACATCGGGCGCATTCGCGAAAGAATGGGTGGACGAATACAAAGGTGGTTTGAAAAGGTTTAATGAGCTGTACGAGAAGGACTACAACAGTCAATTAGAACAGGTCGGCAGGAAGCTGCGTAAGATGATGAAGTGGATTGGTGCGAAAGAAGTGTGATTTGCCGGTATCTATATCTTGAAGTGAGGATGCTTGTGAAAGTGACGAGGTCGAAGATAAAAAGTATTTCCTTTAATTTTTTGTCTTTTGCTCTTATTTTCGGCTTATGTGGGTGCATAGCGCGGGATACTGTGAAGTTTTTTACGCCTGAATGGCCGCCGTATGATGACCAGATAAGCGGGGTTTACCAGCAGATACAGCTTAAGGAAAGCACGTCGGCTGATGTGCTGTCGCAGATTCATCTTCCGGAACACGAGCTACTTAGCCAGAGCAAGAGCGTTGTCGCTTCATACGGGCAAAAGAAAAAAGGGTTCAAGAGATGGTTCAAGATGGTCGCTTTCGATGAGGATGAGCTGACAGTGCAGCGAAAGTATTTGTTTATTGAAGATGAAAGGCC
>SDBU01001453.1_pt1 | contig 33815 bp, 76 predicted proteins | sample 2277071 | NCBI WGS metagenome assembly SDBU01 (sample SAMN10397929, study PRJNA504765) | marine sediment metagenome | isolation source: marine sediment core GS08_GC12, 126 cmbsf | place: Arctic Ocean: Gakkel Ridge, Loki's castle | collected 2008 | reverse complement strand
TATTCAAATTTCATTTTTAAATATCTTCCATATGACCACAATTAGAACATACCATACAATATTCATTTACAATTTTATCTTTATCTATATTTTTACAAACTTTTTTTCTATCTTTCATTTATGTGCAACTCCTCTTTGTTTATGTGCAAAACTTAATTTATGTGCAAGCCCAGTATGTATACTAAAGAGTATGTATACTAAAGAGTATGTATACTCCATCGACTATATAGTCGATGATGTCATTAAAAATGTTATTTCTGATAACATTTTTTATGTTATTACCTCCTGTTTACATTTTGAACAAAATTTTACTTTTTTATAAACTTCCCAATCATCTGCATCAATATCTTCAAGAGTTAAATAAGGTACTCCTTCCTCTTCTTGTTCTTTTGAGATTGGTAGAGAAAAATCTTTATGATACCAACTCTTTCTTCTAACCCTTTTACCTTTTCTTATTTGCTTTCTTGCTTCTTCAAAATTCATTGTTCGTCCCCCACCTCTTCTATTATTCTCAACTCTTTTTTACTACATTTCTTACAAAACCTATATTCTTTTATTAAACCATTATGGATTATATTAGTTTTTAAATTCCACATAGCACCGTCTCTTTCTGTTGTAGTTATCCATTCATGCTTACAAAATAACTGTTTTAATATTTTCATGGTGCGTCAGCCACCTCTTCTATGCACTCTTTATTTAATTTATCACAAATATAATCAACACAGTTATTCCAGAGAACTTTGTCTGAATCAAATTCATCAGTTATTTGATTTTCTATTCTTACTTTTTCTATTATTTCTTCTATTGTCATTTTATTTACCTGCCCTAAACATACTAATTTTCTTTCCTGTATCTAGTCTTGGTTTATGGCTTCTCCCAAATTTCATAGCTTTAGCAGGGCTTCCTAAAAATTCAGGAGACCACTTCTTAAACTTTTCCTTATAACAAAAAAAACATAATCCTTCCTTAGTTAAAGTACCAAATCTTTGTTTGCAGTTTTTACATTGTGAAGTTCGATTCATTTTCCCACTCCTTCAGCTTGTTGTTGATTTACGTACCTTAAAGTAATACTTTCAGAAAATATCAATATATATAAAGTCAACAAAATCACAGCTTCAACTCTTGTAGGTATTTCCCCACTTGTGTAAAACCAAGCTCCATGTACTAATACTATTACTATATAAAACCAAAACCTACCCTTAAATTTAATACCTTCTAATTTCATTGTTCCTTCTCCTTGTGTTTAGAGTAATTGTTTAATTGTAAAGTATATATAGTAAACAAATAAACAATCATTTTTCTTGCTCCTTGTGAAAGCTGTACTTATACACATAATATATTCCAATTAAGGCATTAAGCATCATTAATCCAGAGAGAATAGTCATGTATAAAAAATCTCCTTCTAAACAACTTTGAGGAGAACATGAATCAGGAGTTAGAATACTCATAAAGAAAACAAGAGCAGAGATAGAAGCAACACATAACAAAAATAGTCCAAAGCTATAAATAAGTATCTCTTTTGATTTCATTCTGTTACTCCTTTTCGTGTTTTCCTGCACCTCATCTTCTAATCTTCTCCTTGTCTTCTTCTGTTCCGCCAATATAAATATCTCCATCCAATTCTCCCTGAAATAATTTATCTCTAATCTTGGCACACTTTTCACATTGACAATCTAATCCCGAAGTTTCACCAGTTTCATAAGTACATTTCTTTTTTGAATAGCTATCTAAGGATTTATGATTCTTCTTTGCTTCTTCTAACAAATATGCTTTTCTAGGTTTCCCTTGACTCATTCTTGTACCTCTTTAAAATAACCTTCTAATTTAATTCTTTTAGAATTACAATTTGGACATCCTTTATTAAATAAAATCTTAGTATTTAATAATTGAAAGTTCTCTTTACAATTCAAACATTTAAATTTATAAGTCATTACCATTATCCTTTATCCTCCGTTTCTACTAAGGTGTCTTTCATACCTAATTGTTCTCTTAAATAGCTTTCTGGAGAATCAAACCATATTTTCCCATCACTATTCTGCCATTGTTTACATTCATTAGTTAGTGCTTTTAGTAACTTTTCCATGTCACATCTCTTAATTACTTCTGTTCCATTTGGTAGATAGATTACATCCCATATATCTATTGGGCAATTCCTTTCAACTCCCATTTTTCTTCTCCTGTTTTCGGTTGTTATCTTCAGCTATACTAATTTTTAGTAACGTTTGCTCTTTTGATAGATTCATTAATTCTGTTGCTAGAAGATTATGTAAATCTTTTTCCTTTCTACCATGTTCTATCCAGTCTTTTCTTTTTAAAATAATTCTACACGATCCACAATATACTTCACTACTTTTCAATTCTCTTAGTTCTTCTTTAACTAGTCTCTCACATTCATCTTCAAGAAGTTTACATGCTTCTTTCTCTTCAAATCCCTCTTCCTTCAAAATTATAATTGCTTCTTGGTGAAGTTTTCTTCTCGTATTTTCGCTTTCTTGTATTTGTTCAACTTTTCTTTTACGATATTCTTTAGTCCCAAATAATTCTTTATCAATCTTCCTGAATCTCCAATAGACTAATAAAGTATATGCTCTTAATACAGGATGTTTTTTGAAATCTATTTGTTTATTCATCATCAATACTCTCCCAGCTTGTACCATTCCAACCATAAATTCCATATTGATGGTCTCCTGAACCTGAAACACATCTTTCTTCTGCTTCTCTAATCATATCATCGCAAGTTTCATCATCAGATTTCTTATCTTTTAAATAATCTTCAATCTCCTCTTTATTAAATTCAATCCCATATTCAATTTCAACTTTTATCTTTTCGGCATCTTTAAGTTTCATTTTTGTGCCTCCTTGACAGTTTCTGCAAACTTATCACAAAAACATTCATTACAATTTACTAATTTTAAGTAACCTCTATGATCCCAAAAAATATGATAACTTAAAGTATGTTTACATTCTCCACAAATTTCATTCAATCTTTTCTTAACTTCTTTTTCAGTTATTTTCATGGTGCTTCCTCCTTAACTTCTACGCACTTCTTTGAACAATAAATCATATCTTTATCCCCAGTTCCAAAAACATCTTTGCAAGTAGGACATCTAATTAAGTAATGATAATGTACCATTCTTGTTTTTTTAACTATATCTGGTTTAATCATAATCCTTATCAATCTCCTTCTAATAATGCGTAATTATCTTTTAATTTAGATCCACAATAAAAGCATGTTTCTTTTTTCATTAGATCTTCAAATAAATTCTCAACTTCTACTCTTTCTTTACAACTAAGACATTTAATAATCTCCATCTTTTTCTCCTTCATTAATCAAATAAACTTCCTTAACAATTTTGCTTTCCCCATTTAAGAAAAATCTAAAATTAAAGAAAATGTTGCCTTTCTTCTTGAAAATTATCTCATCTTTATAAGGGGAGGATTTGCTTCCTTTTTGAGTTTTCAAAATGGTATATAATTTATTTCCTTGCATCTCTTTATCCCACATTTCTCCATCTGGATTCCAAACTACTAAAACTTCATGTCCTTTTCTTAAATATTTAAATTGTTGTTCGTTCTCTACTTTTAATAAATTCATTGTGAATCCTCCTTAGGTGCTGATTTGTGTGCTTCTGCGTACCGTTTAATTCTTGTATCTAATTCTAAACAACTTTTAGCTTTTGAATTTAATCCATGTATTGAGATAAATTTCTGCATAAATAATAAAAACTCTAATTCTTCTTTTCTGCATTTTCTAAGTTGCTTTCTTAATCTTATATTTTGTTTTTCTAATTTTCTAAAACAATGAATACAAATACTCTTTGCCAAAGGAGAATCACTATATGCTCCACAATTATCACAATCAACCATTCTTCACCCCTTCGTTCTTGATAGTATTTACTCCCCGACGATTACTCAATAAAGTTTTCAATTCTATTAATTCTTCTTCATGTCCCATTAAAATTGGTTTAAATTCTTCTAGCCTTTTATTTATTCCAAAAATATCTTCTTCACATTGCTTAATCCTCATTTTCCATCCATGAATATTATCTTCTTTATTTCTTATTCCTTCCTTTATATCTGTGATTGTTGGTCTCATTCTTGTGCCTCCTTGACAGTCAAGATGTACCTCATCTTAAAGGTAAGTCTGAACCATTTAATATATAATCGGATATTCCATTATGTATTAGTTTAATTTGAATTGAATAATCCTCATAAACTTCTACAACATAACTATTTCCTAAAATCTTAAAGTGTTTTGTTTTCTTTAACTTCATTCTTGTGCCTCCTCCTTGTGGACTACGTAAATACGCTTCAAATTGTCTTTTAAATTTACTTTGGTGAATTTCTTAAGGGATTTAATTAAACTTTGTATTTTATATTCAGAAGGTTCTGGGAGATTATGTCCACAAGAATCTGCTCCGATATTTACAAACTCTGGATTTATTCTTTCAATTTCAGATACAATAGGAATTACATTAAAATCTATTATTGGTTCTATTGTAACCATTTTCCTAAATCCTTTGATTGTCATTGCATCACTTCTTTCTCTAATGGTTGGAGCTTCTGAAATCTTATTCAATAATTCTTGTTTATCTGTTTCTATAGTTGTTCCTAAAATACAATTTAAAGAAATTAATTCATCTCTTAGTGTTATAAACCTTTTAGGATTTTTTGTTTGAAATAGATAAGTGTTTTCAGGATATTTCTTACAATGGTTTATTATTTTTATGATCCATTCTAAAGATACATTTAAGGCAAACATATCACAAGAACTTCCAACAAAGATAAAATTATTTCTTCCCAAATCTGTTTTTAACTCCTTTTCATCAAATTTTAAATCTCCCTGAGGAAATCTTTTCATGTAACAATATTTACAATTATGTGGACATTTTCCTTTAATAACATTCCAAGTATGAGTTACAAATGGATACATATTTCCTTTCTGTTTATTTAACATCTTTCACCTCTAGTGCTTCTTTGTCTTGAGGTGTGAACCTTTCTAAAACATTCTTGTAACCATTTATATTCCCTTCAAAAAATGGAATGTCTTTTTTAATAAATATTGTATCAACTTCATTAGTTTTTATTTTTTCAATCTCTTGCTCTCTATCCTTAATCCATTTATTTAATGTTATCTTTAACTTTTCTTTAAACTTCATTTATAATCCTCCCCTTATTGATAATAAAACAATTCCAATAAAAGCCATTCCTAATCCAAATCCACAACCAAAAGCACTAAAAAACCAAAATAATAAATCTCTTTTAGTTAATTCTAACTTTTTTTCCATCTTTCACACCTCCATTTTGTTTAAATGTATCTTCGTCTTGTTCTTTACATTTATCACATAATAATATCTCTTTAATTCCTTTTTCCTTCTTATACTTATTAGCAATGTCCTCTCCACATTTCTGATAACTATTAAACTTCTTCCCACAACCTTTTTTGCTCTGTCCAGACTGAGCTGGTGCGTGTTGTCTGTCCTGTACGTTTAAGTAATCTTTACAACCTTTACAAAGTTTACCTTCTTCTATTCCTATACCACAAGTTTCACATCTAGTATCTTCTAAGTAATTCCCTTTTGAAAAACAAACCTCACAATAAACCTCTCCAGTTTCTTTATTAGTTGCACATCCTTCGTTATTAGGTATTTGCTTTTTACATTTACAACATATTTCATCTTGGGTATCTTCCTGGAACTTTCCACAATCACACCAATTGCCTACTCCATCATCTCCGATTGAACATGCTCCATCTTTGTAATCATGGTCTTTTTTCTTATGCTTACATTTCTTACAGAGTGCGTCTTGGGTTGCATCTTTTCTTCCTTGTTCATATCCATCCATAAAAGCAGGTAAGTCTTTTTCCTTTACAATTTTTCCGTTTTTGGTGTCTTCTACGTCTTTTATTTTATGTTCTTCTCCATGACATTCTTTACATAAAATTTTAAAATGATCATAAGCATAAGGTTTTAAATGATGGAATTCTAAAGGTACATCCATTATCTTACATTTTAAACAGGCAACTTTAAGGTGAGAGAATGTTTTTTTAGTTTTTTGTCTAATAAGATTCATCTCTCTTTCATTAATATATCTCTCCTTCATCCTTTTACTTTGATAATCTTCTCCTTGTTTCTTAACCCAATCCTTTCTCTGTTGGCTATATTTTTCCTTATGTTTTAAATGATGTGCTCTAGCCACTTTTCTTATACGTTCTCTATTCTTCTCAGTATAATCCTTTCTCCAACACTTTCTACAAATATTGTTTTCTCCTTTGCCTTCTTCTTTTTTACATTTTTTACATTTAGTCTGCTTTTTTTTGTTCATCTTTTTCTTCCCTCTCATGTTTTAAATTATGTTGTTGCATTAAATGTTCTACATGATTTTCTGTATATCCTTCAATCACCTTCGGACATTTTTTACATTTTAATTTTTCCATTTTATATTAATATACCTAACCTAACCTATTATTTAAGTCTTTTGGTGCATAGATGATTTACTTTCAGTAATTCTCTTTTCAAGTTTTATCAACATTTGTTTCACTTCATAGTAACTAAAAAGTCTATGGCCTTTTGTCTTTGAATCCATGTTAAGGCCTTGTGTTTCTTCTTTAAGGATTTCGTTTATTAAGTCTTTCATTTTTTCTTGTTGAATATAAACCCTGCCGAAGCAGGGCAAGGAGGTAAAATGGCTTCTTGGAGGAAACTATTTTACCAAAGGAGATGACAGGATTCGAACCTGCTTCGATGAACTTAAATACACTATCTAAATTTCTGCAACTACCTTGTTACCTCCATCTCCATGAAGTAAGGAACTATTCTCCCTTCTTTTCTTCTTCTGAACTTTCTTTTGATTCATCTTCTTGAAATTTCATTGTTTTAAACCTCCAAATATTTATTTGACTATTTGGCCTACTTCTGCCATTTGACAGAGTTTCTCAAATTCTTCTCTGAATTTTTGATCTATTGTTTCTTTATTTACTTTCTTAGCTTTCATATCATCAACTATTTTTCTTAAATGGGTCTTCACTTTATTTAAAGTAAGGCTCGCATCTTCAGAGCCTAATCCATTCTTTCTGTATTTTTTATATAATAAATCACATTCCTCTGGTTTCAACCAGTTTGTGCTGTTTTTATCTATTGTGTATTTGTTTCTCGCCATCTTTTTTTTTTTGAGTATGAAAGGGGAATAACCCCAAATAAATTTATTCTATTAAAGGTATAACTGTGTACTTTGTATTGTCTTTTCCTTCGCCTGTTTTCTTCACTTTGAAAAACTTCAAGTTGGGATTATCTTCCAACATAACTTTCAAAGATCCAATTACAGATAAAGGAACTCGATACTTCTCTCCATCAACTACAACAACTTTTTGATTAACGGTTTTGTCCTTTCCATTTTCCGAGAAGGTGAATGAATCATCTTCTGTGACTAGGGCTGTTGAAACTTTTGCTAACTCAGCAATGTTTTTAGTTTTTGATGCAGGTTCATAGCTTTCTGCTTCTTCTTTCAAAGTTTTATTTTTCTGTTCCATTATATTTTATACCTCCTTTTCATTTTATTTGAATTTAATCCTCCAATTTTCATCATCTGTTTTTTCAATTATAACTTCAAAGGTTTGTTTATTATCTAAATCTTGAGTTCCTAATTTTTCTCCTATATGTAAAATTAAGTGTTGTAGTTCTCGTATGTTTGATATTAATTTACTATCCATTGTAAATATTAGAAGCAGGCTAATGCCTGCTTTCCGTTAAAAGTAATAACTTGGTAAACCTTTCTGTTTCTTATCTGCTCCATTACTTCCTTGATTTTTTTTATCGGATTCATTTTAAACCTCCTTTGATTTAATCATTTTTTCTTTTTCTTCACGTACGCTGTGATTAACTTAACCACGGCGTCATTAAGTTTAATTGTTCTTGGAATTAATATCTTAAAGTCATTCCAAACTTTGTCATCAATCTTTATTGTTATTGGTTTTATCTTTACCATAATTAATCTAATAAAATATACTATATAAACCTTTTGTATATTGTATGAAGTAGTGATTCATTTCCTAGTAGTTACTAATCTTTATAAAGCCTTTTTTCTTGATTGAGTTTATGGAATTGATTGAAGTTAATGATGTAAAAAAGAAGGCGAAGATATATTTAGAAACTAAATCATTTGTCTGGATTCAAGAACAAACTACTTCTGGTTTTTTAAATAATTATAATGGATTCATTCTTTCTATCCATGATGATTTTTTAGTATTACAAGATCGTATTCTTCCACAACCTATTCCAATTCAACTTGATAGAGTTACAGAATTTGATATTTCAAAATTAAAAGAAGAAGGGGGTGAAAATGAAGAAACCAATATGTCCTAATTGTAATTGTGGAGAGGGTTATGTTTTTAAAGAAAAAGGAAAGTGGTTTTGTTTAGAATGTTATAATTATATTAAACCTGTAGAATATAATTCTATTGAACATGAAGTTTGTGTAAATAAAATGGTTCATAGGTATCTTATAAATAGAATTGAAAAGTTAGAGGAAGATATGAAAAGATTGCAACCACAAATTGTTTATGGAAGAGTAAGTGAGAATGTTGTTCCAGGAGTTTTAATACCTAATAAAACTGGTGTTTTAAAAAAACGGAGGAAAAATGGGTAGTTGTTGGAATTGTAAGGTTGATGTATTTCTTAAAGAAGAGGAAACTAGATGTGATAGGTGTGGAGAAATATTAAGATATTGGTGTAATAATTGTGCACAACCTTTCGATGTAGAAAATAGAAAAGGGAAAAAGAAACCAGAGTGTAAATGGTGTTTTTATTTTAATTGTCCTAATTGTTCTATTTGTTCTCAAAATTGTCCTAAGTTAAAATATAAATTAAAAATACAAAAAATTCTTAATGGAATAATTAAAATAGATTCTTGGGATCAATTAAATAATAAGATTGATAAAATAATTGAATATTTTGAAGAAATTGGGTTTGGTAAAGAACAAAAAAATTGTGAATTTGGTGTTCCAAAAACATACGCTAAAACTAGAATAAAAAGTATTCTTGGTAGAATGAAAGGTCATAGGGTAAGAAATATTTCTGACCAAAAAGCATTTGAAGAAAGACAAGAAGAAATATTAGATAAAGAAATAGGATATGAATTTACAATTACTGGAGTTAGAGAAGATGGTTCTTATGGGCAAGAATATAGAGATGTTTTTAATTTATGTGTTTGTTTAGGTAAATTAAAACATGAAAAAAAGATTTTAATAAAAAATGGGAAAGAAATTGGAGAGTATGATAGTTGGATAAGAATTGAAGAAAGTGAATGTCCTTTTTTAGATACTAAAAAATTGATTGTTAAATCTTGCCCTAAATGTAAAAGGATATATGAAAGACATATGAAAGATTGTTCTGAATGTACTTATCCTAGAGGGGGTAAGAAACATAAACAAGGAGAATCATTTAAATTGATAGATAAACTTTCAAATAATCCTACTTGTACTAATCTTGAAAATTTTAAAAAGGAGGATAAAAAAAGTGGTGAAAGCAAATATAAGGGAAACAATTGATAAAATAGAAAGAGGTGAAACAACACCAAGACAATATCCTACAAGTGATGTTAGTTCTATTCAAACTCCTGTAGATAAAATTGAAGAGAAGGCAATACACCTTTCTACTAAAGAAAAAAAAGATCTTAAAGTAATGTTTGGTAAAATCTATGAAGATATTAAATCATTTCTTAAAATATATATTGATATGCCAGATCAACATTATGAATTAGTTACCCTTTGGATATTAGGAACATATTTACATGATAAGTTTGAAACCTTTCCTTATCTATTTATTAATGCAATGAGGGGTAGTGGTAAAACTCGTTTATTAAAGATTATTGCTTCCTTATCTAAAGATGGATCTATGAATACTTCTATGAGAGAAGCTGTGTTATTTAGAATGGGAAAGAAAACATTATGTTTAGATGAGTTCGAAGGTGTTGGAAGTAAAGAAGCTCAAGCTTTAAGAGAAGTTCTTAATGCTTCATATAAGAAAGGTATGAAGATTACTAGGATGAAAAAACAAAGAAATCTAACTGGGGGAGAAGAATATGTTACAGAAGAATTTGAACCTTATAAGCCAATTGCTATGGCAAATATCTGGGGAATGGAAGAAGTATTATTAGACCGTTGTATCTCTGTAATTCTTGAAAAATCCTCTGATGCAAGGCGTACAAGATTGGTTGAAGATTTCGAAAACCACCCATTCATAGTGAATACAAAGAAAATGTTGGAGGTGAAGTTAGTGCAGTTAGTGTCGTTTTTTAGCGAATTGGGGGTATTAGCAAGATGGAATTTATACGTAAACGATAGGTACAACTACACTACTACATATAATACATATACTACACTAACTGCACTAACTACACTTAATAAGAGTAACCCTGTTACTGAACTGACGTTACAGTATTTACATAAAGATATTGATTTTTTGAGCATGTTTAATAAGATCCATGAAACTAATATTAATGGTAGAAATTTAGAATTAATGATGCCTTTCTTTGTAATATCACATTTCATTTCAAACGATACTTTTGATAAGGTTTTAAAGATTGCAACAGAAACAACTAAAGAAAAAAAGAAAGATGAAATGACTGAATCTAAAGATGTAAGTTTAATTGATTTTATTTCTAAATTTGGATTAGCATCAGAGTTTGTTAAGATTAAGAAGTTTACAATAGATTTTAGAGAATTTGTTGGAGATGAAGAAGGAGATGAAAAATGGATTAATACTAAATGGGTTGGAAGAGCTTTAAGTAGATTATCTTTAACTAAAGAAAAAAGAAGATTGAAAGAAGGAATTGAAATTATACCTAATGTTCAAAAAGCTATAGAGAAGATCAAGCTTTTCAAAGGATAAAGGTTCGCACAATCAAAAAATAAAATGTCACAAGGAGAAATATTAGAAGTATTAGAAAAGGCAAAGAAACCTATGAGTTCTAAAGCAATTTCTAAAATAACAGGAAAATGTCAATCTTCAACAAGTCGTTGTCTAAAAAAATTAGTAGAACAAGAAGATATTAAAATAACTTTCAATCATTATACTAAACGAGATCAAGGATTCCTTTATTGGTGTCACTCTTAAGTGAAAATCAATCAATATTAAATGATTCTTTCATAATTTATCCACAATATTGTAGAAAACAATAGTTATTCGGTTACCATAATAACTTTAGAAAGTTATTTAAATCCACTATGTTTGTAATTAAGATGAAAAAATCCCTTGGAATATTCTTAATCACTATCTTTTGTATTACCTTCGCTGTTGCTGGTGTATTTATTTTAAGTGCTTTTAATTTTAGTTTCTCTTTTACTGTTGAAGAACCATTGTCTATAGAATATCATTGGAATGATTCTACTATTGATTGTAAAACTGCAACGGGGTATAAAACATTTAGTGGAACTATAGATGCAGGAAGAACTATTTATCCTGGAAATAAAGAAGTTATATGTTTTAAGATTCATTCATTGAGTAATGGGAATATTCCATTATTTGTCAATTATACTGGAGGAGATGAAATTGAAGATTACTCTATTGAATTGAGTTTCTTTGGTGGTGTGAGACCAGGAGATAATTATTTATCACTTAATCTTACAATAGCTCCAGATGCAGATGGTGTATCTACAGGTTCAATTATATTTGGTAGAGGAAATTAACTCTCACTTTTACTATAACAATCTAACATATCTATACATATCATTAACTTTAGAACAATCCATACAATTTCTATTGATTTTTAATAGTCTACCCTTTCCAGATTGTTTTTCAATCAACCTGTAGCTCTCTAGCTCTTTTAAGATAGCAATCCTAAGGTGCTTAGGGATCCTCCATTCAGATAAATAACTAACAGCTTCTTTATGTTTAATAGTAAAATTTATAGAATGTTGAGCAAGCATACTATGAATATACAAATAAAACAAACCTGGTTTATTCTTCACCTCTTTAACCATTTGATGTTATTCCTTTAGAGAACTTTCTAAACTAAAAACTGTGATGTTTTTATAATTATCTCCTAAAGAATAATTCCCAACATTTTCTTGAAGGAGTTGTGTATCACAATATTTATCAAACTCTGGTCTTCCAATGATAATGTATTTATTTCCATTAAGATATTCTGCTCCTGTTCCAACAATTCCCATTACCCAATAAATTGTTAATCCAATTATTAGCATAATAACAACAAGCTTAATGAAATTCTTCTTACCTCCAAAGATTAAATTTGTCCAGTTGATTGATCCATTCTCATTAACAGGTGGATAGATTCTTCCCCAATCTCCTATTAAAGGTAATTTTGATTTCTTAAATAAAACTTCATCAGTATGAACAATTCCATATTTATCTTTCCAATCTAAACTAGATTTTCTTGCTTCCTTTTCTAAGTTTGCAATAATATGTTTCTTGAAAAGAATTGGATAGAAAAAGAAAAACAATATAACTCCTGCAGCTACAATTAGGAATTGTGTTGGTATTCCATATAATATTTCCATTATTTATAACCTCCTTTCATTCATTTTTAATCACCATCAAATAACCTCTTCCCAACTAAGTATCCAACAACCGCGCATGCAACATAAGTAGCACCACCCCACATAAGGGCCTCAAATGAACCCATATGTAGTAAGAAAGGCTTTAACATATAATCTCTTAATAAATAAATTAATCCTGCAGATAAAGAACCAAAAGCAATCCCTCCATAACTAACATCTCCAAGATCACTAAACATACCTGAAACAAACTCCCAAATATTTCCTGGAGCTTCAACAATGAAGTCAAATATTTCATCTATCATTTGTAAATAACATCCATGTATCCTTTTTTAGGTTTTTGTGAGAAGTACCATCTAGCATACCATATGAATTCATTGTACTTTTTAATCTTTTTCTTTTTACCTTTATATTTAATAGTTCTCTTTTTAGCATAATAAAATTTATGTTCTCTAATATCAATCTCTTTTAGATAATCTGAGAAGTCATCTTTACATTTAAAATCACAAATCACATTACTAAAGATAGGTAATTCAACATAAATCCCTTCATCATTTTCTATTACATCTTCTACTTTAAATTTCCTTATTTTCTTACTTGCCATAAAAGCTTGATAAGCAGGAAATAATTTATTTAATCGTTTTTTAAACATCCAATAAAAAATTATAGGAGGTATAATTATTCCTCCAAAGAATATAAGTAATCCACTTAAACCATTTAATAAAACTCTCCACTCTGAAAGATGTTGATTACATAAATTATATCTTACATTTGAATAATTATAGATTGTTTGATAATCATAAATAACTGCACATTGTGTAAAATCTTCTATTCCTTGTTTTGTATATAAAAATTCAGTTGTATTAAAATCTTCTGAAATTGTAATCACTTCAAATAAAATTACAAAAACAAGAAACCAAATTATAAAAACACAAGGAAACATAGAACCTCTCATTGGTTTATCTTTCTTTGCAATAGGATAACTAAATTTAATCTCAGGCTTCTTTCCACTATATTTAATATTAATCCTCGCGTTTTGAGGATTATTACCATTCTTTTTTTCTCTTGCCATTCTCTATTAGTATTTTAAATCTACTACAGGATCTCCGAATATCTTTCCTTCTTTCATTACTTGTTTGATAGTATCTTCATCCGTTACATCCTTCCCTTTTCTCTTAAGATAATCAACTGCTTTTTTTCTATTCATGTTTATCACCTCCATCTAGTTTTATTTGAAATATCATTTGTTATTATTCCCCACTACAATTCCGAAGATAGATTCAGGTAAATAACCTGAAGGATAAGCTTCGATTAATTTATGAAGTAATATAATATTTTTAAGATGATTGTTAAATAATACAAAAAGTAAAGCAGCTAAAAGTACGAGAACAATTAACCAGTGTGCATGTCTAGCAACATAATAATTTGCTGCTAATAAAACAACAGCACCAATAAACATACCAATATAAAAACCAAAATTATTCCAAAGAAAAACCAATAGAGGATTTAATTCTATTAATTTATAAGGTTTGTTAGGTTGCCAATCTTTATAAACTTTAACATAATAGAATGTTAAGATTAAATCTAAGGCACATAAAACTAATATACCTATAATTATATATAATCTCCAACCTTCCATTTTATTACTTTTCCTCCAATTCTTTTACTCTAGTCTTTAAATCATTTAGATCTTTAGATAAAAGTTTTAGAACACAAAAATAACTTGTTAGTATTTCAAGTATTTTTTCTTGTAATTTAATTTCAGTATTCATTATCCTTTACCTCTTCGTTCTTCTTCATATTGTTCTGTTATTTCTATTATAAACTCTGTCATTTTATATTCTTGTAAATAAGCAACAGACAATACTCCAAACTTATCATCTAAAGGTTCTCCTTCTTGGATTCTTGCAAAAACATCTCTAAGTGTTTTTTCTGCTCTTAGTTTTTTAATTAGTCCCATCATTCTTTATTAACCTCTTTTTTCATTACTTCTTCTATTAACTTTAATCGTCGGTATTTCTGCCATGTTGATAAAACTTGAACTAAAGTTATTGGAAGGGTAGCGAATAGAATAAGAGCCATCCAATATACACCTCCAATAAAAGTTATTGCTAGGCCCCAAAGGATTCCTGCTAATAAAGGAACGTAACTCCATAGAGCTATTTTTGTTTGCTGGAATGGAGTTACTCCTTCTAAACCATCTCTCCATCGCTTCAAAAATTCTTTTGAAGTGATCTCTTCTCCCCCCCTCATCTTCCAAAAAAATCCTCTTCTCTTCACCCTCTCGTCTATCAGAATTATTACAATTAAAATTATTACTAATGATACCCACCATTTCATTTCTCTCCCTCTCCTTTTCTTTCATGGGATTTAAGATGTTCTCCATAATTATATTTTACTTGAGTTTTATAAAGAGAACTAAATTTTCTTCCACAGATTTTGCAAGTCTCACTATACACTTTTGGATTACTTGATGTATCACCCATAATATATACTAGGGTAGGGTATATATAAACATTACTATTATTAATGTTACTACTCTATAGTCGTAAAGTATACTAAGTATACCTTAAGAATAAAACGGCTCGAGAGGGATTTGAACCCCCGTCCCTCAGGTCCCATAAGTTCCTGTACTCTAACCAGACTGAGCTACCGAGCCGAAATATAATAGAATTAAATTCATTTTATCTTCTTTCCAAGTTTCTGAACTATAAAATCGTCTTCTCCACTTTCTTTTATAACTAAGAACTTATCCCCCTTCTTTGCAGGAGGAAAGCCTTTTAACTTTTCTGAAGGCATGAATATAAAAAAATAAAAAAAATAAAAAAAATTGTTTAATTACCTGTCAAATATATCAATGATTTGTAATTTTTCAAGAATCCAGAATAACAATACTATTGCTGTAAATAATCCAATCAATCCTGCTATAGATCTAGCTGCCCCATCTTGATTATATCCATCTTGGCAATAACTATAACTTGCAAGAGTGTCATTAGTTCCACTTGTACTTGTAGCAGTTGTATTTAGAAGAGTTACTATTCCTAGATTAGGATAGAAAACATAATCTGTAGTATCTGTGAATAGAGTTGACGCATTTCCTAACGTGAATCCATCTACTGTACATCTAGAAATGTTTTGCCAGGTTCCTTCTGTTTGTGCATTAGCAACACTAAAATTACTTAGTGATGTATTAACATCAAAACCACCAAGATTATTTGCTGTAGCAATACTAATGGATTCATTAACCACAGGATTCTTATCTGTCATTTGAGTTTGTTCATTGAATATTGCAACTATTAAAACTATTCCAATTATAATTCCAATGAAAAGAATTATAACTGATCCTACTGCAACGTCTCCTTTCTTACTTTCAATCTTATTTATCATAAATAATACTCACCCCCAACGTCAATAATATAAACCATTAGAAAATATCCTCCAAGAGACTTATTCCAGCAACTAAAAGAACAGCACTACCTGCTACAACTAAACTTTTCTTTGCAGTATCTTCAAAAAAATCATCAGAATTATTTTTCTTTTTAGGATTATCCTTCATATCAAAACCATCACCATCATACTCAAAAACGCTTTTCTCTACCATTATCTTATTTATACCATACCATATTTATAAATGCGAGGTAGTTATTTTTCATAACATCATTCCTACAGGATTAAACCACACTTTCCTTTTTCCAAATCCCGCAGGTCCTGTCCCCACAATTATGAATCCATTAGCTATTAATATTGCTTTAGTTTCTGCAACATCTTCTGCATCTACTACAACTTCTCTTTCAAAAGCTCCACATAAAGCTCTACTCGATCTTCGTCTTATTGTTTCTATATTCATTTTAAAGCTTGAAGTCCTCCCCACTAAATACTTTTCTTAATTCTTCTCTTTCTTTTGGAGAAATTTGTTTTTTAGAATCTTCTTTATTTTTACATCCTGTGGAAACATCTATATCTACTTCAATGTTTTTTGGTATACTATGTTTTTCCATTTTATAATTTATACCTCCCACTAACTAATTGCATATTATTTTTAAAAAGATCTTTATTATTCTTTAAGACATCTCCATTATTCATAAGTCCAGGATCATTATGTAATATGCTTTGTTGATTTACAAACATATTTCCCTTACCTGCAAATTGGTTTGGTTCTTTTAGAACTTCAAATTCTGTATGGTTTGTAATGTTAGGAACATCTAAAGCATTATGATTCAATCTTATATCCTCTTCACGTTCTGTTCTTTTAACTGCAAGAGCTTGTTTAATCATTTCTTCTCTATCTTCATGATGAAATCTCTCAAGCTCTCGTTCATTAGCAGACTTCTGTCTTTCTTCAAGAGTATGTTGAACCCTAATTTGGTCATCTGCTTGACGCATCATTTCTTGTCTTTGCCTTTTCTTTTCTCTCATTCTTTCTAAGAATTCTTTTACTCCCATTATTAACTTAAAGTATATGTTGTTTTAAATGTGATGATTAAACAACAAACCTAGACACCCCCTTAAATATTATAACTCCTGAAATAATTAAAATCAGAATGTAAAGTGCTTGACCTAAGAAAGCTGACATAATTATTGAAGAGATAACTAAAATAGTTAGAAATACTTTGTTGGACATATTAAATTTAGCAGATGCAATAGATAGAATTATGATAAATGCAAAAACAAACATTTCTCCAGTACCTAAAAAGTATTCTATGAAAAGTTTTCTAAAATCAAAAGGGGCAATAAAGTTAGTTGGCATTAGTCATTCCCCCTCCAATACGAAATCGCTACAAGGAGTAAACCAATCATTAGAGGAGCCATGAGAGCTAAAATTCCCCATGTCATCCAAGTTACTCCAAATCCTCTTACTAAATTAAATAAGAATATCATGTCTCCAGCTATTAGACCAACTATTATGGCTGTGATTCCTGCAATTAGATAACTTTCAGGGGGCGTTCTAGAAAATATTCCTATAATAGCTCCTCCTGCTACAGCAAGAAATAATAGAGCAACCAATTCACTCCATAGGGTAGAAAATTTAACATTTTGGAATCCCAGAGAATTATCATCTTCAAGAACATTCATAGATTTAATTAATCCTGATGAAGGTGTATCTACTCCTGCAGCAGCTAATATAATCATTACCCCCATAATTCCTACTGCATAGATAAAAAATTTCATCTTATTTCCTCCCTAATTACTATTGAGATTAAGATAATAAATGCTATGAAGGTTATGAAATGAGATATTGAAGTAAAATCACCTACAGTAATTCTTTCAGGAATCAAACCAACACCAACATCTAAAAAGAATACAATACCAAATATAAAACCCATTATTGCTGCTTCACTTGTTATCCCGTGTCTTAGACTTAAAATTCCTGTAGTTATGACTAGAATAAATATAGCTAATAAAGCTCTACCAAAATCATCAAATCCAAATAACCCAAAGTCTGTAAATAAAACTAACTCTCCAAAGAAATTAAATATACTAAATTCTCTTCCTGTTGTTGATTGGACTATCCAAGCTCTTGTTCCTAAAGTAGAGTTACCCTCAATTGTATAAATCCAATTCATAGATATAGATGTTGTAGCATTAAATAATGCAACACCAGATGTACTTAATGTTCCACCACTTCCTGTTGTAGAAACTTGAGAATCAATTAGTGTACCATTACCATAAAATAAATCATAACTAAAATTTTGTAATGTCCAAAAATCAGAAGAAATTGAATAATTAAAAGTATGTGTTTCATTTCTATCTATATAATTTGTATTAGGCCCAATAGTATAACTTATTCCTTGACTTAAATCATTTTCTGGAGTAGGTGTCTCTCCCATAGTTATTGTAAATGAAGATTGTGTTGGAAATAGAGAGATTGCTAAGGTTGTTAAATCAAATCTATTAAATACAAAGTCATGTAGAAAATCTGGATTTAAAAAGAATACGACTGAACCTGCAGTATCTGTTGTACCACTTATTATTTCAGTTGTAATTCCAGATATTGTTCTGTTTGCTGTTACAAAAACTCCTTGAAGAACTTGGTCTGCAATATTAATAACTTGGAAAGTTACAAATAATCCATCACTCGTAGGTAATAGGAAGAGGACTTGTTCTAAAGTATTATTTGTTAAAGTGATTGTTCCACTATCAAATCTTCTCTGAGAACTTTCAGAGTTTTGAAAGTTTGTAACAACATCTGTCTTAAGACTTCTATTTTGTGGATGGAATTGAAAGGAATAATTACGATTCTCACTTGCGTTTATAAAGACCAAAGTTTTATTCACAGCCCCACTTCCTAAATAATAACTCCAGATAGAAGAGAAAGTCGCACTTGTATCTTCTTGTGTTGTTGTTTCATTCTTAAAAGTAAAATTAACATAAGGTAAACCTCCATTACCATGACCAAATATACTTAAGTTAATTGCTCCAACAAATTGATTGTTTGTACTTGTGTTTTGAGTTGGTCCTGAACCATAAGTTATTTCCCAAAACCATTCAGGATTTCCAATAGCACTTATTGGAATATTTATTGTTGATTGTAATGTAAAGTTATCTCCACTTATTAATGTTGCAGTAGCTGAATTAAATGTTCCATCATAAACTAAACCAACACTTGAAATTGTTTGTGATGTTGGTAAAGTTATATTACTTTGAAATATTTCCGAAGCTGTTTCATAACTAAATGCACTTGAACTATTAAGAATTTCTTTTCCTTCTATTGTAAATGTTCTATTAGTTGTTTCTCCAAATATATTATTATCGTCTCTTGCAGTACAAGTCCAATTATGTTGATTTAATCCAACATTAGGTACACTTTCAAATAACTCTAAGGGGGTAGAACTTCCTGTTGTTGTAGAATTTATAACTCCATCTAGATATAAACTAACATTCTTAACATCTACACTACTTATAACTGAACAATTAAATGTAACATTTGTTTGAGTTTGTATTATTGCATCTGTTGGAAGATTAAGAGTTATAGTAGTTGTAGTTAGTGGTGAACCAGCGTTCTTACCAATTCCTCCATTATAATCTTCTATAATATCTGCAACAGTAAAAGCATATCCTTTATAGATTTGTAAGTTGTCAATCATTCTTCCTTGTGCTACAGGATCATTTGATTCATATAATCTTAATATATCTGTAGAATTTGTTATATCATCTGCAACAGTTCCATTGATAGTATTATTTCCATTATGGTAAAACTTAAATTCATTTGCACCCGTACCAGTTCTCACAAAACAAGCTCTTTGAAAAACTCCAGTTTCTAATACAGGAGTAGTAATTAATCTATTAGCTCCTCCAGCATTAAATACTAAATCACCATCTGAATTTTGCATTGCAACACCCCAGCCTCCAGTTGTAATATCTGTTGTAATAATATTAGTTGCACCACCTCCAACAGTTTCATTTATCCACATACAAACAGTAAAATCTCCAGTACCAAAAGCAAAGTCTGATGAACCAGTAGTGTTTGCAATCGCTAAACCTCCATCTGAGATATTCCAGGCGTTACCTAAATGTCCTGGAACAAAAGAAACATCTGAATCATTAGTAGAAAAATTATGTATGCCTGTTTGATCTACTGCATGACTTCCAGACGAGGAGTTAAATTCCCATGCTGCAACAGGATCAACACTAGCCCAAAATGCCCACTCTTTATTTTCCTTTCCATAAAACGTTGGAATCCAATCAATAGTATCTCCCCAATTTTTATTACCAGTTAATCTAATTATATAATTTCCTGGAGATAGTTTTCTTCTAGGGTCAAAGTTGCTCCATTGGGCGACGGATTCCTTATGACTACCTACTTTTCTTTGACTACAAGCTCCTAAGACATCTTTAAACGTACAATCTTTCTCAAAATCATTAACATCTATCTCATAGTAACTAGAAATGTATTCAAACCTTTCGTTAGTAACTTCTCCATTTCCTTTAACTTGTTCGTAGATTAATTTTGTCAGGAAGTTATCATCATCTCTGTAGATTGTAACATTGAGGATTGAACTACATTCAGTTCCACATTCATAAGTATTAGAAATTAATTGTACATCAACTAATTTTTTATTTCCAAACAATCCCCAATCTTCTATTGAAAATGTTTTTGTTTCTTCGTCATAATATTCTAGATTATCTCCTGTCCAACTTTGAACAGTTGGAAGAAGAATCATCAAGGAGAATACAAAAATTAAATTAAATAATAATTTCTTTTTCATATCTTCCCTCCAATAATTAATCCTAAGAATATTGAAACAAATAGCCAAATAAAATATGGAATTATAATACTCATTTGAAGACAAGTTAACATAGTTCCTCCAGTAATATCACTAGGATTAGCACAATTTAAAGTAACTCTTGTATCTGTAATATCATCAGCAATATATGGAACTATTAAAACCCCAAATACAAAAATAAGTAATCCTAAAACTATTCCAATAAATGTATTTCCTTTTTTATTCATCTTAATGCTATTGCTCCTATTACTAAACCAGCAAATCCAAAGAAAAGTCCAGAGACTAAAGGGTTAAAGGAATCTATTTGAACACATACTGCTCTAGCTTGATTAGTTATTGAATCATTGGTAAGATAATTAGTTGTACAATTCATTTGATCTAAACTATCACTTACTACTTCATTAGTTCCAGGGGCAAAAGCAATTCCCAATACAAAGAATACAACTCCTAACATTAAAGCTATGAAAACATTTGCTTGAGCTTTTTTATTTAGGAAAACCAATTTGGATTCTTCCTCCTATTTGAGTTAGGATTATTTTTCTTTCTCTTAGGAGCTTTTTTTTTCAATAGATTAATCTCTGCTAATTCTGGTCCAGTATCTAATCTAAATTGTTTTTTTTCAACAATCCTAGAAGGATCTACTTTACTTACTCGAAATTGAGGATCTTTTAAAAGATCTAATTGTTCTGCCCTTATCTTTTCACCAGCTAATTTAATAAATCCACTTGCTCCTAAAGTTCCTTTAGCAAATTCCGATAGTTTCTTTTCAGCTTGTCTTTTAGTTTCAGATTTTCCTAGGCTAAAGTCTTTACCTCTTCTTCTACCAAAAGTTTCAAATGCACCTTGTTGTTCTGCTTGTATTATTTCTGCTTCAGCAATCATTGTATCAACAACGAGAGGAATTTTAGGAACTACTGGTCTACCTGTTGTAGTAGTTTCTCTAGGTATTTGTGTGGTTACTTGGGCTTGTCTTTGTAATTGTCTCTGTAGTTGCCTTTGTAATTGTCTCTGTAGTTGCCTTTGTAATTGTCTTTGGGCTTGAGCTTGAGCTAATGTTTGTGCTAAAGCAGATACTTGAGGTTGGGCTTGAGCTAATGGTTGGAATTGTGATAAGATTTGTCCTTGTCTTATTTGTTCAGCTAACCTTTGTTGTTGTACTTGTAATTGTCTTTGTTGTAAAGCTTCTCTTGATCCTAAAGCTAATCCCAATCCTCCAAATAAATTTTGAGTAGTTCCTTGAACAGATACTTGACTTACATCTTGCATACTAAAAAGACTTGGCGTTCTTAAAAGTCCTGTTGGTTGAACTGTAGCTTGTGTTAATTCAAATTGAGGACCTCTACCTGCTAAAGGACTTGGAGGAATTTGACCTCTTAATTGTTCTTGGGCAGTAATAACTAAACCACCTGAAGGAGTAACTCCAATAATTCTTGTAGGTCTAGATACTTGACTTGGTAATTGTCTAATAGCTGCACTTACTGAACTTAATTGTTGAGATGTTAATTCTTGTACTTGAGTTGGAGTAGGTCTAGGAACTCCTCTAGGAATTGTTGTAACATCAGGACCTACTTGTCTTGAGAGTAATCTATTTAAATCTACAATAGTTCCTCTAATATCTTCTTGAAATATAAATCTCCCTGAAGGTCTTTGACCTATCAAAGCTAAATCTCTTTCTAAAATTGGTTCAAAGATTGCTTGTCTCCTTCCACCAACAACTGTTTCAAAAACATCATCTCCAATTCTTTTAGATGTTACAAATCCTCTAAAGACATCAAATCTTGTAGATGTTTCAGTAACTTCTCTTACTATAGGAATTCCTGTTCTTGGATCTATAACAGCTCTTCTTATTGGTTGGGTTAAAGCTGCAGATTCTGAAATAGATAATCTTCCAGGAATTTCTGCTCCAAATAATCCTTCTTCAGGAGTTCCAAAAAATAATTGTGCAGGTCCTCTCCTTATTTGTCTTCCTCCAGCAACTCCACCAACGTCAACTAAAACTATTCCTTCTTCTGTCGGAACAGCTAATCTTGTTATTGTTGGTCCAACAACAAAGTCTTCTCCAACCCTTATACCTGTTTGTCTTGAAATTCCAGAGATACCTCCACCAGTTCTTTCTGATAAAACAATATTAGTTGTGATTCTAGGACCAACTTGAGATCTAAATCCTAAAATATCAAACTGAGGTCTAACTGTTGGAATTTGTGAGATAGTTCTTTGTGTTCTAGATAAAGGACCTAATGCTGGAATAGCTGATAAACCTAATATTACTGCTGTAGATTCAGGAGTTCTAGTTGTTGCAAGTTGAGGTCCAATTGTAGGAACTGTTGCTTGAAGAACAGATGGTGTTGCCTGAACAACTTCTCTTCCTAGAGCTAGAGGATCTTCGATAATTTGTATAACTGTTCGAGCTGTAGCTTGAGAATCTCTTAATGGTAAGGTAATAGCTCCCAATAATCTTGAAGTTTCTAATTCAACACCTAGTAAAGATATTTCTGCTTTTTGTCTGAAAGTTCTTTGGCTTATCGGAATTCTTGATAATTGTTGAAATCTTATTTGTTTTTGTCGAATTTTACTTGGAGTTAAATCTTCAGGAGCTATCCTTATAGAATCTCTCACTCTACCTAAATCTTCTGGTCCAGCTAAACTTTGTAATTGACTTCCTTGTATTTGATCTTGAGTTAATCCAGAAGGTAATCCTAGTGGTTGGAATTGAGTTGTAGGTATTTGTTGAACTCTCCCTTGAAATTGTGAAGGATCTACTTTAATTCTTCCATCTTGAATTGTTAAACTAGGAATATCAATATCAAAACTTCTAGCTGTTACTCCTTGAATATCTGGAGATGAGGGTAAAGCTCCTAATCGTTCAAGTATATCTCTCCTTGAAGCTCCAGGAAGAGATTGTTGTAGTTGTGATTCAACACTTCGAATAGCTCTAGTTCCTGCTCTAAATTCTGATTCAGATATATCTTGTTTTGCTCTAGAAATAAGATCTCTATCTGCTCTACTTAAATTTCGATCTAATCCTGATGTAGATAATCCTTGTGAAGCTCTGGTTAATATTAAATTAATTGTATCTATTCTTCCTTGTTGTTGAGCTTGTTGAGCTTGTCTAGCTTGTTGAATTTGCTGAACTTGTGTAGAAACTCCCTCAATTTGAGCTTGTCTAACTCCTAAAGCTCGATCAACAGAAGATAATTGTCTTTCAACTTGTCTTCGTTGTTCTCTAGGTACAGATCTTAAAACTTGTTGAGATCTTTGAACTGCTCTTGCCCTTTCAATAATAGATCGAGATCTTTGTTGTTGCTCTCTAGCTTGTTGAATTTGTTGTTGAGCTTGTTGTATATCATCACCATTAGTCATTTAATTTCACCTCAAGTATTATTAACTTCATTCTGAAATTCCTCCCTAAAGAATAGACTTCTATTATCTTGGACTATCGGAACTCTTGTAGGTTGAGGTTGTGTTTGTTCTGGTGCTTCTTGACTTCTAGCTATACCTTGTAAAACTCTGATAGCAGATATTGCTCTTATAAAAGTTTTTGATTTCTTTTTCTTTCTCTTTTTCGCCATTTAAAATCCAAACTCCTTTGCTTTTTTAGTTATAGGAATATCCATATCTAAAATATCATCTATGTCTAAATCATGTTCTTTAAAAACTTTCTTTCTAACATCTAGAGAATCTTGATTGGTTCTGCTATTATTTTTCTTATTAAAAAGATCTTTTAACTTTACCATTATAAACTACGCGTAAAACAACTTTATAAATGTGTGGATTTATTTAATACAGTCTATAAACTAACCTTTTAAAGAAGAACTGTCCATAAAATATTCTTTGGCTAAAATGTTTAAATTATGGAGAAGAACTTTCAATAACATTTCACAGTCCTGAGATTCTGGTTTCTTACTTCTTAGGTAATGAAACTTCCCTCTCCTTTTCAATCCACTTATTAAACTTTCAATCAACACTCTATATCTATAAGTCTCTTTCCATTCATCCGGTCTTTCTTTCCACATCATTAACATATCTTTTCTTAAACCACTTTGACTACGTCTGACTATAGAATTTCCTTTAAAATCTAGAAAAGCTTTTTTGATTCCATTTTCTTCAAGCCAAGTGAAATTAGCTTTAGCACAATAGGCATTGTCGGCAATTATAGTTCGGATTTTAAATTTATGAAATTTAATTTCTTCCATCATCTCTAAGAAGATTTTATTATCATGAGTTGTTCCTTTCGTTGTTCTTGCAACAAGAATCATTTTACTATCTTTAAAACAAACAAAATGAAGTTTTCTAGTTTTTGCCATTGAAGGCAACCTTAAAACTCTATCATCAATTTTCCTCTTGTGAGCCCCACAAATACGTGAGTATTGAGAGAACCAAGTGCTATCAACAAGAATGCAATCATTTACATCAGCGAAAGATAATGCTGAAAGAGTTATTAATTCTCTAATCTTTTCTTGAATATGTGGATCAAGCATATATTTATTTAGAGTTGCTCTTTTAGGAAAGGTAGAAATGATTTGATTCTGATACAGAATTTTAATATCTGTATTTGCCATTCTATAACTCCAGGAGTGATAGCTAAGAATAAGTAAACTTTTTAAAATATCTACTAAGGGAGTTCTTGGTCGTCCTTGGTAGTAAGGATCCTCTAAATCAATTCCATTTAGAAATTTTATCATAATAAGATACAGATTTTCTTTCTCTTCTTCTAAGTAATTTTTGTTTGATTGCATTTTGAATATTCGAGCGGGGTTAATCCTCCTTGTAGATCCCCGCCACATTTAGGTTATGGGAGAAGACTACTTTATTATAGTCTTCAATGTCCCAAACGGGACATAAACATTTATATTTTAATGGTTTATAAATCTTTCTATAAACAGTTTGGTTCATGAAAATCTATAGAAAAGCTTAAATAGTTAAGATATTTAAAATAATTAATATCTTTTAGATAAAAAAGATATTTTTATAAAGAAGATTAACCATTAATCTTCATGGGAGAAGATGATAAAGAAAAAGTAAATTTTAAGATAAAACAGAGGGACTGGAAACAAATTGATGATCTACCATGTGGAAAGTTTACCTTAAGACAATGGGATGTCTTTGAAGTTATGATGTCCTTCTGTTTATCTGAAAAAGATAAACTACAAAAGCATTTTGAAGAATGGAAAAAGAAACAAGAGAAGTAAGTATTGTAAAAGAGAAAGATCAATTAGCTGTAAGAATACCTAAGAAGTACGAAGAGAAGTTTCAAATAGATCCTAAACAAGATAAATTTCTATGGGTAGTTCATCAAGATGAAGAAGGAATTTCCTTTCATGGAAAATTAATTAAAAATGCCAAGAAAAAAAATAATTGATGATAAAATAGAAAAAGCTATAGAAGAAATATTAGCTAATGCAGGATATTCAATGAGTATTAGAGAAGTAACAAAAACATTAAAAGATAAATATAATATTAAAAGAAGCCCACAAATAGTGCTAAGGCATTTAGAAAGATTAAAAAAGGATGATATAATAATTGAAAAATAATGGCAAAGAGAAAATTTATAATAGCTGAACCTAGATTTAAGATTGTAAATAGATGTATCTTTTGTTCTGATGTAATTGATGATGACGAAGTTCTTTGTAATCGTTGTGAAGCAAAACAGAAGAGAGGCTCAAGGTTACGATAAAATATTATAATTTAATTTTGAATTTATCTTGATAATCCTTTAAGAAGAAAGTTAAAAAGAATAGAAGGTAAACTTATTTACTCCGTAAACAATTCTCAAAAAAACTTTTGTTAAGTAAGATTTTATCATCTGCAACGTTCCATAAATGATTGGACATTGAAAAATCCGAATCCCTTTTAAAATCACAATAATAGGCCACTATAACAAACATTTTATGTTCAGTTCTTAACTTTTTTAGAATAGGCACGAAATCAGTATCGCAAATAAGAACTATAATTTTAGTTATGTTATCTTCACAATTTTTTAAAGATAACAAATCCATAGTCAGCAAAGTATCAACACCTTTTTGATGATATTTACCATCACCTCCTTTTTGGCATCTCCCTTGCTTTACTTCTAAGTCTTTAATTTTAGATAGAGCTTCAATAAAACCATCATGTTTTTCTCTTCTTTCTATATCCTCAGGAGAAGGATTGTTTTGATTTTGATATGGTTCTGCAGTATAAAAAAATACTTTCTTACACCATAAACCATAAGATTTAGCTAATTTATTTGCAAATTGTTTAATGTTATATTTTGGATAACTCTCTGGATAGAGATGCTTAGCTATTTTTGATAGGTAACCTGCATCCAAAAATACATAAGTATCTTCCATTCTTTCACCAAGTTTATTATAATACCTCTCTTAGAAGAAATATTGGGCATCCAGTAAACCCGTAGGATTACTGGGGAACATGTTAATATAACTAAAATTTCTTTATTTATAAACTTTACTATGTTATAGAATATAATTTATCGTCGATAAAAAAAGCCTTTATAAAGGATTTTTGAATTTTTATTCAATTTTTCTTCTCAGTAAATAACTTTCTCAAAGCAAATTTAACTTAACTCTCCCAAAACTTCCTTTCCCATCTTAGTTATAGAATATAACTTCCCCTTCCTTAAATCAGGAGTCTTCAATTCTACGAGCTTTAAGTCAGATAGTTCCCGAATGACCTCGCTGATATGGGAGCTGCTTATGCTAGTCTCTTTAGATAATTCTCCAGGAGTTTTAACTCCATCAGTAAGAATATTTAATACTTTAAATCTCCACTCACTTGATTTTATCTTTCCTATTAAGCTCCACTTATTCACCATATTAGTTAAGTGAAAATTAACTTATTAATCGTATCTCCTCTTTCTCTCCGATTTATCACCGTAAGGTTTAAAAGGTATGGATTATGTTTGTGGTAAGAGGTGTATCTAAAATAAAATGAACCCTCGAAGACATACAAGAAAACACCTTGATGGAGATGGATTCCACATCTATAAAAAGCGTAGTGGATTCCTTAGTTTTATTGTCTATTCAGTAATTTCTGCTTTGATTTTTATTCTAATCTTTTCTATATTCTTTTATCCAGAATCAGTTAAAGAATTTTTTGAAGAGAGTAAAGAAACTATTTCTGAAAGAGTATTTACTTTATCTTCAGAGGATTATGAGAAAAACAATACACAAAATCTTTCAAATGTTCCTATTAGTATTGTATCAAAATGTAGATCTCAATACATTCATTATTCAAATATTGGAGAATCTAAATATGATGTTGATTATGATATAATTACTATTAAAAAGATATGGGATGAAGAGGAACTAAAAGAATTCAATGAGTTGTATAGTTTTCTTTTAAGTCCACCACCTAGTTTACAAACATCTTCTAATTATCCAGTTGTAGGGATTGCTGCTACACTATCTGGTCCTGGAGGACAGATACCTTTAGTGGTAAATTGCGATTACAAAGGAGATCTCACAGAAGATTCAAAGAACACTTTGGTTCTTATTTTTTAATAGCCTTTTGTTTGAGTCTATTAATTTCTATCTCCTTTTAACTTGACAATCCCGATATTGATATTAGGATAGAGGTGTTGTAGTAGAAGTGATGACACCTCAGATGTCTAATTCTGAAGAGATAACATGGAAAAAATACTACTGATTGGAGCTTCAGGTTTTATAGGTAAAAATCTTATTCCAAAGTTAAGTAAAAAATATATTGTATCTAAACCTACAAGTTCAGCATTTAACTTATTAGATACAAGCACATTCAATAACTGGTTCGATAATGTTGATTTAGTCATTAATTTAGCTCTGGACAGAAATGATTCTGAATTTAAAGTCAATACTTTTGGAGTATTAAACCTAGTTAAAGTTTGTAAAGAAAAGAACATCCCTTTATTTCATTTAAGTACAACAGCTATTGAAGATGATTTGAACACAGACTATGCTAGAACAAAACTTCAAGGAGAGCAGATAATACATAATTCAGGATTGAGATATAAAATAATTAGATTGCCCCATGTTTATGTGAACCATCTAAGGACAATCAAGTATTTATTTACGAGACCTCTAAGAAGTCCTATAAGTTTGAGTAGAGTTTCACATTGGATAATTAGGGTTGCTGATGATTTGGTTATCTAACTTGAATCTAACTGTGCAAAATCCTTATTAGCTGTGCAAATTGTGCAATCCTATTTTCTTTTTTATAGACACTTTAGGGACACTCCCGAGTTTATAGACTGGGTTGATTTATTTAAATTAATGAAAATCATTAGAACTAGAGATAGTAAAAATAATAAAACCCATCCTAATGATAACTTAAGAAAAAATTCCTTGAAGTTCCACGGAATGTAGTATGTAAAATTCAAAAGAAGTTGAATTGTAGTTACTAAAAAGGTAAGAAACAAACTTGCAATTAAATATTGTTTCCAAGGATACTTGTTTTCTTGCTTCATATTATTTATTACGTTAACCGAATAACTATGTATTTAACCTAAACCATATTTAGATTTAACTATTTTAAGGACTTGTGCGAACTTTTCAGAGTTATTACATTTAAAGAAGTCAACTTTAGTTCTACCATCACCTTCTAATATCTTTATCTCAATGATAAATGAATTTCCAAAGTTAAAATCACTCCAATCGTGCTTCTTATAGTTAGGCCCAGCCATTTATCTACCACCCATATAATATTGGATTCCTACTAACACAGCAATTCCAATAATGATATAGATAATAATTTTTCCACCACCTTTATTCTTAATCTTAATAGCATCCTTTAGCATACGAGCCATTATATATTTCTGTCCATAAACTTCATTACTTTCTTCACTAAAGTTATATGGATTTTTTCTCTTAGCAGATTGAATAACTACTGGAAATTTACCTTTCCATCTTAGAATTTCACTTCCATTTATTGCATGATATGAACCACTTTTTAATCTATAAGTAGAATCTTCTATCGGTTGCTTTTCCATAGACATGTTACCATTTTCTTCAATTTTAATGATACCAATATAACCTTTTCTAGCTTTTAGCCGTTTTACTTTAGCTTTCATAGGAAGTCTTATTTCTTTATTCTTCTTTTTCTTAGACTTAGGTTGAGTTTGTTCAAAGATAATATCTAATTTTTCTTTCATACTTAGATTTTCTTCATTATTTTCTTCCATATAAAACCTCCTTTCACTGAATCCCCTGTTCACTCATTCCAGCTCCAGGATCTTTTTTAGATTTAAACCACCCAGTATTTACTTTTCTAGGTCCTTTAGAAATATCAGCTAATTGTTTTGTTTGGGTAACAGCTAATTTTACAAGTAAAGCCTCTTTTGATAATGAACTTGCAGTTTGTATTTCAGACATCTTTCCAAAATATTCACCCCATTCTTTTTGATTAGCAATATCCTCAGAAAATAATTGTAATTCTTTATAAGTTCTTACAGGAAGATGAGGCATACCTAATTCATCTTCAGTTAAATTTCCTGTCTTTAAGGTATCAGGACTTTGAATAATTTTAGTTAGAAAACTATGAACATTACTTTTTGAAGCACTAAAATCTCTAAGTATTTCTTGTGCTTCCTTTTCACTCATATCTCCTTGTGGATTTACCATATTATATTTCTACTACCCTCTCAACATTCTCTACAGATTCTTCTCCTGCTCCTCTAATTGAATCTAATAAATCTCTTAAAAGTTCTCCTATTGTTTGTCTTCCAACTCTAGCCCAAATTGCTAAACCTATTACTGCTAATATCCCTCCTGTTATGAATGGATCCCAATTGAAACTCATTTTATGATTTTATGTCTGAACCCAGCTCTTTGTTTAGTGAGAGGTTGATAACCATGTTTTCTTAATTCTTCAATAACATAATTTATTTTTTGTTCTTCTGTTTCAAAACTTTCAATATGTTTTTTTAATCTTTTAATAGCTTTTTTATTCCAGTCTTCATCATTCTCTAAATCAGGAAACTCTTTAACAACTCCTGCCTTACTTAATTTTAAACCCTCAAGAGTTGTAATTATCCCTGTAGAAATATCAAAGAACATTAATCCTTGAGGTCCATAGATAGCTTCAACAACATCTCCACCCATTCTAAACGAAGCTTTTATTGTCATCTCATCCTACCTGCCTCGATATTTTTTCAAGTAAATTAAGAATTTTAACTATAGCTTCATCTTGTTCCATAAGTTTCCCATCTGGTGTTTCAATAACTCTCCCTGTTTGAGTTGGAACTTCAACAACTTTGAATTCTTTTTTAGTTATCTTCTTAGTTTCTTCTTCTTTATTTTCGTCTTCCATTAATTATAACCTCCCTTTCCATTATTCATAATCTCCATTTATTAATGCTATAACTGCAATCAAAGCTATTGCAGCACCTATACCTATTGTAACATAAGCAAAATAAAGTGTTAACCAATCTCTAAATAAAATTATTCCTTGTTGAATTACATAAATTCCTAAACCAATTAGAGACATACTTCCAATAAGACTCATCCAAACATTTTTTCCAAAAAATCCAAAAAAGGTTATCCCATATAAAATAAAAATAAGGAAGATATGAAAAACAATGAAAGCATTTCCAGAATTTCCTGAAGGAGTAATAGTAAATGGAACAACCCAAGCAGTTTTAATTCCTTCTATATCTCCAAAGCCATGAACAAAATATTTTCCAAGGATAGTTGTATTTGCTCCACTTAAAGTATGAGTAAATTCTGCACTATCTTTAGACATAGCGATATTAGATGAACCAAAAATTTCTGTAGAATTTGGATATGTTATAGAAGTAATATTATTAAAAGTACAAGTTCCACATATTTGTTTTATGACAACTTGCTCTCCTTGTTTAAAAGTTCCTAGAGTTTCTTGAGCTGCAACAACTATTCCAAATAGAAAAAATATTATCAAGAAGGATAACATCACCTTATTTTTCATACAATTATAAGTTTTTTCGTTATTTAAATGTTTCATTTTATATTCCATTCACACATATTTTATATTCTGTAAAGTCTTTTGATAAATCTAAACACTCTATTGTTTTATCATTTACAGATTTTAAAGAATCAATCTCTTCTTTTAATTCATTAATTAAAGTTATCAATTCTGAACTAGATAAATCTTCATCTCCAGATGTATCTTGTATATCTTTATCAATACTAGATTTAATTTCTATTAATTGTTGTTCATGTCTTAAATTATATTCTGATTCATTATCATACCAAACATCTCCTGAATGATTTTTATAATCCCAATTTAATATATACTTTCCTTCACTAATAATTAAATCAGAATTAATTGCTACAATAACTGGTAAAGAAATTAATATCAACAACAACATAAAATATTTTACTTTAATCATATTGACCTCCAAAGCACATTACACAACCAGCACAAACACCATCATCATCAATTACATACCCTCTTAATGTTTCACCTGCATCAAAACCAGCTGTACAAGTATCTGAACCCCATTCAACAACTACTCCAGTTTGGTCTACATCAGTTTCACAAGCTGTTCCTGTTATATCTTTTCTTACTTCAACAGTTGTAGTTACATCATTACAAGATAAACAAGAAATAGTAGTCCACCTAATTGTACCATCCGCAGGAGGCATAAATCCAGGGGTTGGAATATCACCATTACCCATAGAAAATGGATATGTTCCTGCAACTAATCCTATACTTTCTTCACCACAAATAGTAAATTCTTTTCCACTTGTAAAAGAGTTTGCTCTTATATTACCATTAAAAATTATATCTCCAGCTCCACCCTCAGCATTTAAAATAATATCTGCACTAGGTGGACCAGCAGCAGTAGCATTTATAAGTAAATCACCATTAACTACAATCCCAATAGAAGAAAAGTCATTACCACTATTTATCTTAAACTGAGGATATGTTGCTGAAGTAATATGTAAAAGTGCTTCTGGAACATCAGTTCCTATTCCTACTCTATTATTTGCTCCATCTAAAACTAAAATATCATCTGTCCCATCACTTATAGCCATTCTAGTGTGTGAAACTCCTGCGATTCCTGATGTGAAACTCCAATTTAAAGCTGCTGCATTTGCGTGAGAAAATTTAATAACTTTAGAACCTGCAACACTTCCACTACCATAAATTATATTATCATTTGTTGTACTAACAACAGATAATTTAGCAAATGGATTAGCAGTTCCTATTCCAACATTACCAGAATTATCTATAATCATATCTATTCCAGTAATTCCACTTGTTGAAAACAACATGGCTTCACCAGTATTATTATATAATATTCTAGCTCTAAAATCCCCTCCATCATCTCCAAAAAAGATAACAGGAAGTGCATTAGAATTATTACCAATTAATCTAAGTTGTGGACTTATAACATTATCATCTTGTACTTTAATATTTCCAGCAACATGAAGTTTTTCTTCTGGACTCACAGTTCCAATTCCAAGATTACCATTAGAACCATTAAGTGTCATTTTCGCAGCATTGTTAATTCTCCATTGTAAATTATTATCTGCACTATTATCATTTCTTATTGTCCATTCAACATCAGAATTATTTAAAGTTAAAACTGCATCACTTGCATCTGTTGCTTCTATTAAAAGGGCAGGAAAACCTGTTCCTGCAATATGAAGAATTGCATTTGGACTATCAGTTCCTATTCCAACATTTCCATCTTCATCAATTCTCATTCTTTCTATTGGTTCTTCCCCTTCACCACCAGTAGATGCGTCATTAGTGCCAAAAGTTAAATAACCTCCAGCTCCTCCAGCAGAAAAAGTGTTAGCTTTTATAAAAGCTACATTTTGAGGACCGTTTCCAGAAGTATCTGAATTATACCAATTTATTCCGTAAATTAATTCACCCTGTGCTTTAGCATCTGTTGTTTGCTCTCCTAAAGTTAAATTGCCCTCTGGTTTTGATAAATGTAATAAACTATTTGGACTAGCAGTACCTATTCCTACATTACCTGTGAATATTGCATTACCTTCACTCAAAGTCAGGACATATTCACTACTTGAATCTCCTAATCTTAAATCTCCTGCTTCTGCAACTAAAAGCAAATCTTTATTTGCACTTTGACCATCTCCTATATATCCTGTTCTATT
>SDBU01001452.1_pt1 | contig 33816 bp, 42 predicted proteins | sample 2277071 | NCBI WGS metagenome assembly SDBU01 (sample SAMN10397929, study PRJNA504765) | marine sediment metagenome | isolation source: marine sediment core GS08_GC12, 126 cmbsf | place: Arctic Ocean: Gakkel Ridge, Loki's castle | collected 2008 | reverse complement strand
ACCATGACCTTTGCCGCAAGCCTCGCCAGGGGCACACCAATGGCCTTGCTCACGAAAGGCACGGTCCTGGATGCCCTGGGGTTCACTTCCAGGATAAACACCTCGGAATCCTTCACCGCAAACTGGACGTTCATGAGGCCCGATACCTCCAGAGCCTCGCCCAGAAGGTGAGTCTGCCTGGAGATCTCCTCAATCAGCTCCGGGCTCAGCGATACAGGAGGCAGGCTGCACGCAGAGTCCCCTGAATGGACGCCGGCCTCCTCAATGTGCTCCATTATCCCCCCGATGACGACCTGATCCCCGTCAGAGATGGCATCCACGTCGATCTCCACTGCGTCTTCTAAAAATTTATCTATGAGGACCGGATGCTCCGGGGAGGCAGTCACGGCCTCCTTCATGTACCGTTCCAGGCTCTTTTCATCAAAGACTATCTCCATGGCTCTCCCGCCCAGGACATAAGACGGCCTCACTACCACCGGATAGCCTATCCTGGAGGCCCCCTTACGGGCCTCCGCAAAGGAGGTCGCTATATCATGTGGAGGCTGTTTCAAGCTGAGCCTGTCGAGGAGTTCTGCGAACCGCTCCCTGTCTTCGGCAAGGTCGATCTTTTCCGGGCTGGTCCCGATAATGGGGACGCCGGCCGCTTCCAGGTGCAGGGCCAGATTCAGAGGGGTCTGCCCTCCGAACTGGACTATGACGCCGTCCGGTTTTTCCACATCCACGATGTTCATGACGTGCTCTAAAGTCAGGGGCTCGAAGTAGAGTCTGTCCGAGGTATCGTAGTCGGTGCTCACCGTCTCGGGATTGCAGTTGACCATAATGGTCTCGTAGCCTTCCTCTGCCAGCGCAAAAACTCCGTGGACGCAGCAGTAGTCGAACTCGATCCCCTGCCCTATCCTGTTGGGACCACCACCCAGGATGATTACTTTCTTTTTTCCGGAGGTGGCCGTTTCATCTTCTGTCTCGTATGTTGAGTAAAGATATGGCGTATACGCTTCGAACTCGGCAGCGCATGTATCCACAGTTTTGAATGTAGCCCTTATGCCCTCTGACAGCCTCTTCTCCCTCACCTCGAACTGCTCCGATCCGGTGAGCAGGGCCAACCTGCGATCCGAAAAACCCATCTGCTTGACGATTAAAAAGTCCTCTTGTGAAAGGTCTGCCAGGGTCCGCTCCCCGAGCCACTCTTCCGTCCTGACCATCTGCTTGATCTGCTCCAGAAACCACGGATCTATCCCGGTGAGCCCGTGGATCCTGGTAATGTCCAGTCCCCTCCTGAAGGCCTCGGCCAGGTACCATACCCTCTCCCAGTTTGGGGTTCTGAGCTTTTCTGTAACCTCTTCATCACTTGCATCTGACCTTACTTCCAGGCCGTCAGAGTCTATCTCAAGAGAAGATATGGCCTTTCCCAGGGCCTCCTTGAATGTTCGGCCTATGGCCATGGCCTCCCCCACTGACTTCATCTGAGTGGTGAGGCGCTGGTCGGCTTTTGGGAATTTCTCGAAAGCGAACCTGGGAAACTTCACAACCACATAATCAATGGTCGGTTCGAAGCAGGCTGGCGTCTCCCGGGTGATATCGTTAGTGATCTCGTCCAGGGTGTAGCCTACGGCCAGCTTGGCCGCGATCTTTGCGATGGGAAAACCGGTGGCCTTGGAGGCAAGGGCACTTGACCTTGACACTCTGGGGTTCATCTCAATGACAACCATCCTGCCTGTCTCGGGACACACGCCAAACTGAATATTGCTGCCACCGGTATCCACACCGATCTCCCTGATGATGGCAAGGGAGGCATCCCGCATCTCCTGATACTCCCGGTCAGTGAGGGTCAGGGCAGGAGCCACCGTGATGGAGTCACCGGTGTGTATCCCCATAGGGTCAAAGTTCTCGATAGAACACACGATCACGACGTTGTCCTTCCGGTCCCTCATAACCTCAAGCTCGAACTCCTTCCAACCGATGATGCTCTCTTCCACAAGTATCTCAGTAGTAGGCGAGAGATCCAGGCCCCACTGTACATATCTGTCGAACTCCTCCATATTGCAGGCTATATTCCCTCCCGTTCCGCCCATTGTGAAGGACGGGCGGATTATTGCGGGCAGCCCTACTTCTTCAAGGATCTTCCCGGCGTCCCCGCAGGAATTGGCGTACCCGCTTTTCGGCAGATCCAGTCCAATCCTGGCCATAGCGGCCTTGAACTTCTCCCTGTCCTCGGCCTTCTCTATGGCGGCCCTGTTGGCCCCGATCATCTCCACACCGAATTTTTTAAAAACACCCCGCTCGTCCAGATCCACCGCAAGGTTAAGTGCGGTCTGACCTCCCAGGGTGGGGAGAACTGCGTCGGGTCGTTCCTTTTCGACTATGGCCTCCACGAATTCGGGGGTTAGCGGCTCAATGTAGGTCCTGTGGGACATCTCCGGGTCCGTCATGATAGTGGCCGGGTTGCTGTTGACCAGCACCACCTCAAACCCCTCTTCCATCAGGACCTTGCAGGCCTGTGTCCCCGAGTAGTCAAACTCGCAGGCCTGGCCTATGACTATGGGGCCTGAGCCGATAAGGAGTATCTTCTTTATGTCGTCGCGTTTGGGCAATCTTCTCTCCGTTCAACGTTCAATGTTTAACGTTCAACGTTAAAATAGAGCATTAGAAATTAGAGATTAGAACATTAGATATCAACAATGACTGAACCCAGAGCCCAGTGCCCGGCGTCTATAGATTTTTGTTTCCACTAATCACCAATCACTAATTACTAATCACTCATTACGCATCACGCGTTACGAATTTGGATTTTGGACCGTCGCAATCACGCTTTGCTCATCAGATCAACAAATCTGTCAAACAGGTAGTTCGAGTCGTGTGGTCCGGGGGACGCCTCCGGATGGTACTGGACAGAAAAAGCCGGCATCTCCAGGTGCTCGATACCCTCGACGGTCCTGTCGTTAAGGTTTAAGTGGGTCACGCGCACATCCTGTCCGGCCTCCGCAAGGGAGTCGGGCTCCACAACGAACCCGTGGTTCTGGGATGTTATCTCGACTTTTTCGGTTATCAGGTCCTTGACCGGGTGGTTGGCCCCGTGATGCCCGAATTTGAGCTTTGACGTCCTGCCCCCAAGGGCCAGACCGAGGATCTGATGACCCAGGCAGATGCCGAAGACGGGAACGTTACCAAGCAGGGACCTGACGGTTTCGACGGCATACCTGACCGGCTCCGGATCCCCCGGTCCGTTGGAGAGGAACACACCGTCGGGCGCCAGGGAAAGTATCCGCTCTGCACCGGTAGCCGCGGGAACAACCGTCACCCTGCACCCTTTTCCCACAAGCTCCCTGAGAATATTGCGCTTGATGCCATAATCCACGGCCACTACGTGAAACCTGAAATCCACCTTCGAAAAACCCGTCAGGGGATGATACGGGCCCTCCTCCCAGGTGTATTCTCTGTCTGGCGTTACCTCCGCCACCAGGTCCTTTCCCTCCATGGTGCCCCACGCCCGCGCATTGTCAACCAACTCGTCGGGGTTCACATCGCCTGTGCCGATGGCTCCCGCCTGGGCCCCTCTGTCCCTGATGTAGCGGGTCAGCGCCCTCGTATCTATACCCTCGATCCCGGTTATATCCTGGCGCTCCATAAAGGAACCAAGGTCCTCTGTAGCCCTCCAGCTGCTTGTGACGATGGAGTTTTCCTTCACAACGAATCCAGCCACCCAAGATTTATCCGACTCCGAGTCCTCGGAGTTGGTTCCCGTGTTGCCGATCTGGGGGGCCGTCATAACAACTATCTGCCTGTGGTAGGAAGGGTCCGTCAGGACTTCCTGGTAACCGGCGAGGCATGTGTTGAAGACCACCTCACCAACTGTTATCTTCCCGGCTCCGAATCCCCACCCTGGAAACAATGTGCCGTCGGCCAGGGCAAGACATGCCCTGGGCCTGTCTCCATGAAGTATCCGGGCGAGGCTTGACATTTTATATAGTGTCTGGTTGGCCGAACACGAACTGTCCCCCCACCATGGTCGCCGTGACGACGCCCTTCAGGGTCATCCCGGTAAAGGGTGTGTTCTTACCTTTGGAAACGAACTGCTCCGGATCCACAGTCCATTCCTTTTTCAGGTCCACAAAGGCCAGATCCGCCACCTCTTCCGGCGCGATGCTGCCGCCGGAAAGACCGGCTATCCGGGCAGGTTCTTTAGTCCACTTGCCCACCGCGTCCAGGAGGCTGATCCTGCCGTCGTTCACCAACTTAAGGGTCAGCGCCATGGCGGTCTCCAGTCCTGAAATACCAAAGGCCGCCAGATCGAACTCCACCTCTTTTTCATCACGGTGGTGGGGAGCGTGGTCGGTGGCGATAACGTCGATCGTCCCGTCCGCCAGGGCCTCGATGACCGCCTGGACGTCATCTTGTGTCCTCAGCGGGGGGTTCATCTTCGCGTTCGTGTTATATCCAAGCACCGCTTCGTGGGTGAGTGTAAAGTAGTGGGGGCAGGTCTCAGCCGTGATGGAAAGCCCCTCAGCTTTCGCAGTCCTGATGTGGCCAATGGCGTTTCTTGTACTGATGTGGGCCAGGTGTATGCTTCCCCCGAACTCCTTTATAAGAGCAATATTCCGGGCTACCCCCGTAACGGCGGCGGCGGCAGGGATCCCCTCCAGGCCCAGGCGTGTGGATATGGCGCCCTCGTGCATGACACCGTCCCCGGAGATTGTGAGGTCTTCTGCATGGTCGATAACCAGGAGATTGAATACGGGTGCGTAGGCCATTGCCCTGCGCATGATTTCGCCATCGGATACAGGCCTTCCGTCGTCGGATACGGCCACGCAACCGGCATCGGCAAGCTCCCCCATCTCCGAGAGTTTCTTACCGGACATGCCCGCGGTCACACATCCCACCGGGTAGACCCTGGCCGTACCAGCGCCTTTTGCCTTTTCCAGTATGTAGCCGGTAACGGATGCGTTATCGTTCACGGGATCGGTGTTAGCCATGCACATAATAGATGTTATCCCTCCCCTGACAGCGGCTGCCGCACCCGTCTCAACGGTCTCCTTGTACTCGAACCCCGGCTCCCTCAGGTGGCAGTGCATATCTATGAATCCCGGAAATACGGTAAGGCCAACAGCGTCGAATACCTCGGCCCCTTTGGGAGGGCTGATCTTCTTTTCAACTTTCCTGATGAAACCGTTAGCTATGATAATATCCAGTTTTTCATCCGTGCCGGAGGCAGGGTCAACGACCCTTCCTCCCTTAATCAACCACTTCATCGCCACCTCCGCTGAGGAGATAGAGTATCGCCATCCTGACAGCGACTCCGTTCTCCACCTGGTCCAGTATGACACTGCAGGGTCCGTCGGCCACATCCGAGGAGATCTCAACGCCCCGGTTGATGGGGCCCGGATGCATGACCACGACGTCTTCCTTTGCCCTTTTGAGCCTGTCAAGGTTCAGGCCGAAGAAGCGCGCGTATTCCCGCATCGAGGGGATGAGCGAGTTACTCTTCCGTTCCAGCTGGATGCGCAGCATCATTATGACGTCGGCGTCCATCAGGGCTTCATCTACACTATGGGCCACCTCGGCCCCAAGCCCCTCTATTTCGGGAGGGATCATGGTCATGGGGCCGCTGACAACAACCTTGGCGCCCAGGGAAGATAACCCGTATATGTTGGACCTGGCCACACGGCTGTGAGTGATATCTCCCACAATGGCCACTTTGAGGCCATTGATGGTTCCCTTTTTTTCCCGAATCGTGAAAAGGTCCAGGAGGCCCTGAGAGGGGTGCTGGTGGGAACCGTCCCCCGCATTAACCACGGAGCAGTCAAGGTGGCGGGAGAGCATCTCCGGAGCTCCCGAGAACTTGTGGCGGATGACAACCACATCGGGCATCATGGATTCGATGTTCCTTGCGGTATCGATCAGGGTCTCGCCCTTGACGGTGCTGCTGGAGGAAGCAGAGATATTCACCGTGTCGGCGGAAAGCCTCTTTGCCGCTATCTCGAAGGACATCCTCGTCCTTGTGCTCGGCTCGAAGAAGAGGTTTATAACGGTCTTGCCCCTCAAGGTAGGGACTTTCTTGATCTTCCGCGTGGAGATCTCCTTCATTCCCTCGGCGACGTCAAGGACCTTTATAATATCCTCCGCCGAATACCCGTCCAGCCCCAGAAGGTGTTTACTTCCACCAATCATACAAAAACCCCCTCGCAAAAAACTTCAGACACCGCAAAAACAGGACGTCGAGAAGTGCTCAGATACGAGGCCCGACCAAGGAGCCAACCGGAGGCGTATATGGGGCATACGCCGAGGATTGGTGACGCGGGAGAACAAAGTAGATGGGCGTTTATCGGCGTCCTGACGATCATAGCTCCCCCTCTGTGATAAAAACCCCATCCTCATCCTCTCCCATCTCAGTGAGAAGGACGTGAATCTGCTCAAATCGTCCGGTGGGAATATTACGTCCCACGAAGTCGGCCCTTACCGGCAGTTCCCTGTGGCCTCTGTCCACGAGTACCGCGAGCTGGACCTTGTCGGGCCTTCCGTGGTCTATCAGGGCATCCATGGCTGCCCTCACGGTCCTGCCGGTGAAGAGAACGTCGTCCACCAGGACAACAATCTTGCCCTGGACATCAAACGGTATATCTGTCCCCTTGGGTATGGGAGACGGCTTGGCGCCAATATCGTCCCTGTGAAAAGTTATGTCCAGCCTCCCCATGGGAACTTCCACCCCCTCAACCTCCTTGATGTTGGCGCAGATCCTGGCGGCCAGAAAGGGCCCGGGCTCTGGTATCCCGACTATCAACAGGTCTTCGGGGCCCTTGCTGCTCTCCAGTATCTCGTGGGAGATACGTGAAAGAGCCCTGTTTATCTCAGAGGAATTAAGTATCTGCCGCTTTCTTCTTCCCTTCATCTCGTCACCCCGCTAAAAAAAAGCCCCTCCGCCTGAAGGCAGAGAGGCTTGTATTGGACATGTGGGTAGTGCAGAGCTTCATTCTGTTCCCCTTTCTAATCTCGCGGAATTAGATTAAAGGGTTAGTGTTTTCGTAATATAGTCCCGTAAGGTAATATTGTCAAGCAGTGTTGGGATTATATTGCCGTTCAACGTTTAACGTTCAACGTTCAATGTTGTAAATTCAATATCAACTCGAAACTCGAGACCCACTTAATAGTTCAGCCGTTTATCCACCCCCACCCTTATCTCCACTTTGGGGTGAAAGTGCCATGTGTAGGAGTAGTTGGGGATGATCTCCACCGTGACGCTGTACTCGGTCTCTATCAGTACCTGACCCGTATTCCTGTCCTTGCGTACGATAAGCTGCTCTTCGGTGATGGGTATCTCGTACCCTCCGGCCTCCTGCAGCAAAGTGCTCTTTGCCTTTCTAATGGTATTGACCGAAAGCAGCCTTGCCTGTTCCTCCATCACACCCTTGAACATCCAGTTGCGCAGGTACGGGGTCCCCACCTTTATGGCGGAAATGATCACGAATACCAGTACCAGTATAAACAGCCACTTACCGAATCGCATTTGAGCTTAGTTTCAGGTTAACGGTTTAAAGTTTCAAGCAAAAAATCATTCTATAAAAGATTGTTTTGAACCACAGAGGGCACAGAGAGCACAGAGTTTGGCCTGGGTTTAAACAAAAAAAAGCTTGGACCGCAGCGCAGCCATTTACAGACTGCTCCGCAGGGTTTCGCAGGGTATGGTTTAGTTGAAGTGTGATAGGAAGTACGCAGGGTGAAGAGCGATAAGAAAAATTATTATCCCCAGTTCACAACCCTTCTGCCTTCTGCCTCCTGCCTCCTGCCTATCTCAAAAACGGCAGCCGCATAAATTACTTTATTCCGTCACCCATGCGAGAGAACCGGGGCCAAGTCTTAACCCGATCCCACGACCAGTAGATAAACATAGCCTTGCCCCTCACATCATTCTCGTCTACGAACCCCCAGAACCTGCTGTCGTTGCTGTTGTCCCTGTTATCCCCCAGGAAAAAGAGCTTGCCCTGCGGAACCGTCACGGGACCGAAATTGTCCCGGCCCTGGAGAAGGGAGCCCCGTACAAACTTGTCGTGGAAGACCGCATGAGAATCCTCAACTGCCGCTCCGTTCACATAAAGTTTTTTATCGCGTATTTCGACGGTGTCCCCGCCAACGGCAACACACCTTTTAATGAAGTCCATTTTCTTATTCTTTGGAAACTTGAAGACAACGACCTCGCCCCTGGCTGGATCTCTCAACTTGAGGATCTTCCCGTCCGAAAAGGGGATCCCAACCCCGTATACAAACTTGTTGACCAGAATATGGTCCCCTATGAGCAAAGTTGGCTCCATGGATGGGGACGGGATCTTGAAGGCCTGCACTATGAAGGTCCTTATGAAAAGGGCCAGGATAAGAGCGAGCACTATCGCTTCGAAGTACTCAGCCGCCTTGCTCTTTGTCTTTCGCCTCAGACCCGGAAGCTTTACTGTCGCTTCCGGCTCAGTTGATGTCTCACCGGGACTCTTTGCCAATTTAACCTCCCTAATCCACCTGGAGGATGGCCATGAAGGCATCCTGTGGTATCTGGACCTTGCCTACACTCTTCATCCTCTTCTTGCCTTCCTTCTGCTTTTCCAGGAGTTTCCTCTTCCTTGTTACGTCACCACCGTAACATTTTGCAAGGACGTTTTTCCTCATCGCTTTTACAGTTTCACGGGCAATGACGCGGTTGCCGATTGCTGCCTGGACAACAACCTCGTACATCTGCCTGGGGATAAGATCCCGCATCTTCCTGGCCAATTCCTTTCCTTTCCGGAAAGCCTTCTCCCCCGGAACTATTATGGAAAGGGCGTCCACAGACTCACCGTTGACTTTTATGTCCAGTTTCACCAGATCGCCCTCTCGATAACCCTCCGGATCGTAGTCAAAGGACGCGTATCCGCGGCTGAGGGTCTTGAGGCGGTCGTAGAAATCGAAAATTATCTCCGCCAGCGGGATATCGTACTCCAGGATAACCCGTCTGCCCTCAAGGTAGTTCATGGATCTCTGTTCACCGCGGCGCTCCGTGAGGAGGGAAAGGATCCCTCCCAGATATTTATCGGGAACCATCACCGTTGCCCTGACGAAGGGTTCCTCGGTTTTCTCTATGTCACCGACAGGCGGCATGTGGGCCGGATTGTCCACTTCGTTGACACTTCCGTCCTTCTGAAACACCCTGTAGATAACTGTTGGGGCAGTTGTGATCAGGTCCAGGTCAAAGTGCCTTTCCAGGCGCTCCTGTACGACCTCCATATGAAGCATCCCCAGGAAGCCGGCTCTGAAACCGAACCCCAGGGCCTCCGAGGTCTCAGGCTCGAAGGTCAGAGAAGCGTCATTTAGCTGGAGCCTGGCGAGGGCTTCCCTGAGGGCTGAAAATTCCTCACTCGCGGCAGGATAGAGTCCGGCAAAGACCATGGGCCTGACAGATTTAAAACTCGTGAGCGGCTTTTGGGCTGGAGCAGTGGCGAGTGTGACGGTATCGCCTACCTGGACCCTCTTCAGATCCTTGATGCCCGTTATGAGGTAGCCCACCTCCCCCGAACTGAGCCTGTCCATCTTCCTGACCGATGGCAAAAAGACCCCCATCTCTGCCAGGTCGTAATCTGAACCCCGGCCCATGAATCTCACCCTGCTGCCCGCTGCCAGCTCTCCTTCAAAGATCCTCACGAGGGCCACCACGCCCACATAGTTGTCGTACCACGAGTCTATGATAAGAGCCTTTAAAGGCTTTTTAATGTCGCCCTTCGGGTGCGGGATCCTGTCCACCAAAGCCTCGAGCAGCTCCTGTATCCCCGTCCCTTCCTTGGCACTGACAAGGAGAACATCATCGGGATCGATACCCAGAGCCGACTCCAGTTCTCCTTTCACCCGCTCCGGCTCTGCGTTGGGCAGATCCACTTTATTGATAACTGGAATGATGACCAGGTCCTGCTCGATGGCAAGATAGGCGTTGGCAATGGTCTGGGCCTCAACACCCTGGACCGCATCTACTACGAGCAGAGCCCCCTCGCATGCGGCCAGGGACCGGGAGACCTCGTAGGAAAAGTCAACATGACCCGGAGTGTCTATGAGATTGAGTTGATGCTCTACACCGTCCGACCCTGTGAATGCAAGGCGTGCGGTCTGGGCCTTGATGGTGATCCCCCGCTCCCTCTCGATGTCCATGGAGTCGAGCACCTGGTCCATCATCTCCCTTTCGGTGATTGCCCCCGTGGCCTCCAGAAGTCGATCCGCAAGGGTGGATTTCCCATGGTCTATATGGGCGATGATGGAGAAATTCCTGATTAGTTCCTGATCCATAAGTTTTTTTAAAACCCTCTTTTTACCGAGTGAAGCCTGTCCCTTATGGAATCCCAGGGGTGGGCCTTATCCTTTCCTGCGACTAACTCTTCCAGACTCTCAATGAGAGCTGCCCGTTGATGCTCCGGTATTTCACTGCTCTCCAGGCGATCCAGGATACTTAAGGATTCCAGATAATTGTCATCCAGGGGACGAGCCGCAAACATCCTGAAGGGCCTTGCTGGATCTCGGAGAATAATGCTCACCACAAGGTAGAGCACAAAGAGAGCAAATGCCAGTGCAAAGGGCGCTAGAATATAGAATAGTGGTCCGCTCATGTCAATGTTCCAGTTCCTAGTTTCTGGTTCCTAGTTTCCAGTAATGTCATCGCGAGGAGTTAAGCGCGTCCCAGGACCCATGTCCCATGACCCACGTAATCAGCTGATAATACTCCTGCCTTCTGCCTCCTGCCTAAACTTCTCACATCAAAATATTGAGAAGTTTAATTTCCATTCCACCCCCGCCAGGGTCTTTTCACGGGCCAGGCCAACCTCCCAGCACGGTCCCTTGTAGGAAAAGGCCCCTGATTCTTCAACAATCTCGTCCGATTCCATGTCAAAGAGGCTGTATCCCGATAATGTTACCTTGCCGAAGGTCAGTCTCAGGTCGCCGTATAATGTCTCTCCTACATTTTCTGTGGACTCCCTAGTCAGCGCAAAGCTATACCTTTCCTTTTCCAGGGCCGATGACACCGTCCATCCCTTGCCGAGGACAGACGCGACGCCCGGATCCGGCAGGACCAACCCATATTCGCCGTCCCTGTTTACCGTAGCGGATATATTCACATCCTCCCATTCCAGATACGAAAACAGATATCCCAGAGAGGTATCAGCTTCCCTGTCCATCCAGGCTCCAGTTCTGAGTGTCCACACCACCGATTTCGAATCAAGCCTGCTCTTTACCTCGCCGGACAGGAGCGACTTTCCCACGCTTCCGTCACGCCTGTCCCTGACACCGGAGGTGGAAAAAGCGCCGTCGGTTGCCCTGACGGCCTCGACTGAAAAGTCCAGCCTGTGTGTGCCCCAGGATCCCTTCTTTATGAGGGAGGTACGCTCCTCGAATCCGTAGATTGCATAGGAATCGTCGCCGGGTACATCCGCTCCTTCAGCCAGGGACAACCTGCCCCACAGCCTCCCGGAAAGGGGTCCTGGCCCTCCAAGGTACACCGCGAGCTCCGGTTCAGCTATGAACCTTTTATCCGAGTCACCAAACCTCTCGGCATCCAGGCTCAGTTTGCCCGAGGACGCTCCAACTTTTCCGGTACGGAACGTTATTCCCCCACCAGTACGCTCAAGACCCCCAGTGGTCCTTATTTTCGAGCCGTCAGGAGTTAACTCCGACACCCCCGCCCATACCCCCAAGAGGCCTTCTGAGTACTCTGCCGTCAGGTTTCTTAGAGCGACGCCAGGATTCCTCTCAGCAAAATCATCACCGTAATCGGTGGAAACCGTATCGTCCGACGAATCGTACCAACTGCCTCGGAGCCAGAGGCCCGGTACAGGTCTCCATGAGTGGCCACCAGCCGAGTACCACCGGTGCCCTCCTTCCTCTTCTATCTGGAAGCCAGACCACTCGCCTCCTCCACCCCAGGGCAGGCTGTACCTGAACTCTCCCCCCAGGCCAGTGGGGTTGTGGGAGAAATACTTTGGGGTGAGGGTAGCATCAGCGCTCCGGCCCATGGTCAGAAACACCGGAAGGGATATTTCCCAGCCGAACCGCTTCGTGAAACTGATCTCTGGAATAAGCAGTCCGCTCTGGCGCTTGGTTTTTACAGGATAGAAAAAATACGGAGAGTAGAAAACCGGGATCCCGGCTATCCTGAATGTGGCGTTTTTCGCCGTCAGATAACCTTCTTCCCTGATCCTGATGCGTGATGCGGCGAAGTACCAGTCAGAGCAGCCTTCGGGGCAGGTCGTGAACTTGCCGTTTTCCACCTCGTATACGTCGATACCTTTTCGGCTGATCGCATCGCCCGTAATCCTGAACCCGGATTCACCAAAACTGATGGCACCTTTACTGACGGAACCTGTCATGGTTTCAAGATCGAATTCCAGGTTATCCCCCGAAAACAAGCCTCCTTCGGCCTCCTGCATTCGGACATCGCCTTTCAGGATTATTATTCTTTTTTCCGGGTCGTAAACAGCCTCATCTGCCGTCAGGCTCATCCCGTCACTCCTGATATCAACACCGCCCGTTGCCTTTAACGACCCGTCGGAGAGGTACTCCATCCGGAGGGCGTTGATCTTAACTGCAGCATCCTCGGCTGTTACGACAGAAGCAGCAGCCAACAGGAAAACCGAGGTAATGGTAATGATGGTTAGTGCAGACTTCAACTGCACTCCCCCGCTTCACGCGTAAGTTCTGCAAGCACCGCGGCAGCAAGGTAGACTGAGCCCGCCGCTACTATCGTACCTTCTTCTCCCGCTTCAGCTCTTGCCCGGGCGAGTCCTTCTGCAAGGGAGGCTGAGGCGACAGCCTTCGCACCACTTTTCTCAAATATATCCCTTATCATTTCAACATCGGCGGATCTGGGATGCTCCAACGGGACTATGCAGATCATATCGCCGACCACCTGTCCTGCCATACCTGCTATATCCTTGTCCTTCAGTGCAGAAAAGAGCCAGACCCTCTTCCCTTTACTTTCTTTCAGAGATTCTGAAAGGGCCCTGATGGCATCCTGATTGTGGGCCGAATCCACAATGATCCCTGGCTTTGTGGGGATCCTTTCAAACCTTCCCGGCCATCTTACCTCAGCCAATCCGTCAAGGACATTTTCCCTGCCGATATCGTACCCGGCACCGGCAAGCTCCTCTAAAGCCGCAATGGCACAGGCAGCATTCAGGACCTGAAATTCGCCCTCAAGCCCCAGGGCAATACCGTCAATTTTCCAGTCAGGCCCGCTATATGAAAGGAATGAATCAACAGCATCCAGTGAAAAGTCCCTTTTATAGACCCTGGGATAAGCTCCAGTCCCCGACGCTTTTTTCAGAATCACCTCCATTGCATCCGTGGGCATGCTTCCGAGTACCACAGGCGCCGCCTCCCTCATTATAAAGGCCTTTTCCCAGGCTATCTGTTCGATGTTCTCTCCAAGCCACTCCATGTGATCGCGGGAAATGGAGGTTATAACACTCAGTATCGGGCAGGTGGCGTTGGTTGCGTCCCAACGCCCGCCGAGACCCACTTCCAGGAGAGAAAGGTCCACCTCCACCCTTGAAAAGTACAGGAGAGCGCACGCAGCCGCGAACTCAAAATAGGCAAGGGGAACACCTGTTTTCCTGACATCTTCAACAAGCCCCGGGAGGAGCCGGGCCGGGAGGTCATCTCCTCCAACGCGGATCCTCTCTTCATAGCGGAAAAGATGGGGGGATGTAAACCGACCGACTCTGTACCCGGCTTTGCGGAGGACAGATTCTATCATGGCGATGACGGATCCTTTGCCGTTAGTACCTCCAATAACAACCTGGGGGAACCCGTTTTGGGGCTCCCCCAGTTTCGTAAGCGCTTCAGTGATCCTCGAAAGCCCCGGCTTTATACGAGCCTCGCCGAGACCGAAGAGATAATCTACGGCCTCCTGATAAGTCATTCTCCCGCGAATATCGAAAGGAGGGTCGCCAGCGTCGATTTGAGCTCCTTGCGGCTTACGATCTTGTCAACCATGCCGTGCTCGAGAAGGAACTCCGACCTCTGAAAACCCTCCGGCAGATCCTGCCGGATCGTCTGTTGGATGACCCTGGGGCCCGCAAAGCCGATCAGGGCTTTCGGTTCAGCGATGTTTACATCCCCCAGCATTGCAAAACTGGCTGTAACTCCCCCAGTTGTAGGATCTGTGAGTACAGAGATGAAGGGCAGTCTTTCCTTCCTCATCCTGGCGAGAGCAACGCTCGTCTTGGCCATCTGCATGAGGGAAAGTGCCCCCTCCTGCATCCTGGCCCCACCGGATGATGAGATGATTATCAGGCCGCATCGTCTCTTTACGGCCATTTCGATGGCCCGCGTGATCTTCTCGCCCACAGCGGAAGCCATGCTTCCACCGAGAAAGAAGAAATCAAAAACTGCAATAACCACTTCCTTTCCCTCGATGGTGCATGTGCCGCAGATAACCGCCTCGTTCTGCTTAGTCTTCTTCACGGCATCCTTGATGCGGTCTTTGTACTTCTTGGAATCCTTGAACTGAAGGGGGTCTTCACTCTTTATCTGTGAGTCGAACTCCTCAAAAGAACCCGGATCGACGAGAAGATCGATCCTCTCTTTGGCGGTGATCCTGAAATGGTAGTCACACTTCGGACAGACCTTGAGATTCCGGTCGATCTCCTTGCTGTAGACTATTTCCCCGCAGTTGTTGCACTTGATCCACAACCCCTCGGGGACGGACGTCTTCTTGCGTTCGATCTTTGTCAGGCGTGAAGGCCTTCTTCTGAACCAGGACACCATATACCTTTTCTACACCTGGGGTAGATTCTTCAGGGACTCTGCTATCTTTTCGTCAGGATAGGTGTAGTCCTCGAGCTCACCCGCCAGATACGCGTCATAGGCTGCGAGGTCAAGCAACCCGTGGCCGCTCAGATTGAACACTATGACCTCCTCCTTGCCCTCTTCCTTGCACCTGAGAGCTTCATCAATGGTAGCCTTCACCGCATGGGCGGTCTCAGGCGCAACCAGGATGCCCTCTGTTCTTGCGAACATCAAAGCAGCCTCGAACACCGGGTTCTGGGTGTACGCCACAGCGTCCACGATACCGTCCCTGTGCAGGATGCTGACCAACGCAGCTTCTCCATGGTACCTCAGACCACCCGCATGTATCCCCGGGGGGACGAAATCGTGGCCGAGCGTGTACATGGGAATGATCGGCGTCAGCTGCGCCGTGTCACCGAAGTCGTAGGCGTACTTGCCCTTGGTGAGTGTCGGGCATGATGTGGGCTCTACGGCCAGAAATTTGATATCCTCGCCGGCTACCTTTTCCGGCATGAAGGGGAAAATGAGTCCGGCAAAATTGCTGCCACCGCCGCACGCCCCAATGAGCACAGAGGGTTTTTCCCCTGCTATCTCCAGCTGCTTCTTGACTTCGAGGCCGATCACCGTCTGGTGCAGGAGAACATGGTTCAGGACGCTTCCCAGGGAGTATTTTGTGTCATCGTGAGTTGCCGCGTCTTCAACCCCCTCGCTGATGGCTATCCCAAGACTTCCGGGTGAATCCGGGTCTTTTTCAAGGATACCCCTGCCTGCGTTCGTCTGGTCAGACGGGCTCGGGATGACCTTGGCACCCCATGCCTGCATCATTGAGCGCCGGTAGGGTTTCTGGTGATAGCTCACCTTGACCATATACACAGTACACTCCAGGCCGAAGAAGCTGCATGCCATGGCCAGTGCACTTCCCCACTGGCCGGCTCCCGTCTCCGTTGCGAGACGGCGAACGCCTTCTTCCTTGTTGTAGTAGGCTTGCGCAACGGCAGTATTTGGTTTATGACTGCCGGCCGGGTTCCCGCCCTCGTACTTGTAATATATTTTTGCAGGGGTGCCCAACTCCTTTTCGAGCCGGTCAGCCCTGAAAAGGGGTGATGGACGCCACATCTGATAGATCTTCAGGATCTCTTCGGGAATGTCTATCCACCTGTCCTGGCTTACTTCCTGAAGTATCAAGCCCATAGGGAAAAGGGGCGCCAGGTCCTCGGGGCCGATGGGCTGGCCCGTTCCCGGATTGAGGGGCGGGTCCGGTATTGTGGGCATGTCAGCCGTAACGTTGTACCACGCCGTTGGTATCTCGTTCTGACTCAGGGTAATCATTTTATTGCTCATCTCCCACTCCTTTTAGTAGTGTTTCACACGGGCAACTGAGCCGAAGCATTATCGACCCTCACCTCTTATAATACGTTTTCACTTAAAAAACAGCCAATTTAAGCTGTCCGAACTGTATTCTGACATTCCGACGATAGAAAAACGCCCCGCCGACCTGCGGCGGGGCCGCGTAATATATCCTCTCGGTCCCAGACGCCCTTTGCACTTCATTGTACCAGATAACCCGACCGGCACCAGAAGCTGTGCGGGATGCAGGCTACAGCGGTGCATTTTATCGAAAAACAGGGGTTCTTTCAACCGTACTTCCTGTAATGTTGATAGAAGTCAGAATTCAGAATTCAGGAGTCAGGAGGGGGTAAGGCAGTGCTAAAGACACAGGGCGCCATGGGCTGGTTTTGCGAGGAGCATCGCCTGATGCGGAGTTCCCCGCGATGACTTCTTCTGGATTCTGGATTCTGTCTTCTGAATTCTGATTAATCCCGGAACTCCTTACCTCAGCTTGACCGATCTGAGATCAAACCAACAATATTCTTAACAACTTCATTAGAATTCAGGGAGAGTTCAGGAAGATCAAATCCGGCATTAACTATTTCCCTTTGCATCCTGATATGCGGAGGCAAAAAGATTTCGGGAAGAGCGTCCGATCTGGAGAAAAACACTTCATCAGGCAAACCGCGTGCGGCTATCCTGCCGTCCACAAGAAGAGCGATGCTGTCTATGTCGTTGGGGGGATCAGGTACACTGTGGGTGGCAATCAGTACCGAAGTACCTGTATGTTCGGCGTATTTTCTGACCCTTCCTACGAACATCGCCGAGCTTGCCGGATCCAGGCCGTCCGTGGGCTCATCCAGAACCAGCACCCTTGATCGCAGGGCGATAACTCCCGCCATGGCAACACGCCTGAGCTGACCTCCAGAGAGAGTGAACGGGGAGCGGGAAAGGAGATCCTCGTCAATGCCCACCCATCCGATGGCATCTGAAACCCTCTCTACAATCTCTTCCTCCGACAGACTCAGGTTGCGGGGTCCGAAGGCAATATCATCGAAAACTGTTTCACTAAAAACCTGTCGCTCCGGGTTCTGAAAAAGGAGTCCCACCAGAGAGGGGATATTCTCCTTTCCCTTGAGAAGATCAGTCAGTGCCTGTCCGCGGAACCGGACACAGCCGCTGTCTGGGTGAAGTAGTCCGTTGGACAGCTGAAGCAGGGTACTCTTTCCAGAACCGTTGGCTCCGCAAAGTACAGTCAACCCGCTATCAATAATATCCAGGTCAACGCCTTTGAGGACCCGATGTTCATCGGGACCACCTGTATTGTAACTGAAAACCACCTTCTTAAACTCCAGTGCAGGATCTTTTGCCCCCTTACCATGAGGATCGGTGGTCTTTTTCATCTGGATGTCCCTTTCACTTTGACCTGTTACCAGTAGTTTGAGAACTGAGTCTGTCAGATCATGGATCTGGCCTGGAGACCGGGAAAAATCGTATCCGGCTTCAGACAGCGCCTGGGAAAGGGATATACCGAAGGGCCTCACGAGCCACCCCGCGTCCAGCAGGGAAGTGTCGGCAAAAAAGGACCAGGGTTCTTTTATACAGACGATTTTCCCCTCGATCAGCAACGCAATCCTGTGGGCTCTGGCTGCCTCTTCCATGTCGTGAGTCACTAACAGAGTAGTCCCTCCCCTTTCCAAGAACCCGGCAAGGGCGTCAAGGACCCTCTCACGCCCAGCAGGATCAAGAAAGGAGGTGGGCTCGTCCAACACAAGGACCTCAGGATCGGGGGCCAGGACACCTGCCAGGGCAACCATCTGCTGTTCGCCACCGGAGAGCCTGTGGGGCAGCGATCTGGCAAGAGCGGCGATACCCAGACTGTGGAGAGTAGTCCCTACTCTTCCTTTTATCTCTTCAGGTTCAAGGCCCAGGGCCTCCAGACCGAAGGCAACATCCTCCTCTACTATGGAGGTTACCAGTTGGTTCTCAGGATTGGACAAAAGCAGTCCTACACGCCTGTCCGGACCCATTGCGCTCAAAGGCTCGCTGCCGATGGAAATGGAACCCTTCTGACCTTGAATGAGGCCCTTCAGGGCTTTTGCGAGGGTACTCTTACCCGCCGCATTAGGCCCTACAATGGCGATAAACTCGCCTTTTTCAACTTCCAGATCGATACCGGAAAGGGCGGCTTGTTCCGAACCCGGATAGGTGTATGTTAAGTTTTTTACTGACAGGTATGGCATTTTCTCGTTTCCGGAATTCAGTAGTCAGGAGTCAGAATTCGGAAGGTTAACTATAAATAATTCGTTAATATTCACCATTCTGGATTCTGTATTCTGACTTCTGTATTCTAACAACTGACCACTGCCCAAAAAAACAAAAAGGGCAAGGAAATCTCCCTTGCCCGATAATATCACTTATAATGAAAGAGAAATCCTCAGCTCTTATCCTTTGACTCCTTGGCTTTTTTCTTTCCAGTGGCTTTCTTGGCGGTCTCTTTTTTTGGAGTCTCTTTCTTAGCTGCCTTTTTGGCGGGCTTCTTCTCAGCCTTCTCTTTCTTTGCAGCCGCCTCTTCCTTCTTCTTGGGCGCGGCTTTAGCCTTTTTCTTTGGAGTCTCTTCCTTTTCTTTTACTGCTTTTTTGGGGGCGGCCTTTTTGGGGGCTTTGGCCTCTTTTTTCTTCCCCTTATCAGCCTTTTCCGGCTGCACGACTATGGGCCGGTCAACCAACTCGACCATAGCCATGGGAGCGTTGTCTCCAGCCCGGGGCTCCAGTTTCAGGACCCTGGTATATCCTCCATCCCTGGACCGGTAGCGCTCGGCTAGTTCGGAAAATAATTTTTTTACGACCTCATTGCTCTTGATGAAAGAGACAGCCTGACGCCTCGCGTGAAGGTCTCCTCTCTTGCCGAGAGTGATCATCTTTTCGGTCAGCCTGCCAGCTTCCTTGGATTTGCCCTCGGTAGTCACTATCCTCTCGTGCTGAAGCAAGGACGTAACCATATTGCGAAACATGGCTCGTCGGTGCGAGCCGGTTCTGTTCAGTTTTTTCCCAGCTTTCATATGCCGCATAAGCTTCCTACCCTTTCAGTAATTTCAGCAAACCCTGAAAACAGGGCTAATATCATAAAACCCTAGAACGTTTCCTCGGTTGTTTCCTCACTACCGATCTCCTCAGGAGTCCAGCCCCTGATATCCATACCGAAAGCGAGACCCATCTCCTCCAGGATCTCCTTGAGCTCGTTAAGGGATTTTCTGCCGAAGTTCTTGGTCTTGAGCATTTCAGATTCGGTTTTCTGCACCAGCTCTCCGATGGACTGGATATAAGCGTTCTGGAGGCAGTTTATGGAACGCACCGAGAGCTCCAGCTCATTGACGCCCTTGTTTAGTTTCTCGAAGAGCTTCAGGCGCTCCTCCTGGGTCTCTTTTTCTGCCTCTTCCTCAGTTATCTCCTCCTCCTCGAAATTGATAAAGAGGTTCATATGCTCTTTTACGATCTTTGAGGAAATGGCCAGCGCATCTTCCGGAGTGATGCTCCCGTCGGTGGTTATCTCCATGATCAGCTTGTCGTAATCCGTCATCATGCCGACACGGGCATTTTCCACATCGTAGTTCACCTTGAGTATGGGAGAATGAATGGAATCTATCGCTATAAAATCAACAGGGAGTTCTTCGTTTTTATTGCGTTCCGCTGGCTCGTATCCCTTATTGAGCTGCACAACGATCTCCATCTTGAGATGCGCCCCTTTTTCAAGAGTCGCTATGGTGGTCTCCGGGTTGAGGATCTCCACCTCGTGGTCAGTGACAATATCCGCGCCGGTGACGACGCCCTTCTTGCTGGTGTCCACTGAGATTATCTTCGGTTCATTCGTGTGAATCTTGAAGCGAAGTTCCTTCAGGTTCAGGACTATCTGTGTAACATCCTCGTATATCCCGGGTATTGTGGAGAATTCATGGAGCACGCCTTCTATCCTGAAGGCGGTCGCCGCCGCACCCTGAAGTGAGGAGAGCAGAACTCGCCTCAGCGCATTTCCGATAGTTGTCCCGAATCCCCTTTCAAAAGGCTCTGCTGTGAAACGGCAGAAGGTGTCGGTATTTTTCTTGGTGTCAAATATCAGCTTTCTGGGGCGGGTCAGGCTTTTCCAGTTTTTCTCTATCATTGTAATCTATCTCCTGGCAGGTTTTCTGTTACTTGGAGTACAGTTCTACTATCAACTGCTCCTGTACCGGAAGTGCGATCTCGTCGCGGGCAGGGAAATTCTTGAACATTCCCTTGAATTTAGGAGCTTCCAGTTCAAGCCACGCTGGAACACTCTTTCTCTCGGCTGACAGCATGGCTTCCTTAACCCGCACACTCTTTCTACTCTTTTCCCGGATCTCAACCACATCGCCCGGTTTCAACAGATAGGAGGGTATGTTCACCTTCCTGTTGTTTACGAGAACATGGCCGTGCCTCACCAACTGCCTTGAATCGGGCCTCGATGAAGCAAACCCGAGCCTGTAAACAGTATTGTCCAGTCTCCGTTCCAGGAGTACGAGGAGGTTTTCTCCCGTAACGCCCTTCTGCCCGTCAGCCATTTTGAAGTAGTTGCTGAACTGGGCTTCCATAACACCGTAGATCCTCTTTGCCTTCTGCTTTTCCCTGAGTTGGATGCCATAGTCCGAGTGCTTTATCCTCCTGGTCCCATGGACGCCTGGAGGATACGGTCTGCGCTCTACGGCACATTTATCCGAAAAACACCGGTCTCCCTTGAGAAATAGCTTTGCTCCTTCCCTGCGGCAGAGCCGGCATACTGATTCGTGGTATCTAGCCAACTTGAACCTCCTTGTTTATACTCTTCGTCTCTTGGGCGGACGACAGCCATTGTGCGGTATCGGAGTGACATCCCTGATCAGGGAGACCTCAAGACCAGCTCCCTGGAGAGCCCTGAGAGCTGCTTCCCGGCCGGATCCCGGACCTTTAACAAGCACATCGACCTTCCGAATGCCGTGCTCCATGGCTTTCTTTGCCGCATCAGCGGCTGCAATCTGAGCTGCAAAGGGTGTGCTTTTCCTGGATCCCTTGAATCCCTTGCTTCCGGCACTGCACCATGTCAGCGTGTTCCCCGCAGGGTCGGTTATGGTGATTATCGTATTGTTGAAGGTAGCCTGGATGTGGGCTATTCCCACCGGAACGTTCTTCTTAACTCTTTTTGAGGATCCCTTTTTAGGTTTTGCCATTTATTCCTCCCGAACATTTATATGGTCGTAAAAAGTCCATCCATGGCTTTTTACTCTTCGGAAAACAAAAAGTGTCATTTTCACTTTCCTCACGGGTTGTTGTTATTGTCGCAAAAAGTCCGTGAACGGCTTTTTGCTTCCCGGGAAGCGAAAATCGCGGTTTCCGCTTCCCTCACGGATCAATTACTTGCTACGCAAGTTATCGATCCGGGCGCCCATGCTCGGGCGCGATGATGGATTATCTCTTTTTCTTGCCGCCAATGGAGGGCTTGCGACCCTTCCTCGTTCTGGCGTTGGTCTTGGTACGCTGTCCCCTTACGGGCAGACCTCTGCGATGCCTGAGCCCTTCATAGGAACCCAGATCCATTTTCCTTTTTATATTGAAAGCAACGTCTCTCCTCAGGTCGCCCTCGACCATGTGGTGCCTGTCAATGACCTCCCTGATCTTGCTGACCTGCTTCTCATCAAGATCAACAACCCTGACGGAGGGATCCACATCGGCCTCATGGACGATCTGGGACGCCTTGGTGGGCCCGATCCCGTAGATATAGGTCAGGGCAACCTCGACCCTTTTGCTTCTTGGTAAGTCTATTCCAGCGATACGAGCCACTTTTCTACCTCCCGGCCTTAACCCTGTCTCTGCTTATGCTTTGGATTCTCGCAGATAACCCGAACGACCCTTTTGCGCCGGACGATCTTGCATTTGTCACACATCTTCTTTACCGAAGGTCTGACTTTCATTTTGCTTCTGTCCTTTCGGGAAGGTTACTTAACCCTGTAAGTAATTCTTCCCCTGGTCAGGTCATAGGGAGAGAGTTCAACCGTCACCCTGTCGCCGGGCAGGATCCGGATGTAGTGCATCCGCATCTTCCCCGAAATGTGGGCCAGAACCTTGTGCCCGTTATCCAACTCCACTCGGAACATGGCGTTGGGCAGGGGCTCTACTACCTTCCCTTCAACCTCTATTGCTTCCTCTTTAGCCATACCCTTGTCTTCTCCTGCTAGGGTTCCTCATCAGCGGTTAGTACCAGAGGACCGTCAGCGGTAATGGCAACAGTGTGCTCGAAATGAGCTGAGAGACCACCGTCAGCCGTAACGGCCGTCCACCCATCGCCAAGGACCTCTACCGAATCCAATCCTTCATTGACCATCGGCTCGATAGCCAACGTCATGCCTTCTTTCAGTTTCGCCCCCCAATGGGGCTCACCGAAATTAGGTACCTGGGGTTCTTCATGCAGACTCCGGCCGATGCCGTGCCCCACGAATGATTTCACCACCGAGTAACCGTTCTCTTCCACGTAGCTCTGTACAGAGTGGGAGATATCCCCTACTCTCATGCCCTCCGTCGCCGCTTCAATGCCTCTGAGAAGCGACTCTCGTGTCACTTCCATCAGTCGCATGGCTTTCTTACTTATGGTTCCAATGGGCAGCGTGACAGCGGCATCGGTGTAAAAGCCTTTGTAATAAGCTCCGAAGTCCAGACCTACAATATCTCCTTCGTTGAGTATACGCTTATCCGACGGTATACCGTGAACCACTTCATTGTTGATGGACACACATATACTGCTCGGATAACCCATGTACCCTTTGAACGCTGGTACAACCCCTAAAGACCGGGCCTCATTCTCTGCAACTCTTTCAATCTCTGAGGTGGCTGTTCCCGAGTTCACCACCCCCTGTACTTTTCTGAGTATTCTTGCAACCAACCGCCCGCCTTCCATCATCAGAGCGATATCGGCTGGAGATTTTCTTTGGATCATTCCCAGTTTACCGGAACCGGAACAGAGTCCCGCATGACCTATGCCGTTCCAGCCAGTTTGGCTGCTATCTGGTCAAAAATATCGCTTATACTCCCTGCTCCGTCTACTTCCCGCAAGCCGCCTCGCTCGCGGTAATATTCGATGAGGGGAGAGGTCTGTTCGTGGTATACCTCAAGACGCTGTCTGATAGTATCTTCCTGATCGTCGTCCCTCTGGTACAGCTCGCCGCTGCAAGCGTCGCACACATTCTCTACGGAGGGCTGGTTGAACACCATGTGAAAGCTCTCTCCGCAGCTCTTGCACATTCTCCTGCCCGTCAGGCGTGTGACCAATTCCTCGTCATCTACTTCGATACTTATTACGTGTTCTATCTTTCGGTCATTGTCAGAAAGTATTTTCTCCAGGGCCTCGGCCTGGGCAATAGTACGTGGAAACCCGTCCAGGATGAAACCGTCTGCGGCATCCGGCTCCTTTATCCGCTCTTCGATAATCCCTATAACAACGCTGTCCGGGACCAGTCCACCCTCATCCATGAAGCCTTTCGCCTCAAGGCCAAGCTGTGTGCCCTCCCTAACGGCAGCCCGAAGTATATCTCCCGTGGATACCTGGGGAATTCGCCATTTTTCGATCATCATCTTGGCCTGGGTGCCCTTGCCCGCACCCGGGGGGCCCAAAAGAATGACATCCATTATCTTCTCCCTTTTATCCTGCCCTTTTTAAGGAACCCTTCATAATGTCTTGTAACAAGATGTGTTTCAACCTGTGTGACCGTATCCAGGGCAACACCTATCACGATGAGAAGTCCGGTCCCCCCGAAATAGAAGGGAATGTTAAAGATCCGGTAGAGGATCTCCGGCATGACGCATACCATGGAGAGGTAGATCGCTCCCCCGAAGGTGATCCTTGAAAGGACCCTGTCAATATATTCTGAAGTCCTCCTGCCCGGACGAATACCGGGGATAAACCCTCCGTATTTCTTAAGGTTGTCCGCCACATCGATGGGGTTGAACTGGATCGCGGTGTAAAAGTAGCAGAAGAAGATGATCAGCCCCACGTAAAGCACTGTATAAAGCGCCCTTCCCGGCGCGAAAGTATTTGCTATGGCCTCCATGATAGGGTTCTTGATAAAACCCGCAATCGTAGCCGGAAACATCAGTATAGAAGAGGCGAAAATGGGGGGGATAACTCCCGATGTATTTACTTTGAGGGGAAGATGGGTGCTCTGCCCCCCGTACATTTTCCGGCCAACGACCCTTTTTGCGTACTGTACCGGTATCTTCCGCTGTCCCCTCTCCATAAAGATGATGAACGCCACCGAAGCCACCATGAGGATGACCACGAAAACCATCAGGAAGGCGGAGATCTCACCTGTCTTGAGAAGTGTGAACGTCTTTCCTGTGGCCATTGGCATCCGGGCAACGATCCCCGCAAAAATTATGAGAGAGATCCCGTTCCCGATACCTCGTTCAGTTATCTGCTCTCCCAACCACATGATGAATGCCGTACCAGCCGTCAGGCTGATAACCGTCATCATCCTGAAGCCCCATCCGCCCATTGGAACAATGGCTGCTCCACCAGGACTGGTCATCTGCTCAAGACCTATGGATATCCCAAAGCTCTGAAAGGCAGCCAGGACCACGGTGCCATACCTTGTATACCTGATGATCTTCCTGCGTCCGGCTTCACCCTCCTTCGACAGTCTCTCCAGATGGGGGATGACAACTGTCAGAAGCTGTATGATGATGCTGGCGCTGATGTAGGGCATTATCCCGAGGGCGAATATGGTCATCCTCAGGAGAGCGCCCCCTGCAAACATGTCGAAGAACCCCAGCAGAGTTCCCTGCGCCTGCTGGAAAAACTCCGCCAGGGCAACGCCGTCTATACCGGGAGTAGGTATGTGCGCCCCGATACGGTAGACCGCCAGCAGCCCCAAGGTTACTAAAATACGGTGCTTGAGTTCCGGGATCTTGAAAATGTTGGAAAAGCCGCCGAACAAATTCCTATCCTTCCAGGAGCTCCACTTTGCCTCCGGCCTTCTCTACCTTCTTTGCAGCCGAAGAACTTATTTTGTGAACCCTGAGCGTGAGAGGCTTTTCGAGCTCTCCCATTCCCAGAACCTTCACGGGCTGGCCTTTCTTTGCAAGCCTGACCTTCACCAGAAGATCAGGATCGACCACGCCAACATCGGTGAAACGGGAGAGGTCCTTGAGGTTAACGACGCAGTACTCGGTCCTGAATATATTGGTGAATCCGCGTTTCGGGAGCCTTCTTTGAAGAGGCATCTGACCACCCTCGAAACCCGCCTTTACACCGCCACCTGAACGGGACAGCTGCCCGTTGTGTCCTCGTCCGCACGTCCCCCCGATACCGGAGCCCTGTCCTCTTCCCACACGGCGCCGCTTCTTTGTGGCTCCAGCGGCGGGCTTTAGTCGATGCAGCATTATTTTTCCTCCAGGAACTCAGTCTTGAGAAGATGGGAGACCTTGTTGACCATACCCCTGATTCTGGGATTATCATCGTGCTCCACGGTATGGTGCAATCTTCTGAGTCCCAGACTCTGAACAACCCTTCTCTGGTTTTCGGGTTTGCCGATCGTGCTTTTAACAAGGGTTACCTGTATTTTACCCATCTTCTGACTCCGATCCTCAATCGCCGAGTATATCGCTTACTTTCTTGCCACGGATGAGGGCTACCTCCTCCGGGCTTCTCAGGGACAGAAGGCCCTGCATTGTAGCCATGAGGACGTTATTGGGATTATTTGTTCCAATACATTTGGTGAGAATGTCCTTCACGCCGAGGGATTTCATCAGTGCCCTTACAGGCCCGCCCGCTATAACCCCTGTACCAGGAGAAGCCGGCTTCATCATAACCCGGGCAGCGCCCCACCGGCCCATGACCTGGTGGTGAATAGTTGTCCCCGCAAGCGGGATACTGTGAAGATTCTTCTTGCCGTCCTCAATGCCCTTGCGGATGGCTTCAGGAACCTCATTGGCCTTGCCTGAACCGACGCCCACAATTCCCTTGCCGTCGCCTACTACCACCAGGGCGCTGAACCTGAAGCGCCTTCCGCCTTTAACCACCTTGGCGACACGGTTTATGAAAACGACGTCGTCAACAAGTTCAGTATCATCAATTTTCACGTCTCTGAGAGCCTGCTTTAAACGCTTCTTCATCATCACACCCTTATCGTGCCCGATATTTTCATCAGAAATTCAGGCCGCCCTCTCTGGCCGCGTCGCCCAGGGCCTTGACCCTTCCATGGTAACGATATCCACCGCGGTCGAAGGAAACGGTCTTTATCTGGTTGGTTACAGCCCTTTTGGCCAAAAGGCTTCCCACCTGCTTTGCTGCCTCAACGTTGCCGCTATACTTCAATGTCCCTTTCAGCTCACCGTCTATTGTGGAAGCGCTTGCCAGCACGGTACCCAGATCATCGTTTATTATCTGTGCGTAGATGTGCCGGGCGCTCCTGAAGACGGACAGCCTGGGTCTTTCTGTTGTGCCCTGGATCCTGCCCCTTATCTTCCGTCGTCTCCTGCTGCGAGCGACCACTTTTTTGTCAGTTTTTCCCACCTGCGAAATCCTCCGAACAGAGATTTACTTGATAGCCGCCTTGCCCGCCTTACGCCTGACATACTCACCTACGTACCTGATGCCTTTGCCCTTGTAAGGCTCTGGGGGGCGGATGGCCCTGAGATCAGCCGCTATCTGACCAACCTTCTCTTTATCAACTCCACTTATGGTTATCCTGTTGTTGCCGTCCACTTCCGCGGAGATGTCCTCCGGCACCTTGAAATCAACCGGTTTTGAGAATCCAACGTGCAGTTCCAGGGACGAACCCCTCAGGAAGGCCCGGTATCCTACTCCCTCCATATCAAGCTGCTTCTCAAACCCCTCAAAAACACCTGCAACTATATTGTTTATCAGTGACCTGGTAAGCCCCTGCATCGCAGTCGTCTCCTTGGGACGGGTAGGAGGCAGAACCGTGATGGCGTCCTGGTCCAGCTTCACTTCCACACCTAAGGGAAGTATCTTTGACAGGGTCCCCTTCGGGCCCTTTGCGGTAAAATTCCTGCCTTCGAACTTCACCTCGACGCCTTTGGGGATCTGTACAGGCTGTTTTCCTATTCTGGACATCGCATTAACTCCATAAACGGATTCGAGAACCTCTCCCGTCCTGAGAACACCGTGGCCGGACTACCAGATGTAGCAGAGGACCTCGCCTCCCACATTCATCCTTTGTGAATCCCTGTTGGTAATGACTCCCTTGGATGTCGAAAGGATAGCTATTCCAAGTCCGTTCAGGACTTTCGGGATATCCTTCGTACCTACATATACTCGCCGTCCCGGTTTGCTTATCCTCTCCAGATGAGCGATCGCCGGCGTATCGGGATCAGCATATTTGAGGGTGATCCTCAAGACACCCTGCTTGTTGTCTTTTAATACCCTGTAATCCTTTATATAGCCCTCATCCTTCAGGATCCTGGCTATCCCCTCTTTCATAAAAGACATGGGAACGTCGACTTTTTCCTTCTCGCGCATGAGCGCATTACGGATCCTTGTGAGCATATCAGCGATGGGGTCGGTCATTGCCATAACAGTTTCCTCCTACCAGCTTGCCTTAACCACACCCGGGATCTCGCCTCTCAAGGCGCGGGTGCGGAAACAGATGCGGCACATACCGAACCGTCTCAGATATGCCCTGGATCTCCCGCACAGCGGGCAGCGATTGTACTTTCTCACTTTGAACTTCGGTTCTTTTTTAGCCTTGTTTACCAGGGCTTTCTTTGCCATTTCTCCTACCTCTAGTTCCTGAAGGGCATACCCATGAGTTTAAGAAGTTCTCTGGCCTCTTCATCGGTTTTGGCGCTCGTCACAATAGTTATGTTCATCCCCCTGATCTGCTCAACTTTATCGTAGTCGATCTCCGGGAAAATAAGCTGCTCTCTTATGCCCATCGTGAAATTTCCTCTGCCGTCGAAAGCTTTCGGAGAAGCGCCTTTAAAGTCTCTCATCCTCGGCAGGGCAATATTCATCAGTCTGTTGAGAAATTCGTACATCCTGCCCTTTCTCAGGGAGACCATGCATCCAATGGGATTGCCTTCACGAAGCTTGAAATTGGCTATGGATTTCCGCGCCCTCGTGAGTACCGGCCTCTGACCGGTGATCACAGCCAATTCCTCCATGGATGTATCCAGGACCTTGGCGCTTTCCAGCGCATCGCCAAGCCCCATATTCAGGACGATCTTCTCAAGCCTCGGAACCTGCATAACGTTGTTGTAGCTGAAGGTCTTTATCATCGCAGGCACTACTTCCTCACGATATTTATTCTGAAGGGTATTCATTCGCATTCTCCCGATCAATCGAAGGACTCTCCGCATCCCGCACAGAGCCTTACCTTGCTTCCGTCCTCCAGATGCTTGTTCCGGGTCCTGACACCCTTACCGCACTTTCCGCAAAAGAGCATGACGTTGGACAGGTGTACGGAGCCTTCTTTCTCAATGATCCCGCCCTGCTTCGACTCGCTTTGGGGTTTTGAGTGCTTCTTTACGAAATTGACTTTTTCCACTATTACCCGGTTCTTATCCAGCAAAACCTTCAGGATCTTCCCCTTCTTGCCCCTCTCCTTACCGGAGTTGACAACAACGAAATCATCCTTTTTTATATCTGTTCGAGACATTTTGAGGACCTCACAGCACTTCGGGGGCGAGAGAGACGATCTTCATGAAGTTCTTGCCCCGCAGTTCACGGGCAATGGGACCGAAGATCCTGGTTCCCACCGGCTCCCGGTGTTCGTTGATTATTACCGCAGCGTTATTGTCAAACCGTATATAGGATCCGTCAGTACGCCTCACTTCCTTCTTGGTTCTGACTATGACGGCCCTGTGGACCTCACCCTTCCGCACTTTCGACTCCGGAACAGCCTCCTTGATCGATACGACTATTATGTCCCCGACGCTGGCTGACTTTCGCCGGGAACCGCCCAGTATCCTGAAGCACAGGACCTTTTTGGCTCCGCTGTTATCAGCGACGTCGAGAATTGTCTCAACCTTGATCATTTAAAACTCCCTATAAAGCTCGCCGGCTAATCCAGCGGAGCCTTCTCAACGATATCCAGAAGCCGCCATCGCTTGTTCTTCGAAAGAGGCCGGGTTTCCATGATCCTTACCGTATCGCCCACGGCTAGCTCGTTCTTCTCATCATGAACCATGTACTTTACCCGTCTGCTCACGTACTTCTTGTAGACCGGATGAGCGAATTTCCTTGTAGACTGCACAACGGCGGTCTTGTCCATTTTGTTGCTTACCACCCTTCCGGTGATAACTTTCCTCTGCAATCCGCTTTTCCCTTCAGCCATTATGCTTCCTCTTTCACTGTCCGCACCCTCTCGGCAATTATAGTTTTGACTCTGGCAAGGTCTTTCCTTGCATGGGGAAGACTCATGGAGTTCTCTAGCTGGTTGGTAGCAAGCTGAAAACGGAGATTGAAAACCTCCGCAGAAAGATCTTTTTCCTTCTGGTGCAGCTCGTCAAGGTTCATCTCCCTGAGCTCGGACGGCTTCATCGCCTGTCTCCCCTCATCAAGATCCGTGCCTTGATGGGAAGCTTGTGGATGGCAAGGCGCAGAGCCTCCCTTGCCACATCCTCAGGCACACCCTCAAGTTCGTAGAGGATCCTGCCAGGCTTTACAACCGCTACCCAGCTTTCGGGGGAGCCTTTGCCCTTTCCCATCCTGGTCTCCGCCGGTCTTTGTGTAACTGGCTTGTCCGGGAAGATCCTGATCCACACCTTACCACCTCGTTTTACATGTCTGGTAAGAGCAATACGGGCAGCCTCGATCTGCCGCTGTGTTATCCATCCAGGAGCCATGGCCTGTATACCGTAATCGCCGAAACTCAAGGTGTTGCCCCTTCTGGCGGCACCCTTCATCCGTCCCCGGCTATGTTTTCTGAATTTCACTTTTTTGGGCATCAACATATCGCTATCTCCAATCCGGCTCCGTCCGGGTGATCCAGTCGGGCCGTTTTCTGCTTACAGAGCCTCCCGCCTGGCCTCTTCCTTTTCCGACAGGACTTCGCCCTTGAAGATCCACACCTTGACACCGATAACACCGTATGTAGTCTTAGCCTCGGCAAAACCGTAGTCTATGTCCGCCCTCAATGTCTGGAGGGGGACCCTGCCTTCCCGGTACCAATACCGCCGTGACATCTCCGCGCCATTGAGCCTTCCGGAACACATGACCTTGATCCCCTCGGCGCCAAACCTGAGAGCCGATGCGACGCTCCTTTTCAGAGCCCGCCTGAAAGCCACACGCCTGAGGAGCTGACTGGCAATGTTCTCCGCCACGAGTTGGGCTTCTATTTCCGGTTTTCTGATCTCGATGATGTTCACGAATATATCCTTGTCGGTTATCTTCTGGATCTCCCGGCGAAGCAGCTCAACTTCAGATCCCTTTTTTCCGATAATTATTCCCGGTCTCGCAGCATGGATATTTATTCGCGCGCGCTTTGCCGTTCTCTCAATAATGATATCCGAGATCCCGGCGTGGAACAGCTTCTCCTTGATGAAACTCCTGATCTTGATGTCCTCGTGCAGGAGACGCGCGTAATCCTTTTCTGCATACCACCGTGAATCCCAGTCCTTGATGATCCCCAACCGGAATCCCTTTGGATGAACTTTCTGTCCCAAAATAACCCTCCTTACTTCTGTGCAACCACCACTGTTATGTGGCTTGTTCTCTTGCGTATGATAGTTGCCCTGCCCATCGCCCTGGGCATAAACCTCCGCATCGTGGGACCCTCGTCCACATAGGCCGACTTGATGACGAGATTGTCCACGTCCATTTCCTCGTTATGTTCCGCATTGGCAACGGCAGACCTGATGACCTTGGCTATTGCCGGTGAAGCCGCCTTCTTTACAAGACCGAGTATATGGAGAGCCTCGGTCACGCTTTTTCCACGGACCATATCCATTACAAGGCGGACTTTTCTGGGCGCTATCCGCACGTACTTTGCTTTTGCTAACGTTTCCATCAACTGTTATCCCTAGCTCTTGGCTCTTTTGTCTGACCTGGTTGTGTGGCCCCGATAGGTCCTGGTGGGAGAAAACTCCCCAAGCCTGTGGCCCACCATATCCTCGGATACGAATACGGGCACGAATTTTATGCCGTTGTGTACAGCAAAAGTGTACCCCACCATTTCAGGTATGATCATGGACCTTCTGGACCATGTCTTGATCACTTTTTTCTCCCCGCTTTCCTCCATGATCTGGAGCTTCTTAAGCAGGTGATCGTCTACAAAGGGACCCTTTTTAATGGACCTGGCCATTTATCTCTCCCTGTCTAGGACCGCCGCTTAATGATATAGCGGTCAGAGCTCTTGTTCTTTTTCCGCGTCTTGAATCCCTTTGTGGGTTTACCCCAGGGAGTGCATGGGTGGCGGCCGCCGGAGCTTTTCCCTTCACCTCCGCCCATGGGATGATCCACAGGGTTCTTCGCCACACCCCTCACGTTGGGACGCTTCCCCAGCCATCTGGAACGTCCGGCCTTACCGATGTTGATGATCTCGTGATGGGGATTTGACACCTCGCCCACAGTGGCCCTGCATTCCTGTCTGACAAGCCGAATCTCGCCGGAGGGCAGCCGGATGTGGGCGTATTTGCCTTCCTTTGCCATCAGGGTAGCGTAGCTGCCGGCGCTGCGCACCATCTGCCCACCCTTTCCCTCTTTCAGCTCGATGTTGTGGATATGCGTTCCCGTTGGGATATTCCTGAGCTTTTTGGTATTGCCAACCCGGATGTCGGCTTTCTCTCCCGACATAAGCTCATCGCCGACTGTAAGATTCTGGGGTGCCAGAATATACCGCTTTTCGCCGTCTGCATAGAATAGAAGAGCGATGTAGGCGGACCGGTTAGGATCGTATTCTATTGCTGCGACCCTGCAGGGGATACCGTCCTTATTTCTCTTGAAATCGATGAGCCTGTATCGCCTCTTGTGGCCGCCGCCTCTCTGCCAGGCGGTTATCCTGCCGGAGTTGTTCCTGCCCCCGGTTTTTTTGAGGGGAGCTAAAAGGCTCTTTTCGGGCCTGGATTTTGTAACCTCGGCAAAATCGGAGACAGTCATGAACCGTCTGCCAGGTGATGTCGGTTTAAGCTTCTTGATACCCATCTTCTACTCCCGGATTAAACACCCTCGAAGAACTCAATGGAGCTGTCCTCAGAGAGGGTGACGATAGCCTTTTTCCAGTCCCTGCGCTTGCCGAGGTGTCGGCCGAGGCGTTTTACCTTGCCTTTCATATTGATGACATTTACCGCCTCAACGGTTACACCGAAGGCATCCTCAACGGCTTTCTTGATCTCGATCTTGTTCGCGTCCGGAACCACTTCAAAAACCACCTTGTTCAGGTATTCCTTCATGACGGCATTTTTTTCCGTGATGAGGGGCTTTAAAATAATCTGGTTGTAGGTTCTCACAGGGCGTGTGCTCCTTCCAGACTCTCCAGGGCGCTTTTGGTCACCACAAGGGAGTCAAAATACAGGACATCATAAGTGTTGACTCTCTGGACCGGAACGACCTTGACCCAACTGAGGTTCGATGAGGCTCTGGAAAGCTCCTCGGTAACCGATTCCACTATCAGGAGAGCGCTGACCACATCCAGCCTGTCCATAAGATCCACGAGTTCCCTTGTCTTCGGCGCATCAAGTTTGATCTCATCCATGACTATCATTGAATCTGTCTGGATCCTGTAAGCAAGAGCGTTGCGGAGGGCCTTTCTTGACGCCTTCTTGTTCATCTTCTTGGAAAAGTCCCTGGGTTTGGGACCGAAGACAACACCGCCTCCCCTTAAAATGGGAGATCGGATAGTTCCCTGGCGAGCCCTGCCCGTCCCCTTCTGCCGGAAAGGTTTCCGTCCGCCTCCCCTGACTTCCGAACGGCCCTTGGTGCTTGCTGTACCCCTTCTGGCGCCGCTACCGGCCGCTACCGCGGCCTGGTGGATAAGAGGGTCGTTGACGGGATCGTCCCACCAGGAGGCCAGATCGACATTCCCCACGACTTCCTTCTTGCTGTTTATGATCTCAACCTTGGGCATAGCACACCTGCCTACGAGAGTTTGATCTCAACGTCAACACCAGCAGAGAGATCCAGTTTCATGAGAGCGTCTACCGTCTGGGGCGTGGGCTCCACGATGTCCAGCATTCTCTTGTGAACACGGATCTGGAACTGTTCCCTGGATTTTTTGTCCACAAAGGGCGATCGCAGTACTGTATAGATGCTACGGCGCGTGGGAAGGGGAATGGGACCACATACTCTGGCACCGGTCCGCTTTGCTGTCTCCACTATCTCGCTTACCGATGCATCCAGAATGCGGTAATCATACGCCTTTAGCTTGATTCTTATTTTCTGTTGATCCATTACCTATTTCCTTCCGTACGCCTCGATATTGAGTACGCAGTAAGTTCCCGTCCCTACTCAACGATCTCGGCAACGACTCCTGCTCCAACTGTGCGTCCGCCCTCGCGGATAGCAAAGCGGAGCTCCTTTTCCATAGCTATCGGCGTGATCAGCTCAATATCCATGGAAACATTGTCACCAGGCATCACCATCTTCACATCGTCAGACAAAGTCACAACTCCAGTCACATCCGTCGTCCGGAAATAAAACTGAGGACGGTATCCATTGAAAAACGGCGTGTGACGACCACCCTCCTCCTTGGTCAGGATGTAAACCTCT